>Ga0210052_1000054_pt1 | contig 102090 bp, 95 predicted proteins | sample CryGeymeta201508_FD_183976 | JGI IMG/M metagenome (GOLD analysis project Ga0210052, IMG submission 183976) | Groundwater microbial communities from Crystal Geyser aquifers in Utah, USA - Crystal Geyser metaG 2015-08 (SPAdes) (version 2) | ecosystem: Environmental > Aquatic > Deep subsurface >...
AGAGTCTATGCGTAAAAAAATGAAAAATAATCACTAATTTTAACTTCAAATGAATCGATTTTGAGCAATTACTTTGCTATGCTCACTTTCATCCGCCGCAAGTGGCTCACTTTGTCCGCCCTATCCACCATTATGTAGAAAATTATAATTGGCGAACTCCTTTTGAGGAAGGTAAAGCCAATTATAATGAAGGTTTAAAATCTTTGAACAATGACCAAAAAGCAAGTATCATCAAGGGAACTAAAGAACTAAGGTATCTAAAGACAATCGAAACCAAAACTCATGTTGCTTATTTTAAGTTATCAGATAGAAAAGATGCAAAATCATCTTCTGGGAATGCTCAAATGAAAAAAATAAATAAGATTTTTCTTTTTACATTGGCAGAATACAATCAACTCCTGTCAGAAAATGGTGGAAATATTGATGTTATAGGTGAAAGCATTTTGAGTAAAAGTGCAATTAAAACAGCAAACTTTGTTTATGATTATGCTTTAAGTGTTGGCATACCAAACAACACAGGCAGCACTTCTCTGGATGAGAACGAGCTTGATAATCAATTGGGTAAATTGACTTTAAAAAAGGTTTTTTTCACTTATAGAGGTTCCAATATGGGAATGTTCACACCATATAAGTTTAATTATGACGGTTTCAATCCTTCATATAATTTAAAAGGCCATGATATTTGGGGAAATTACAAAGAGAATTTAGCTCAAGGATGTGGCATTTCACAACCATTAACCACTTCAGAGTTTCCGTTTGTGGAGCAAGATAAAGAAAGTGCTGATTTGAATTCTGGTGCTTGGTTGTTGACGTCCATAGATTTGCCATCTGGGGGTAAACTGGAGATAGAAACAGAATCTGATGATTATCAATTTGTTCAGAACAAAAAAGCAATGCAGATGTTTAAGATTCATGGATTTAGTGCTAATGGACAAAACCCTGCTGCATCAAGTGATATACTGTATAACGGTAATTCTCATATGAATTACATCCATGTTAAAATAAGTGATGAACAACTCAGCGGTTACTCAGGGCAGGATTTTTTAAATGATTATTTGAAGGAAAATGTATATAAACCTATATATTTTAGAGCATTATTAAATATGGTCAAAAATACTTCAACTCAATTTGACTATGTTTCCGGTTATTTCGAAATCGCCCCCGGAAATGGTACTGTAGTTAATGGAAATGACTTTAAAGTAGGAATAGATTCAAATGGCACGTATGTATCAATACCTATGAAAACACTGGACAAAGAAGGCGGGTTTATTAATTCCAACGATCAGGTAAACCCCATTGCCAAAGCAGGATGGTATTTTGGTAGAACCCATTTGAATAGAGTTGTTTATTCTTTGGGTGGCAATGCAACCAACACAAACTTTATATCTATTGTTCAAGATTTAGTTTCAAGTATAGGAGCTGTTTTTGAGATTTTTAGCGGACCAAACGGGAAACTTCAAGAAAAACAAGTAGCAAGTAAAATCATTCCTGGTAAATCTTGGGTGAGAATGGAAAACCCTAATGGAAGAAAATTTGGTGGTGGAGTGCGTGTTAAAAAATTACTATTGCAGGATCAGTGGGATGTAATGACAAGTAATATTGAAAATTCTTTGTATAAACAATTTTACGGTCAAGAATATAATTATGATTTAGATGATGGCACTTCAAGTGGTGTTGCTGCTTATGAGCCTAACGGAAGTGCTGAAAACCCCTTTGTTGAACCCTTCTATGATGATGCAGGTAATGCAAAGGACAGACTAGTTGCGCCAAAAGAGTCAAATTATTCTGAAAAACCATTTGGCGAATCTTTCTTCCCCGCAGCTACTGTTACTTATAGTAAGGTATCTGTTAAAAACGTAGATAGAGAGCAAGGCGATAATGTTGTTAAACAAAACGCAACAGGTAAAGTCGTGACAGAATTTTATACAACTAAGGATTTTCCTACCTTAACTGATTATACAGACATAACTCCTTTATATTCATCACCGTCGCCGTTAAACAGTATCTTGAATTTAAATGTGAGAAACCACTTGGCCTTTTCTCAAGGTTTTGTTGTTGAATCCAATGATATTAATGGAAGGCAAAAGTCGCAACGTATTTATCCTGAAGGTCAAGATACGTATATCTCAGGTGTAGATTATATTTATAATACAACAGAGGATAATAAAATAAGTAGTACTGTTACAACTATAGATAAAGATGGTACTGTAAATGATGGAACAGAGGTTGGGCTAATCTATGATGTGTACAATGATTTTAGGGAAAATTACTCAGAATCTACCACTTTGGGTTTTGAATTTAATGTGGCCGGTTTTGTGATATTTATCGTCCCGGTAGTTGTCCCTTTACCCATACCCTCTTATGCATATCATGAAACAAAATTAAGGACTGCATCAACTACTAAAGTAATTCATAGAACTGCCATTTTAAAAGAAACCATTGCTTATGACTTGGGGTCTAAGGTATCAACTAAAAACCTCGCTTGGGATGCCCATACCGGTAATGTATTGTTAACTGAGACTATAAATGAATATGATGATAATTATTATAGTTTCGATTACCCGGCTCATTGGTATTACAAAGGGATGGATATGGCCACAAATAATATTGGAGTTAAAGGTCAACTATTTAAAGATGAGGACCAACACACCATTAAACTAAGCGGACAACATATAGGACAAAACATGAGAGAAACGTTTTTTCCCGGGGATGAATTAAATGTAAATGATGGTCAAGAAATTTTTAAACTCTGGGTAGTTAAAGTTGAAGAAGATGATTTAATTTTAATGAATCGAGACGGTTTTATTATTAATCACTTATGTGATGAAATGGAGTTGGATTTTATGATAACAAGATCAGGTTTTAGGAATTTGCAACCCTCAACAATGGCATCAGTGACAAGTATGCTAAATCCAATAGATATCGATGGAGATGGTAATAGCAACAGTATTGATGAAAATACATTTCATTATTTACAAAGTAGTGAGATGAACCCAAAAATTGTCAATTCGAGTGTCGTTGAATACTCAGAAGCTTGGGCTTTGCAATGGGAAAATAATTTACCGAAATTTCCTCATGATTTGATAAGTAGTTTTGATAATATTTTCTACGGCGAAACTTTACATCAAGGCTCAGAAATTGACCCATACAATTATGGTTTTAATCCTTATTTATATAATGTAAGAGGGTTATGGAGGGCAAAAAAATCATATGCTTATTTAACCGGTAGGGCATCAAATAGTACTGGTGAAGCTTCTCCAAGGTTTGAAGGTTTCTTCAATAGTTTCAACCCTTATTACCATATTGATCAAACAACCGGTAAATGGAAAATTACCCAAGATAATTGGACATTTGCCAGTCAAGTAAGTCAATACAGCCCATTTGGTGCTGAAATTGAAAATAAAGATGCACTCAACAGATTTTCAACAGCTCAATATGGTTATAACTACTCGCTCCCAACTGCTGTGGCTTCAAACAGTGAATACAAACAAATGGGCTTTGATGGTTTTGAAGATTTTTATTTCCTCAGCCAGGAAGGAATTAACGATCCCCATTTTGGCTTTTTTGCACCCAATAACTCTAGCGTTGCTCTAACAACTACAACGTCGCATACAGGGAGGACAAGCTTAGCGGTTACCGGTCAGGCTTCATTAGAAATAAATTATGAAGATTGCAGCTATGTTGCTCCAGAATATGAAGACCCGGATTGTGGCACTATAAATCCACCAGATTGTCTGACATTAGAGTTTGAAGTGTTAAGTGCTGAAATGGTAGGAAATAATTACGAAGCAGTAATAGAAATTGTAGGCTCTGTAGGTATGAGTTTAGTCTTAGATATATATAATAATTGTAATTTATTAATAGATGACCATCCTAATTTCAGTACTGAGGTTCAGTGGGGTAATCCAGGCCCTGGAGGCAATTTACGGATCATATATTCTGTTGTTTGTCATACACCACCACCAGACCCATTACAATGTTTTGTAGAACCAAATTCTGCTCTATTCGCTCTTTGGCATGCAGGTGGAGAAGAATGTTGCCCCCGTAATGTAAACCTTGATATCAACCCTTAATAATTAATATCATGAAAAATTATATTATTTCCATTTTATTTCTAATTAGTATTGCTTTAGCTGCCCAAACATCATCATCAGACTGTGTGGACACCTCATTTAAACCCACACCCGGTGAAAAGTATGTTATAAGTGCTTGGGTGAAAGATGACATTTCAACCCAGGTAACGGCTTATGAGGGTTATATCAAAATCATAAATAGTCACGAAGCAACTGAAACTCAAATAGATTTTTATCCTTCAGGGACTATTATTGATGGGTGGCAACGCATTATTGGTGAGTTTACCCTACACGAGTTAACGACCGCTTTGGAAATTAAATTAATGTCAAAAGGCAATGGTACTTCATTTTTTGATGACATCAGGTTTTTCCCATTTAACAGTAATTTGAAATCTTTTGTTTATGATCCTGAAACGCTACGCCTTATGGCAGAACTGGATGAAAACAACTATGCCACTTTCTATGAATATGATAGTGAAGGGGGGCTTGTGAGAATTAAAAAAGAAACAGAACGAGGTATTTATACCATTCAAGAAACCAGATCTAGTAGTTCTAAAGTTAACAATTAAAAAAACAGTTTAATGAAAGTTTGTTCAACAATACTACTTCTTTACATTTTTATTCCTTTCACAGGTTCAATTGCCTTTTCACAAGACAGTCAATACTTTGAGGAGGTTTTAATTAAAACAGAGGCGTATTATAAAAACACCCAATCTTATAGTATTAATACAAAGTATGAATATTTTGAAAATCAAAATGCGTCAAAACCTATAGAAACCCTTGAAGGGTTTATTTTTAAAAACAATACAAACTACTTTTCTAAAATTGGCACAACAGATTTTATTTACATCAATGATGTTTTTTTAAAATTTGATCATGCAGAGAAAGCGGTTATTTATTCTAAATCAGAGGTGAAAAATTCATTTATGCCAATTGAGCTATCTCAAATGATAGCCAATTTTGATAAGATTGTTGCATCAAAAAATAATGAAGAGATACGGTTTCATTTAACGTTCAAGAAAGAATTGAATTTTCCTTATAAGCAAATGATTTTAGTGTTTAATAAAAAAACCTTTGAAATAAAGAGACAAGAATTCTTTTTTAAGGAAAATCAAAAATTTCCCGGATCATTCAGCTCTGATAAAACGATAAATAATGCAAAAATGATTATTTCGATGGTACCTTCAGAAAATGATTATTCGTTGAGTTTAGTATCTCTTTCAAATTACATTTCAGACCCTAATAATCCCAAACTTACTCAAAAGTTTGGTTCATACAAGTTGTATAATATAAGCCAATAAGCTATGTATAAAAAGAACCACTATTTAAGCAACTATTTTTCAGTATTTATTTTTACTTTTCTTTTTCTGATAAACAACTCCATCTATTCTCAATTTATTGAATCTCCTTTGCAAACTGCAAACAGTGGGACTATAGAAAATTATTCAGGTACTTCAAATAACATACTTGAAATTATAGACCCTGATATCAATTGTACTTCTTGCTTATCTATAAACCCCAAAGTGTTCCTGAGTGTCCAATTTGATACAGATCAACTCCCATTTCAACATATAATCTACACAATAAATCTTGTTATTACCCCCTTAGATGCTTCAGGCAACCCTTTGTCATCTATTAATAAAACACTTCAAATTGAAAACAACCCACATAGTACCGGAGGAAATTTTGTTGACTTAAGGGGTCATTTAATTGAAGATAGCCACGGTGCCAATGTTGTTGTAAGTTCATTTTTAACAGAGTATGTAAATTCAGGTTCAAGTACAACTGATACACCTGAAAATATAAGCTTGTCTGGCAAATTTATGGTGGAACGCTATTATACCATTAATACTAGCGCACCTAACGGTCTGGCACATGTGGAGACATATACTACAGATAGCGGAAATAATAATGTATTAAATGAACTAGAGATAAGCTGGAATTCGCTAGCAGGAGCTTTAGAGTATGAGTTGGAATATACTTGGATTGATAACTATTCTAATGAGTATCAAGATTTTCTAAATGAATCACAAGTTCCACTTACCACGAGGGATTTTGAATTGAACAACACCCGTATTAGCACAAAACAAACTAGTTTTAAAATACCTCTTATATATGATTCCGGGTTTTTGATTTATAGGATTAGAGCTGTAGCGCGCAACCTTGACAATATCACTCAAAACTATTATACCAACTGGTCAAGTGGCACAGGAACTGAAAATACAGTTAATGATTGGCCTGATAAATTTAACGTCAACACAGCTCATGAATCCAAAATGAATTGGCAATTTCAATCTTCATTTGCAGAAGATGGAAAAAAGAAAGAAGTGGTGAGTTATTTTGATGGCTCGTTGAGAAACAGGCAAACTGTTACTAAGATAAATACTGATAATAATCCTATAGTGGGTGAAGTAATTTATGACAATCAAGGAAGACCTGCCATTGAAGTGTTACCGGTACCTGTTAACCCTGTTGATGGTGATGCTGTAAAGTTTTATCCTGATTTTAATTTAAACTTATCAAATGAAATATATACCCATTTAGATTTTGATTGGGGAGGCGAAGAAGATTGTGATGCAAATGCAGATGGAATGTCCAATGCTTCAGGGTCTTCCAAATATTATGGTGTTAAAAGTGCCTCAACTGATACTTTTCAGGATTTTGTGCCTGATGCTCAAAATTTTCCCTTTTCACAAATACAATACACACCTGATAATACAGGTAGGATAAGAAAAAAAGGCGGTGTGGGCCTTACACATCAAATAGGATCAAATCGCGAAATGAAATACTATTATTCAGTGCCCACCCAAGAAGAACTCAATCGGCTATTTGGTTATCGGGTAGGAAATGTAGCTCATTATAAAAAAAATATGGTCGTGGACCCAAACGGGCAAGTGAGTATCAGCTATATAGACCCTCAGGGTCGCACCATTGCCACGGCTTTGGCCGGTGATAAACCTACTAATTTAATTGGTCTGGATGATGAAAACAACGCGTCAGGTTTACACCAGAATGTAACAACAGATTTACTTAATAAAATCAATGAAAATGACCCCGACACAGAACAAGATAATAATGAAAGGTACAGTACCGGTAATTTTGGAGTGAACAAAGATGGATTGAGAGTTTCACGACAAGTTGCAGTTGCTACAGATCAAACAAACCTTAGCTTTGATTATTCTGCTGACCACAATGGTTCATTTGTGATATGTTCTGGTGACTACCCTTTCGTTTTTGATATAAATGCAACTTTAACAGATGACTGCGCCACCCCTATTATAAGTAATTTTAATGAAAGTCAGTCACTGCCTTTTACTGACCAGTATGATTCCGGCCCTTTAACTATAGGCACTTACAGTTACTCAAAAGAACTAACTGTTAATGCTCAAGTTTTGGATAATTATGTCTCAGACTATTTATTTAATCTTACTGATCCAAACGGAAATTGTTATGTTGACCCAGATCAATTTGCACCTGACACCTCTTTTCTCCTTTGTGAGGAGCTGGACTGCGAAAACTGGGAATCCTACTTTGATACTCAATTTGGAACCCAAGATGATTATATAATTGCCTCGCTAAAGCTTTTTTATGATAATAACACTTTTGCAATTGTAAATACACCAATTGAAAATGCATTGGATGTTTCTTTCAATGATTTACCTGATGACATTAATGGCGAGGCCAATATTGATGACTCTGAAGGCGGTGAACTTGACTTAATGATTCAACGTTTCAAAAGGGAATGGGAATTGCTTTATGAAGCTTTTGAGCTGACTTGCCAAAATTATGTCACTTCCTGTTTCGTTTCAGGTTCAATGCTTTTACAAGATGTAAGCCCTATGGGGCAATATGGAACCGTGTTGGAAGAAGATCAAATTGTGGTAACAGACCCCTTAAGTGTTTTTAATGAAGATAATGGCATTGTGTTTAACAATTCAACTCTAAACAATAATTGGAGGCATCCTGACCCACCCTATGAGGACGCTTTTGGCAACCTTTCAAGAATCACAGTTTCACTTATTAGTGAAAATATTTATGAACCCTCAGTATTGAGTGGAGGTCAAATAAATGAAGGGCAACTCTCAGATGGATCAACCTTTTTTTGGATTCATCCTGAAGATCTGGAATTTGTAGAAGATTTTTTCGATGCTTGGGACCCAAACTGGGCAAAATCACTTTTAAAGTATCATCCGGAGCGTTGCTACCTAGACTATAGCGAGGCGTTGTGTAACCAAAAAGCTGAAAGTATCAATCTTGATATGATGAGCTCAGATGAATTTGATGGTTTTGTTTTATCTGTTAATTCCTATGACGAGGCATATACTGATGGCTTATTAAATTCCTCAGACAGTGAAGCCATTTATAAATTGGATCCTTATTTTGATGGAGAGCTTACCGGATTTGAAAATTCCACTTTACTTGGTTTTAGAAGGGGTATTATGCTTGAAGCTTTAAACGTACAATATGAAAATTTTGTAATTGATCTCGATAATTTGAATTTAATTAAATATGCTTATGCACTTACAGTTTGTACCGGGTTAAATACTTGTAATGTTCCTAGTTCAAATACTGCTTTATTTTCAGCCATATCATCTCTAACAACTTTTCAAAAAGATAAACTTTGGAACAATTACAAGAGCAATTATTTAAGTTTAAAAGAAAAAATAAAATATGTTTTTCTCAACATTTATGCCAAGGAACAAGGTTGCTATAATGGGTGTATAGGTGGGAACGATAGTACTTCTTTAACAACGGTTTTAGCAGCATATACAGAATCAAACCCAAGTGTTTTAGAAGGAATAAGTGATTATATTACCAATAATACAGCTTTATCTCAATTTTGTGACCATCAAAATGCTCCATTGTATGAAGATAAACAAAAACGGTTTGTACCTGCAGATGAGTTATATGACTCCGGGATAGACCCCGGGGAAGCCATTGGCAATATGGAAGGAGACAATGATTATCTCATTTGGCTTCAAACCGGTAAATGCCCGTTAATATTTGATTTTGAAATATACTTAAATGGCTATTTTTCTGAACCTGTAAATCCAGACAGGTCAAATTATACTTATTCCGGTCAATATCTAACACCAGACCTTTTTGAGGAATTTGGTGGGTCAATTCCAGATAATAACCTAAGCCAAACAGGTACAATTTCAGGGAGTAGTGGTAACACCTTGACTTTTAATACCAACGGTACAACTACTGTTAGTGACCAGATTAGAATCCAAAGCTCCGGCTTGAATTGGAATAACTATAACTACACCGGGACGAGCGGGTGGCGCATTGCAGGGATTTCACAAACGTATTATGACGCTACTTCTCCAGATAATGACCCTGAAAACGGTGTTTTTGCTTTCCAGTTCAAAGCACAGGTAATTAACAATGGCAGTTTTGAAGAAGTGATTTTTACCGGAATTGTTCATGCCGCAATTGGTGAATGTGGTACAGATCCTAATAGTGTCGGTCAAATACTGGATGATCAAATTACTGAGCCGGATAGTCCCTATGGGTGTACTAGAAGAGCAAAGTTTTATAAAGATTATATAAAATTAATAAATAAGTTAAAAGATTTAGATGAACTTCACGCCTCAAATTATTCTTTAAGTTTATTGCCTGAATACATTGATAGTTTTATTCCTGAATTTCTCGAGGATGATCCCCAAAATACCTCTGCTGTCTGGGCTTATGATGGCACAACCATTTACAGTATTAATAATGTAACAAATCCCGTGAATTTAAATGTGTTAGATGGCCTGTTAAATGATTCGAATATTTTAAATTTTGAGAGTATTCAATATATTGATACTCCGGCATCAAATGATATAATAAATTTGTATTTTACAGATGATGATGGTTCTATTACATTTTATGAAGCGATATTTTCTCCCGGGTTAAATTATTCTTGTTGTTCAGAACAAGTTATATCAGAAGAAGTTGTACGAATAGGCATTGTAATTGAAGGAACTGGGGGAGTTTATGAACCATATCGATTTAAAGTTGCTAAAGCCATAAATGACTTTATGCAAAATAATGTAGGATCCAAATTAGTACTTTACATAAATAACACACCAAATTCTGATCCTCTAGAGATTTTTAATTTAGAAACAGCATCAAGTATTCCACTACCTTGTGCAAGTTCTTGCCCCCAAGCTAATCATCCCGAACACTGCACGCCTGGCGCAGGAGGTCACGGTGTTCCAGTTGGATGTGAAACTAGAAATCCTAAAATTAACAATAATAATGGGTCAAGTTTAATTTATCCAACAAACAAAATTTTTAATCAGCTTAATTCAGAAAACAATTCACTTGATTGTTTAATTATTGTTGCTTCAAAAGATAACTCGTCGATATCTCAAATTCAAAGTACTTATAATCAAGCAATGTCATTATCTAATGAATATTTTTTTATGCTCATTGATAATAATTCCTATTCTTCTTCAAACCTTTCCGCAAATAATTATGTCCAATCGTTAATTTCATCAACACCACTATTATACCCAAATTCAACACCTTCGAACATTTTAGATTTTGATTATGATCTTTTTGATTTATCTGAAGCAGGTACTCAAGATAATTTTGACCAAAATTCATTCTCATTAAAGTTGCTTTCAAATTTAGAAAAAATTCTAACTGAGGCAACAGGTTTAAATTCTCAGCCAATTTCCTGTGAAGACTGCATCCCCCAAACTGTAGCCCCTGTCAGCTGTACAGAGAAGCATGAGCAATTTACAGACCCTGTCACAGGTATAGAAACAATCGTGACTGATTATTCATTACCGGAAGCTTTTAGTGTTTTGGACAACTTCTGTTCTTTAAACTATGCTTATTTAGTTGATTCTTATTTTTATTACCTCAATACGTTAAACATCACAAGCACAAACAGTGACTATTTTCTCTCGATTGCAGAATTTGGGGACACAAATCTAAATTATGGTTATAACAATATCGAGGACGTGATTGATGCATTTCACGCCTATATCAATGTGCCAACTCCAGTACATTTCTGGCAGGATTTTGTCAATCTGGATTATATGGTCAATAATGACGTGTGTCCACCTGCATTTATCCCAACAGGGCCCATTAATATAGAAGCCCCTGATGGGCCTTGTGATGAATTGGAACTTATCATTTCTGAAACGTATGAACAAGACGCTATTGATAATTACATCAACACCTTAGTTGAAAAGTTCAAACGCGATTATATCAATACTGCTATGGGTGAGGTTATAGAAACCTTGGATATGACCTATTATGATAAGGAATATCAATATACTTTATATTATTATGACCAAGGGGGTAACCTCATTCAAACCGTGGCGCCGGAAGGTGTCAACAGATTAGATATAACAGACGCCAACCTCAATGATCAAATCAATCAACATCGTGATGATGGTCAACCCACAGAAATTCTCAACCTTAGACCAGATCACAGTTTCAAAACTCAATATAAATACAATTCGTTGAATCAATTGGTTTGGCAGAACACGCCAGATGGAGGCCAAACAAAATTTGCTTATGATGATTTAGGAAGAATTATTGCCTCTCAAAATGCTAATCAAAATATTTATTATCAAACAATTATAACAGACTTAAATTATGTATTTGAAGCAAATGTATTTTTAGATACCGATGGTACAATTGGTAAAATAAATACCGGTTGGGGCAATGCCGGCGGTAAAACTGTTAATACATTGGAAGGGGATGGTTTTGTTTCCAGAGTGCTTGTAAGTGAGGAAGTAGATGACAATAAAGATGTTATTCTTGGGTTGAGTTACCCTATATCCTCTCCCGGTTTTGCTAATGTTAGGGACAGAATTCATTATGGAATTCTAACCTATGACGATAATGGCACTAATAAATTAACAGTTTATAACCAAGGCTCAATTGTTGGTCTTTTCAGTGGTGTATCTGATACTTTCCATGCCGAAGATTTACTTGTTGTAGAACGCAATAATGGTTCTATTAATTTTTATAGAAATGGAGAATTGATTCAATCACTCGTTGAAAGCAACCCTTCCCTCTCTATGTTTGCTGAGTTTGGATTATTAAATCATAAAAACAAAATAGCTGAATTATCTATGGTTGAGTATAATAGCGACAATAATGAAAAAGAACTTTACAGCTATACCCTTTATGATGATTTAGGAAGAATAAAAGAAGCCGGTCAATACGAGCCAAAAAGCAATGATTTGTATTCTATATCAGAAAATGGAAGGCTACTATATGATGATGGAAATACTGTTTTACCTGTTAATAGTTTTGATTTTTCACGATGTGTATTAACTGAAATCACCCGGACTTTTTATGATAGCCCGATATTAGTTAATTTTTTAAACAATACGTATTCCAATGAATTGTTTTTGGATTACACTCCTTTCACTTCGAGAAATAGGGTAACTGCTGTAGTTTATATTGAATCAATACCTTCACTGAGCACTCATACCGGTTATTTATATGATCACGCTATATTATACAATTATGACATCCACGGCAATGTTAAGGAACTTATAAATATTTACCCAATTATTAATGGTGATTCATTCGATAATGAAAACCATATTAAACGGGTTAATTATGAATATGATTTAATAAGCGGGAATGTTAATAAGGTCATTTATCAGAATGACAAACCAGATCAATTTATACATCGCTATGATTATGATGCAGATAATAGGATAGTAAAGGTTGAAACATCTTCAACCGGTTATGTTTGGGAAAATGAAGCTGTTTATGAATATTACCACCATGGACCCTTGGCCAGGGTGCTGATTGGAGATAAAAAAGTACAAGGTCTTGATTATGTTTATACCTTACAAGGGTGGTTAAAGAATGTGAATGCTGAAGATTTAGTCGATTCTACTAAAGATCCCGGCAACGACGGTAATCTACAAATCGGGACAAGTAAAGATGCTTTTGCATATTCCCTCTCTTATTACAATGGTGATTACTTGGCCACTTTTGCCCCCTCTTATAACGCAATGAGTGTAACTGGAACAACAGGGGTTCCGGCAAGCCAAAACGAACTTTATAATGGGAATATAAAGCAAATGACTACATCATTGAGAGAACTGGAAGATGCTTTAAAACCATCACAAGTTAATTTATATGAATATGACCAGTTGAACAGGATAAAATCTATGTCATCTGCCTCTGTTACATTAACCGGTGGAACATCTGTTCAAAATAGTTATGGAGCAAACTATGGTTTCGATAGAAATGGGAATTTACAAACCTTGGTTAGGACGGTTCTTGATTTTGATAGTAACAACAATGGGAATCCAATAACAATGGATGACTTTGAGTACAGTTATAAAACAGCTACAAATAAATTACAAATTGTAAAGGATAACATTAATACCTCCAATGAAATTGTTGATTTTGAAACAGATTTAAAAGATCAGCATGCGCTATTAAATTCACAATACAACACAACCTATGATGAATCTGATGAAGCAACCCACAATTATGTATATGACAGGATTGGGCAACTTGTAAAAGACAGGACAGAAGGTCTTGAAATATCATGGAGGGTTGACGGGAAAGTGAAAGAAATTTTAAAAGCACCCTTTGGTTCAAAAACCAATAGTATTATCAGGTTTGATTATGATGGATTGGGTAATAGAGTTGCTAAAAGGGTTAGCATTGAGGAACAAATTCATGAAACGATTACTCATTATATAAGGGATGCACAAGGAAATGTCTTGGGCGTATACACCATAGAGAAAGACAATTCTGATGCAACTTCTGCTAATATCGTTTTAAGAGAGCACCACATTTTTGGCAGCAGTCGATTGGGAATGGAACAAAAAAGTCATTTGATTTTTACAAACCAAGGTACTTTACCTACCATAGACCCTTATGCAAAATATGTGGGAGACAAACGTTATGAACTCTCCAACCACCTTGGAAATGTATTAAGTGTGGTCAGTGACAAAAAAATTCCTAAATTAGCAGGAAGTTCTTTGCAATACTTTAATCCGGATGTAAAGGCGTATAACGACTACTATCCGTTCGGAATGATTATGCCTGGAAGGCACGCAAACTCCAGTGATTACAGGTATGGGTTCCAGGGACAGGAGATGGATGATGAGATTAAAGGTGAGGGGAATTCTGTGAATTACAAGTACAGGATGCATGACCCGAGGGTGGGTAGATTTTTTGCTGTGGATCCTTTATATAAGTCTTATCCTTGGAATTCTCAATATGCGTTTAGTGAAAATAGGGTTATAAATTCTGTTGAATTAGAAGGATTAGAAGCTAAGGATTTGATATCTGGTGAAATAATTAATATGCCCAGCCAACCAAAACTTCAAGTTCTTAATAGCAATGATTATTCTTTATGGGCTGATATGTTGGCTTTCGAGCATTCGAATGAATATAGGGTAGCTGGTGTTTATGCAAATGCAAATAAAGGAAATATATACCAACAACCACTGAATTCAGCCTTTGGCGGACAATTAAATAACGATTATTATGCGGTCAAAATAAGCAAGTTGCCTGATAATGTTACTGCAAGTGAACTTTATACAGCTATACGAACTAATTTCAGTAGTTTAGTTGATCCTGATGTAAGCACTCTTGATTATCCTCAAGGAGACCCAGAGTCTAAAGCTAGTTGGTTAAGCGACAATCCGTATGGTACAGTAATGGCTTTTGATGGTGGTCCGGATACAGCACCAGTATTAGTAACCCAAGCAACTAAAAATTCTTGGGTGTTTACACCCATAGCTACATTTTGGGATATGCAACATCCATTAGCAGGCCATAGGCAATTTGGGTTGACTGATAATGAAGACGGGTCATATACGTTTTATACCCGTGGAATCGACAGACTTTACGAACCTATTGATGCGTTTTATAATGCTTTCTTTCCAGGTGGCGGTGGAGAAAAATTCTTTAGACAAGCAGATCAATTATGGAATCACGTAATGGATGAAATTGTTAAAAGAATTAATGATAACGGTGGTTCTGCAGAAAAAACACATAACTTCAATAGAAGAATTGATTGGAAAAATGATGTTAAGGAAGAAGATAAAAATGGTGGCTAATGAAAAAGATTATTAAATTATTAAAGTACGGTTGCCTGATTTTATTTATTGGTTCATTAGGGTATTCAATTTATTTTATTTTTTTACTTACATATAATCAACCGAGAGGGTTTAAAGATCTTACAGGGGCTTATTTCTACGGTTATTTATTACATATGCCATTATGGATTCTTGCCATCATTGCTATATTATCAATTATTAGATATGGATTTAAGCGTAAACTACCAATCGCTTTATTTATAATAACTTTGAGTGCTTCATTAATAATATTGTGCTTACCCTACTTTTCTGATTTTTTTGTAAAATATAGTGACACAATACTTCTAATATTATATGTAACATCTTTCTTAATGTGCGTCTCTCTTTTAGATTACGTACGCAGAAAGTTGTAATATAAAAAACATCTGAAGAGTTGTTTTGCCCTAAAGCGACGCCACGCTTTTTTGGAAGAAATCAAACCCTTGAACTTCTTTTTTGTAAGCATTGCATCAATGATTTTAAGTATAGTAGATTTATTTTCACCTTCATTCTGGTTGATTTGTTGTTTAATAATGCATTAATCAATATGAATTGTCATTTTACATCTTCAAAAAATCTTATATTTACATCACGTTCTTTTAAAATCTTGGGTTGAAAAACCGTTAAGACCCTATATCCGTTCGGAATGTTGATGCCCGGAAGGCACGCCAACACCAGTGATTACAGGTATGGCTTCCAAGGGCAGGAGATGGATGATGAGATTAAAGGTGAGGGGAATTCTGTAAATTATAAGTATAGGATGCACGATCCTAGGGTGGGAAGGTTTTTTGCAAGGGATCCTTTATTTAGGGATTATCCCTGGAATTCCGATTATGCCTTTTCTGAGAACAGAGTGATTGATGGTGTAGAGTTAGAAGGGCTGGAGTATAAAACTATTCATCATATTATAGACCCCGATACAAAATTAGAAGTTGCAAGATTTGAAACAAACTATTTTAAAATGTCAGACCAAGCCTTAAAAACACTCGGCGGTACACCTGCAGGAAGTTACTATGTTGCCGGATTTGGTCCAGAAGGAAGGGGAGTAAAACATGAATATATAAATGACAAAACAGGCGGTGAATACCTTGCGCCCCAATGGGATTTACATCAGAACGGCAGGTTTAGTAAAGGAGCAATAGGTTCTCACGGTTGGTACATGGGTGCAGGAAGCATTAGTTTTACTGGTTCAATCTACCAAGAATGGGATTTTTCAATGAGACCAATGGATAAGGTGGATGCTATTTCCAAAACACACGACATAAATTATTCCAAGATAACAAATAGTTACAAAGGGTTTTTAGAAGATGTAAGGACTCTTGGAGCTGATAAGCTAATGGTTGCAGAATTAAATGATTTTATTGGAAGTAAAGAATACTGGGATTCAAAAGGTGAAACTCGAGATGCAGCTAAAAGTGCTTTGTTTTTTATTGGTTTACTCGCTGATTATAAGGAATGGAAGATAGGTAAATTAAAGTCAGCTGGATATGATGTTGAAAATCCTGATCAAATGATGAATATTACCATAGATGATTATAAACCTGGATTTTTTAGCTCTGCTATAAGATGGTTTAATTGGGGGGTGTTAAAAGGATCTGAACCGAATCAAGATGATACACCAACAAAACCATTTATTTCAATTGAAGATCGAAACAAGAAATAATGAATAAAATAAATAGATTCGTTATAAAAATATTCTGGTTGTATTTAATTATATTACTATGTACATCTTGTTTTGGACCTGATGTAGAAATTACTAGGGATTATTTTTCCAATGGTGATTGGAAGAAAAAGGGGACTTGGAATACTAAAATGGATCAAAAGAATATTGCAAAACTGTTAATAGATAGCAACATCATTGCAGACGTTTATAACCAACAGTTTGATTTTAATAAAATCAAACCTTTGGCCTATAAAATTGATACTACGTTTTGGTATACACTTCACACAGAAGGAAATTTGTTTATTAAAACAATTTATTTCGATAAAGAACAAGAAAATATTTTTTGGTATGATGCAAAAAACCCTTTAGGACCTTTTAAAAAAACGATAGGTATTCTGGAATTAGACAGTTGGTATCGTATAAACGGTTTACGGGATTATTGGACATTTTATGTCTATGTAGATAAAAAAGGAAACACACACTTGTTTAAAAGAGAAAGCACAGGGTTTGGAGTATAATTTTTTAAACCGCAACAGTGAGAATGAGACTAGTATTTACGAGTTTTAAATTACCCGACGGTGCCGTTAAAAAATTGAAAAAATCATTTGCAAGGTTGTTTATGGTTATTTGGTTTTATTTGTATATAGACAAAATTCATAAAAAATAAAGAAATGATTTATTACAAAACACTTTATTAAATCTGACCTTTACGTTCTTTAAAATTTTGAGTTGAAAATCGGTAAAAACCTTATATCCGTTCGGAATGCTTATGCCCGGAAGGCACGGCAACACCAGTGATTACAGGTATGGGTTCCAGGGACAGGAGATGGATGATGAGGTTAAAGGAGAGGGTAATTCTGTGAATTACAAGTACAGGATGCATGACCCGAGGGTGGGTCGTTTCTTCACTAGAGATCCACTTTTTAAATCTTATCCTTGGAATTCTGATTATGCATTTGGCGAAAACAGAGTCATTGATGGGATAGAATTAGAAGGGTTGGAATATTTAGATTATAGAGACGCAAGAGTTGAATTTACACACGGGAGACTAACACTAAAAGTAGAAAATTTCAATAAAAATTTTCAAAAAGCTTATTCAAATGCACCACCTTCACTTGTTGGTAATATGGATGGGGCTTTAAACGATGGTAATTACCAAATACTTAGAAATGTTAGATTTAATAAAGGAAACGGCAAGCTTGATGCTAGACAAAGATTCAGAGGTGGAAAGTTTATTAATGGTAATACTTTTGGAAGAGAAGTAAGGGTGTCCCCTTCTAAGGCTAAGGGAGGTCTGATGATTCCTTTTGTTGCATTTGATGCTTATTTTGCATACAAGGATTTTGTCAACACAAAAGCAGACGTTAAGGACAAATGGGCTGTTGACAGACAAATAAGGTCATGGGAAACAAAAGATAGCTGGACAGGACATATATATAATTCAAATACTGCAACAGTAGAAAAAGTATATACAGACCTTCAAATAGCAATGGAACTTGGCATACTCAAACCCGACATAAACACCAAAGATTTAACGGATATTGCCAATATAGTCATGTTTGGTGGAAACGGCACCGAGGGGCAAGAAATTAGAGAGACAGCAGAAAGAATAATCAATGAAGTGTCTAAAAGTGAAGCCAGAAACCGTTTGTTTTTTTCAAAAAAAATTGCAGAATTTATAATTAACAACCCAGATAACCAAACAAATGAAAGCAATAGCGAGCCTAATGAAAAAACAAGTGATAATTAAACTAGTATCCGATGAATCTAAATAATGAAATCGTTAGTATTGTTGTCATTTTAATTTTTGCAATCTCTTGCCAGCCTTCCTTCCATGACCAATATTACAAAAAAATACAGAGTTCTTGGAGAATAAGCGATTTTCAACACAAAGATTATTCTGAAGACAAAATAATTGATTTAAGAGAACAAGCCGGATTTTTTCTAATGGGTTTAGAAAATAACAACCATATTTATTTTTTAAAAAGAGAAAATAGAGAAGATGTATCCGTTCGTGCAACTTATGAGATATTCAAAGAAAACGACTCTATTAAAATGCGTATAGAAAAGTCTGATGATAAAAGAATTGAGGGTATTTATGATTTTTATATCGATACAATAGGAGAAAGAGATGCTGCATATCTATTACAAGTTTCCCTAGATAGTGAAAAAACATATTTAAGTGCTTTAAAATGGAAAGACAAATAGCTTCTTATCTTGCTATTTTTCATCTCGTGTACTGATGAATGATAAAATTCATTTAAAAAAATTAAATCACTAAATTTCCCCATAAGTTCTTTAAAATACTGAGTAAATAAGTATCAAAAGGCGATATCCGTTCGGAATGATTATGCCGGGAAGGCATGCCAACACTAGTGATTACAGGTATGGGTTCCAAGGGCAGGAGATGGATGATGAGATCAAAGGGGAAGGGAATTCTGTTAATTATAAGTACAGGATGCACGACCCGAGAGTTGGAAGGTTTTTTGCTACTGACCCTTTAAAGGGTCTTTATTCCTGGAACAGTCCATATGCATTTAGTGAGAATAGGGTCATTGATGGTCTAGAATTGGAAGGACTTGAAGTGTACGCTCCTGTTGCCGATGAATTAATTCACGATGATGATGATAATAAAATTGAATTTGTCGCTAAAGTTGTTGGAAATATAGGTGCACATGCTTACAATAACGTTATAGGTCTTTGGAATTACGCTGGCGATTTAACAAATCCGGATGATGTTTGGAATTTACAATATGGAAAAGATAAATTAAGAACTGACGGTTCTGCTTTAATCAAATACTTCAAAGGGATTGCTGACTACTATATCGATGACAAAGAAGGTAATTCTTTTGATATGCTTAAAGCATCTTTAAAAAGTAATTTCAATCCTGATAACTGGAAAATTGAGGATTTAGAGAAATCTGTTGGTGGAGCGATTGATTTGTTTAGTATTTCAAAAATTAGTAGATTCTTTGACGACTTCAATATTCCTAAGAATAAGCTTAATAAATGGGTTGATGCTGATGGAAATATAAAATGGCCGCCAAATGATGGTTTTTTAAATACCCCAAATAGGTTAACCTTAGAACCTGGAACTCAAATTGACCGGTACGGAGCTACGACTGGGAAATTTGTTTCTCCTGTCGGAACGCCTGACGCTAAAAGGTCATTAGCTCCAGGAACAACCTCTAAACCGATTAATGTATATGAAGTTGTAAAGCCAATTGAAGTCAATGCTGGTGAAGTTGCACCTTGGTTTGATGAAGTTGGCGGTGGTACTCAGTACAAATTTGATAAAAGCATACAAGAATTGTTAGATGAAGGCTATATTAAAAAGAAAAAAGGATAATCTTATATGAATTTGAATGATTTAAAATCAAAACTTGAAAAAGAGGGAATAGCTCCTCATTGGTATTCTTTAAAAGGAGGACTGCCTAATGAGGCTTTTTGTATAAATCAAAATTCCACAAACAATTGGGAAGTATATTATAGCGAAAGAGGTCAAAAATCAGCACTTGGTGTTTTTGAAGACGAATACTATGCTTGTTTCTATTTTTGGAATTTAATTACGTCTGATCCTGCCGTAATGAAGCAATTGAATCCGCAGTATAAAAATTGAAAAGTTTTTAAAATCTAATATATATGGATTTTAAAATTATGCTTGTTGATGATAAGACAAATGAGAATAATGTGTTTGTAGTGTTCATTTATATTTTAAAAGAATATTCATTAAATAATAAAACCTCTGATACAATAGCTGGAAAAGGAGCTAAAATAGTTGATAAATTGAGATGTACTTATGTCGGGCACTTCAGAACCTATATGCCGCTAGTTCAACTATTTTATATGCCCTAAAGCAAGGCAAAGTTCTTGTTAAAGAAGGCCTTGAACTTCTTTATTGTGAGTATGGGATTGGTGATTTTTAAAATGGTGGACATATCTTCCAGGTCAAACTATTGGATTCTTTATTAAAATAACCAATAAAATAAAATCAATTGTAGTTTATAAAACTGCTTCAATTAATCTTATATTTACATCTCGTTCTTTTAAAATTTGAGTCGATAAATGGTTAAGAACCCTATATCCGTTCGGAATGATTATGCCCGGAAGGCACGCCAATACCAGTGATTACAGGTATGGATTCCAAGGGCAGGAGATGGATGATGAGATAAAGGGCGAGGGTAACTCTGTGAATTATAGGTATAGGATGCATGACCCGAGGGTGGGGAGGTTTTTTTCGGTAGATCCGTTAGCAAGATCTTTTAGCTGGAACAGTCCTTATGCTTTTAGTGAAAATCGAGTCCTTGATAAAATTGAGCTTGAAGGCGCAGAGTCATGGGATTATTTAGAAACTATACCTCATGACTCAGCTGCTTCAACTCTAGAGACCTCGGGTACTATAGCTAAAAATATTGGAGTCAATTTACTAAACTCCATTCCCTTTACTTTCAATATAATTGAGATATTTGGTAGAGGTGGTCCAGAAAAGGTATGGAAATACGTTGATGAGCAATTTGATGACATGTCTATGTCGATTGCTGAGGACATGATAAAAGCAAAACAAAATGAAGGGTATGTTAATTTTGGGGAATATGCTTTAGATAGAATTCAAAAACCAGAAACCATTGAAGGAATAGGTACATTTTTGTTGTCAAAAAAATTATCTAATTATACATCACCCACAGCATTATTAAATAGTAGAATAAGATTTGCAAGAGATTATTATAAACAAAGTGGATATAGTTTAGATCAAACACGCCGACATATGGTGGGTATTGATTTTGACCAAGGAGTACAAAAAACGACTTTAAAAAAAGGAACTATTTTAGAAAGGTATTCATATGTGGATAAAAACGGGAATCCTAAGCCTGGTGATTATTATGCTAAAGCTGGCACAGATCCCAATACCTTAGGAATACCTTTAGAAGGTAGAGTTAAAGTAACTATAAAGCTGAAAGAAAATACAGAGTTTTTACAATCTAAAGCATCAAACATTGATGATTGGACAGTTGAAGGGAGGGAATTGCAAGGTGGCGGAACTCAATATTTTTCCACAAAAGTTAATGCAGAAGTAATTGATTAAAATTATGGATTTAAATAAATTATTAGAGCATCTCGTTTTTTTTTATGAAAATAGCTATGATTTAAATGTAATTAAGGAAAAATATTGTTTGAGTTTAAAATTTAGTGACTTGTCATTAGGAACATATGTTTATAATACAACGTCTGATTTTAAGCTAATTGTAATTACTCATAAGCAAAATAAAGTAGAAAGTGTTACATTATACACTGATTTTTGTATTGAAATTGATCTTTTGAAAATTTTGATGTCTGATATAAAGTATGATTTTTCAACATATGATAACAAAAATGTTTGTAGATGCAAATACATAACTGATAAAAAAGCTATTAAATTTTGGTTTTCAATTGAAGACAATTATCTGTGGAAGAATAAGGATTTTATTAAAGTAGATGAAATTCACTATGTAAACCATTAATGTTTACTCTTTCAAAATCAAATAAAAAAACTTTACAATTACATTTCAAGTTCTTTTAATATTTTGAGTTGAAAACCGTTAAAAACCTTATATCCGTTCGGGATGATTATGCCCGGAAGGCACGCAAACACCAGTGATTACAGGTATGGCTTCCAAGGGCAGGAGATGGATGATGAACTTAAAGGCGAGGGTAATTCTGTGAATTATACTTTTAGGATGCACGACCCACGGGTGGGGAGGTTCTTAAGTATTGATCCCTTAGCAAAATCATATCCATGGAATAGTACATATGCATTTGCTGAAAATAGGGTGATAGATGGTATTGAGTTAGAAGGTGCTGAATATTATAATAAAGAGGATGCTTTGGTTGAATCAAAATATGGTAGAACATTTATTAAAGTCGAAAATTTACAAATATTTACAAGAAGTAGAATAAGTCAGTTTAATTATCTAGGCAAAACTTCCATAAATTATAAAGGGGAACCTGTTATTGGCTTTGATACTGAACTTCCTGTGGGTTATGAATTAAATATTGGAGTAGATAGAGCACAAGTTAGTGCATTATTTGATTTTGGAAGCAAAAAAGCGGCTGGCAAAGCAATTCTGAATCCTAAAGACTACGCAATCAGAATTGTAACGGGCTATAACCAAAAAGGAGAAGAAAGCAATAGGTCTATAAAAAGAAATAAAAGGGTATTAGACTATAACCAAGGTTACCCCCCTGGAATGGTTCGCGGAGCTAAAGGTTTTGCTGCTGTTGCGGCAATAGGAGAATCAATAAATCAATATAATATTTTCACATCATACAGTGACACTCAAAATATGAGAGAGCAGGCAGGTGTACTTTTCACACATGTATTAGGGGCAATAAACTCTGCTATTTTAGAAGGCGATGTTCCTGAAAAATTTCAAAACACAAAGGATATATCAAGTCTAGCAAATATTATTTTATTTGGCGGGGATGGCAATGAAGCACAAGAAATAATTTCATTGGGTTATGAAATTTATTATAACTATACAGAGAAAGGAAAAGCTATAAATGAAGCAAATGAATTACTGAAAATACAAAGACAAAGTATAGAAAGTAATGCGTCCAAAGTTGATACAAAAGATGAAAGAAGTAACATGGAAAAGGTGAAAGATAATGGATAAGAGTAAATTAATTTTATTAATTATTTTATCACTTTTATTAATTGGGTGTGAAGATTCTTTAAATGATAAAATGAATGGATTGTGGCTTATAGAAAAAATTTATATTAAGGATGTTGATTATATTAATAATTTGAGTATAAATACTATTTCATTTACTAAAGAAAATGTAAGTATTCCAAGAGTAAATATCGATTCAAATATGAAAAATGAACAATGGAAAGATGAAAAGGCAGAATGGGAAAGTATTAATTACGGTAATTCAGACACTATAGCTATAAAGTCCTATAACAAAGTTTTCAATGGAAGATATGAATTGACATTTAGCAGAGATATAGAAGACAACTCTATTTATGCCAAATTAGTAGGCAGAGAAAAAATTATTATACTACATAAAGTTGAGTTTAGTATATGGTAGGTGATTATATTAGTAATGTTCGTTGTGCTTCCACTATTGTTTTATAAAAAATAAAAGAGTTTTCCCTACGAGTGTTTTTTTTATGCCCGAACCTGAATCCATCTTTTTGTTTAAGAAAATCTTGAATTTCTTTTACGTAAGGATAATATCGATGATTTTTATAATGGGAGTTTTTTCTCTTGGTGGGCTCGTTATCTCGTTATTTAAAAACTATTAAAACAAGATGAATTGTGATTTTACAACTACAAAATAATCTTATATTTACATCACGTTCTTTTAATATTTTGAGTTGAAAACCGTTAAAAACCTTATATCCGTTCGGAATGCTTATGCCCGGAAGGCACGCAAATACCAGTGATTACAGGTATGGCTTCCAGGGTCAGGAGATGGATGATGAGATTAAAGGAGAGGGGAATTCTGTGAATTATAAGTACAGGATGCACGATCCTAGGGTGGGGAGGTTTTTAAGTATTGATCCATTAGCCTCAAGTTATTCATGGAACTCTCCTTACGCATTTTCTGAAAATCGGGTGATTGATGGTATAGATTTGGAAGGCTCTGAATGGCAGCCCTACTATTACACTTTTGTTGCATGGGTGAGTGGTAAAAAAGCTGAAGCTCGTAATTATAAAGATAATATGATTCAAGGGGCAACAAGGAGTAATGAGTATATAAGAGACAATCCCATGCTTACGGAATCTCAAAAAGATGCTTTTCATACGATTCAAGCCACAGTAGCTGCAAATGAATTAATTTTAAAACCCGCACTTGAACCCATGCGATTGGCAGTAGTTTTCTCTGGAATTGAAGACGCTATTATACTTTCGTCGGGAAAGACACTTGATGGTGAAGCAAATACGATTGATTATGCTGCTGCAAGTTTTGCGGTCTTTGTACCATTTGTAAATAGTGGCATAGTAAACACTGGGGTAAAAGTACTAAGAAATGCTTTTGCAGTTAGTTCTGATGTGGTAAATTCATTATATAAATCTAGGGGTTATTACGCTCCATATAGAGATGGAACAGCACTTATAGAGTTTCAAACTGGGACTACCGAAAAATTTGTGAGGGTATTTAATACTTCACAAACAAGTGCCACTGGAAAATGGCTGATGAAAGAGTCTGAGATAAAAGGACTATCCCCTGCAGAAATAAAAGACAAATTTTCATTACCCTTTACTCCCAATAAAATGGTTGATGTTGAAGTCCCTATTGATACATATATGAGAAGCGGGGAAGCTGCTGGTATTAAAGAATTTGGATCAGAAGGTGGTGGAATGCAGTTTGAGCTATTACAAGAAATCCCAGAATCTTCATTCAAAAACGTAAGAGATATAGAATAAAAACATTATTGAATATGAAATTTTCATTCAAAGAAGAAAAACTTTATTATAGAGAAAAATTGATTCATACATTCATTGCACCTATTAGTGATATATTAGATTTTCCTAAATGTGTAGTAGTCCTGCTTAATAGAGATAATTATAAAAAAAATAATGAAAATGTTTTTTGCGTAGATACTAATGGTGTTCTAAAATGGCAAGTTCCTAAATATGATTATATTGATAAAAGGAGTCCTTTTGTTAGTATTAATAAAGATGATGATAATGCTAAATTGTATAATTGGGACAGTAGCTATGTCATTATTGAACCCGCCACTGGTAAAGTTATCGTTGATGCGTTTCAATCTAGGAAAAATAGAAGACCATGGTAATTTAAGTACTCCATCCTCGATTCTTTTAAAAAGAAGCGTTTCTTTTGTTAGGTTTTTGTTATTTTAGTTATAGTTTTTAGAAATTAATGGATGATTTTTTCAAAATTAAATCATTAAATTTAAACTCATACGTTCTTTTAAAATATTGAGTATAAAAACCGGAAAACCCTATATCCGTTCGGAATGCTTATGCCGGGAAGGCACGCCAACACCAGTGATTACCGCTACGGGTTCCAAGGGCAGGAGATGGATGATGAGATCAAAGGGGAAGGGAATTCTGTGAATTATACCTTTAGGATGCATGACCCGAGGGTGGGGAGGTTTTTTGCTGTGGATCCATTGGAACGAATTTATGTCTGGAACAGCCCATATGCTTTTGGAGAGAACAGAGTTATTGACGGAGTTGAACTAGAAGGTCTCGAATATATCCGTAAAACCCACGTGGTTGGTGGTGATGGCCAAATATTATATACCCAAGAAAATGCAATTTATCAGTATTCAAATGAGACCATTCAAATAATGGGGGGGACCCCTACGAGTCGGTATAATTCTGCTCGTTATGGTCCTGAAGGGGAAGGAGTTCAACATTTATATATATCCGATGCTACACTTGAAATTATTGCGGAACGCTGGGATCTCCCTAGACACGATTATTACGACAATGCTATAACCCACGGAATTTATTCAGGGGGTGGTTCTATCACTATAGATGGCTTCAAAAAGAATTATGATTTCGGTTGGCAACCTATTGACATTGCAGATGCAATTGCTAAAGAACACGATATCAATTATGATGTTGCTACATCCAAGGGAGGACTTTCAAAAGGATTTGTTGAAGACGTAAGAACTTTAGATGCAGATTTGCTTATGATAAGTAGAATAAAGCAATTTGAACAAGGTATGACAGCCTCTGAAATGGGATTAGACACACCGTTAAGATATGATGTTTCTGGGGAGACCAGAAACGCACTTAGAGGCCAAAAATTTGTTATTGACCTATTGGCAGAATATAAGCAGTGGAAAATAAATCAACCGAACCAGGGCAAAGATGTTTCAGTACTAAATGAAAATGATGCAAATAGGTTTGTTAGAGAGACATCAGGTAGTAAATGGTCTCCATTTTTTGGAATAAGAGCAGCAAGACAAAAAGCTAAAGTAGAGTTACTCCAAAAAATAGAGGAAGGAAGGCTTGAATCAGAGGTTGAGTCTGAAAAGCAAGATGCTGAATTGAGAAAGACGTTAAGGGATAAAGGCTAAATTGTTGCTAAATATGAAAAAAATTATTGAAATTTTATTTTTTGCCACTAGTATAATATTATTGTTAGTGGTCATCTATAATAAGTTTTTTATTACAGAAATAGACGATTCATTGCATCCTGAACACGCTGGTCTAAAGACTGGGATAATATATTTGGTTAATTTGATTGTTAGAAGTTTATTGATATTAATTGCTTTAATACTCCTAATTTATTCCCTTTATAAAAAAAGAGTGTTCTATATAAATTCTTTCATTATAATAGTTGCGCTGTTACTCTCTTTTTCTTGAATAAAAGGACTCACTCAATTAGATGGAAAGAATATATTATACAAATGAATAGAGACACCTTGGGAGAAGTACTATAAAAACTAGACTTAAAGAAGATAATTTTTTCTATGCCAGTATATTCGAATTTTTATATTGGCTTAGCAGTTAAATAATCCCCTTTCAATTTGCACGTTTTGGCAATAAAAGTATCTTACAAAAGCAAATTTACATTATATTCCGTTTTTAATTGAATTCAGCATAAAAGTTTTTTGAAAGCCTAAAATAGCATTTACCCGTTCGGGATGATTATGCCCGGAAGGCACGCAAACACCGGTGATTACAGGTATGGCTTCCAAGGGCAGGAGATGGATGATGAGATTAAAGGTGAAGGGAACTCTGTGAATTACAAGTATAGAATGCATGATCCTAGAGTTGGAAGGTTTTTTGCTGAAGACCCTTTATTTAGGCAATATCCTTGGAACAGTCCCTACTCTTTTAGCGAGAATGCTGTTATTGCTTTTGTAGAACTAGAGGGATTAGAAAAATATTATGCAGCTGACGGTAAATTTATTGGTCAAGTAGGTGCTGATACAAAAATTAGAGTTTTAAATAATGTAATTACAGCGACAAATGCTATAACTGATCCACAGAAGCAGATCAATAAAGCTAATGAGGGAAATTGGATAGCTGATGATCATCTATATTATTTTAGTGAGTCAATTATGGATGTTTCAGAAAATATTCAAGAAAATGTATATGGAACTCGTAATTATTCAAGCAATACTCTGAGTCTATTAGAACATAGTATAGATTCTGAGGGGGGTTATGTTGATGATCCAACCGATAGTGGTGGAAAAACAAAATTTGGAATTGCAGAAAAGAGAGAGTGGAAAAGTGCTGCTGATGTCTTAGGTGTCGATAGAAGCACTTTAAACATCAAAAATCTTAGTCCAGTACAAGCTAAATTTTATTATTATGAATCTAGATTTAAAAGATTTAGCATTAACGAAATTGGAAATATTAATTTACAAACAGCAATGCTTGACCAATCTGTTTTAACACCATCTTTAATAAATAAAAACATTAAACGAGCTTTAAATGATTTAGGATATGAGTTTGATATTAACTCTTCAAAATTATCAAAGGATCAAATTGAGGCAGTTAATACAGTGGATCAAAACAAATTGTTAAATGGGTTTTTAGATTATCAGCAATCATACTATGATAATCTAAGTGAAAAAAGGCCTAAGGATAAAAAATTTATTAAAGGGTGGACTAATCGAGTTGATCGTTTAAGACCAAATAAAGAAGATAATGATGATCAAGACTAACATCTACTTAATTTATATATGTTTGTGTTTATTTTTTTTAGCTTGTTCTGATAATAAATCAAATATACAGTTAGGAAAATATTATGGTTTAGCGAATGGCTATGATTTAACTATTGAATTAAAAGAAAAACAAGATGGTCTTATTTGTTTAAATTATATATGTGTAATTAATGATGGGGCATTTATTAATGAATCATTTTCGACTGAAACTAACGCCGCTTGTAACAATATTAAAAATAAAGTATCTAGAGTTAAGTTTGAGGTTATTAATTTTCGAGATATTGATATAATAACCGGAAATTATAATAGATTTGATCTTACTCTTGAATTTTTTAATGATGATAAGGTAATTTGGATAGTTGATTCTTCGGGTTATAGTTTACTCCCTTACTTACCTCACCGGATTGTGTTACAAAAAATAAAGGCCCAATAATATTATTAAATCCTAGCTAGTAAGTTAAGGTCATTAAATATCTCTTTTGGCTTGTAGGCGGTAGTTAACTCCCCCTGATGAATGTAAAAGAAGAAAATGCTTTACAGCCTTCTGTTGTTTTTATTATTTGATTTTTTTTAAAACGAAACATTCTGAAACAAATAGTAAAAAATACATTTAATTTACAATACGTTCTTTCGAGATTTTGAGTTGAATATTAGACAAAATCGCTATATCCGTTCGGAATATTGATGCCCGGAAGGCACGCAAACACCAGTGATTACATGTATGGGTTCCAAGGGCAGGAGATGGATGATGAGATCAAAGGGGAAGGTAACTCTGTGAATTACAAGTACAGAATGCACGATCCTAGGGTTGGTAGGTTTTTTGCGAGAGACCCAATGGAAACTGTATATCCTTGGAATTCGCCTTATGCATTTAGTGAAAATCGAGTGATAAGGTTTATAGAATTGGAAGGATTAGAAAAGGCAGAACCAAGAGGTTTTTGGGCAATGGGTTGGGATATGTTTACTGGGGATTATAACAAAACCCGAATGCAGAATCTTGCTGCAAATTTAGGTGTCGATGAAGGAAATATTCTTGAGTTAGCAAATGACACCTATGTATTCCATCGAACGTATTTTAGTGCAACGGCTGGAAAGCACGAAACAGTATATTATGTGTTTAGAAAATCTAAAGAAGGAGTGTTTTTAATGACAAGTGCGGACAATGATGATTATGCTCTTTCTGAAAGTCAATTTTTAGAATCAGATATTTTAGGTCAGAAAGTTATGGATGCCCCAGTTGGTGGTGGTGGCGCTAAAAAGGGGCTTCAAGGGATTGTATATTTAGGACAGCAATCGAAAACTTATCTTTTTAGACAGGTTGTTAGTGTTGCATCAGAGAGTAGTAAGAAGCTTAAGAATTGGTTAGGAGAAATTAGATTTAATGTTTCAGATGTATCAGGGATTAGTGGAGATGTTTTAAATAAAGGTTTCCATATACATTTCGAAAAATTGAAAGGATTGGAATTATCCTTAAAACCAGCAAATGGTAAAATAGCCCTTGCTTATATTAACGGTAGTGATGAAGCTGTGGCATCCGCTGTAAAAATATTCAACCAAGCGTTAGGAGATAAAAATTTCAGGAAATCTTTATTAGTTAAACTAAAGGAAACCCAAGAGGCCCTGAAACAAACATCTGGCAAATCAGAGGAGTTTATAAAGAGAGCTTCAGATAAATCCGCAGAGGTACAGAGGCTTGTTAAGATAGTAGAAGATATGAATTAAATATTATGATTGAATTTTTAAAAAAAGGAAAAGAGCTAAATAACGTTCATATGGGAATGAGTGTTGATGCTGTATATAGTGAACTGGGAGAGCCTGACGAAATAATAGGAGACAATAATAGTGGCTACCTTCACTATGGAGAATATAGGTATGGCTACGATATTAAAAGATGCATTTGCGAAATGTCGATTGAGTTTAACCGACTAGAAAAAAAGTATAAATTAAAAGAATTAGAAACAGAAAAATACGGTGTAAAATTTTATGAATCTTTTACCATCAGTAATAAAAGTAAGATTCATAAAATCATAAGGTTCCTAAATTATATTCAGTTGAGATGGGAATCTAATAACGATGGAGATAAAGACTACTTGAAAATCAAAATTGATGGAGGTCCTTTCCTTATTTTTAATTTACAAAATGGTGTTTTATTAAAAATATCCGTTATGGATGGCCATCAATAAAAATTGACCTGCAACTTCCACGGGTAGAGTATCAGAAGTGTTGATAGGTTATTTGTTAGCCTAAAAAGTTTTAAACCCACTTATTGTAGATAAAATAAAACGGCAACCTTTGGGTTGTTTTTTTATGCCCTTAAGTGATGTCTTATTTTTATTAAAAAATCTATAAAAACAAAATAAATTGTGATTTTACAACTTCAAAATTATCTTATATTTACACTACGTTCATTTAAAATTGTGAATTAAAAATCGGTAAAAACCTCATATCCGTTCGGGATGTTGATGCCCGGAAGGCACGCCAACACCAGTGATTACCGTTATGGATTTCAAGGGCAGGAGATGGATGATGAGGTCAAAGGCGAGGGAAATTCTGTGAATTACAAGTACAGGATGCATGACCCGAGGGTTGGGCGGTTTTTTGCGAGGGATCCAATGGCAAGTATCTTCAGTTGGAATAGCCCATATGCATTTTCTGAAAATCGGGTGATTGATGGTGTTGAGTTGGAAGGTTTAGAATTTTCAGTATCAACAACTGATAATTATGAGTTAGTAATCAATGCTCATTTTAAAATTAGTAATGATTCTGATATTCCAAATTCTGTAATTAATCAGGTTATGGATATGGTTAAAGTAAAATATGAAGCTCTCTTCAATAGAAAACTTAAAAATAGTAAACACAAAAATTTATTAGGTAACCTAACCTTTAAATACTCTAATAATCTATCAAAAAATGATTATCAGATTAGGTTTTTTGAAAACAAGGAATTTCAACAGGCATTAGTTAAAGATTTTGGGGTTAGCCCTAGTGAGTCCTCTAAATTAACTGCGAGAGTAAACGATATTGGAGGGAATAGTATTTATGTTTCTAATACCTCACAAGGTGAAAGTCTTAAAGGTAACTATTTTAGTGAATTTAGCGATATGAATGTAAATCAACTGGTAGATGACTTATCTGATACGGTAATTCATGAAATAGGGCATTTAGCGGGGCTTTTACATACTTTTGATATGGAATTCACAAACCAAGAAGGTTTGACATTTCAACAGGCAAAATCAATTTCAAATTTATACTTTAAAGCTCTATCAGCTTTAAAATCCGGGAATTTAAATGACCCGTCTATTGAAAAATTATCTAAGAATGTTATGACTAAGGGGTATCCAGAAATTGAACTCATTGGTGGCGGACCAGACAAATTTGAGGGTGAAAATTATGAGTTAAATATTGAACAAATTCAAATGATTTATAAATATGTTAAGGACAACTTTGATGAAGATGGAAATAGGAAAGAAAAATAAACGAGGGTTTACCATGTTAGTACTTATGGTTTTTGCTATGAATATCTCATGTTCTCAGACAAGAAATAGTAATGTGGAAATATGGAAAAGTAAAGAAATAGATTCTTTATTGCTTTTAAAAAAAAACGTAAGAATAAATGATTTTATCAAAAGCAATGATTCAGTTTTCTTTTATTATTACGACAGTAAAAAAAAAGACCTTGACAATATTTTATTAAAAATAAACTCTAAAAGTCACTCAAATCTAAACACCGAACTCTCCTCGTTTTATTATTCTCCAATTTTACTTACGACAATGGCAAAAAATGACATTGCAGATGGATGTATTATAGATCTAACGATATACAATTATAACTTTATTTTTGAACTAACAGATATAGCCTCATTAAATTCCGTTTTTTTGCAGCCAATTTATGGTAGGGAGAAAATAGAATATTTATCTGTTAGATTAATGGAAATAAATTACCAGCAATTATTAGATATAATAAGTGGTAGGTAATGTGCCAGATATGTTGACAAGTTATTTATTGGCATTATATTACTTATAAACAGTGTTTTACAAGAAATATTTAAAATTAAAATGACAGCTTTGGATTGTTATTTTATGCCCTAAAGTGATGCCCCTTTTTGTTGAAGAAGTCTTTGAGTTTTAAAAGTGAGCATTGTTAATCATTTTGATGATAATGTTTCTATCATCGTTGTAAAATCAGGAATCAAGCTAATCTAAAGTTGAAGCTTCGCGCTTTCAAATTAATTAAAAGCAATACAATTATCCCGCCTATGAAAATCTCATTTTTAATATGGAAATATTTTAGAAATTAGTTTTTATTGATCATATCTAAATAGGTTTTTAAGTGCATTAGTTTATAGGTGATTCCTCGTTTTCGGTTTTTTTTGTAGCACTTAATATTTTTGATTTTGCTGTATAGGAGTTCTTCGCCGAGGAGGTCTTCGAGGATGAAGGTTATGGCTATCTTTAGGGCTCTGTGATTGATGGGGTTGCTTCGCTGCACTCGCAATGACCGGTCTTTTTTATCGAAATAGATGTGGATGATTATTTTGCCGGTGCTTTTGATGTATTTGACCGGTTGGAAGCTGAGATCTGACACTTTTATTTTAAAGCTTCCAAAATCATATGGTGTTTCATCTTCGCCGGTGTTTCTTTTTTTTGGGTTTATAAGTGCCTGAAACTTCCAATTTTCAAGTTTTGGTGCGGCATCTACCAACTCAAAAACTTTTGGGAACAGTTCTTTTACGCCATAGGCTGTTATAATCATTGTCGCAGGGCCTGTATACTCTTTTGCAAATATAATTTCAAAACCTAGTCCATCGCAGTAGTAGCTTAGGTGTTTTCCAAGCCAATAAAAATGGCTGTCTCGTTCTTCCATGTCCAGTAATGGGAGAATGTATAGTTTTTTTTGGTTGTCTTGGAACCAGGTCCAGAATTGTGTTGTGGTCATGATTGTTCAAAGTTTAAAGTTTAATGTTCAAGGTTGCATATGATTGACGAGTTTACTTCTCCGCCTTCACTTCGACAAGCTCAGGGACCATGGCGGATCCAGCCTTCGGCGGGCGGGCGTGATGACGGTGGTTTTGTTGACGACCCCTCGATACAATTTTTATCTCGACTATCGTCTCGAAAAAAATCACTCGGGGTGACAAGAGTGCTTTCATTTTTTATAATATGGATTATCACGGGCTTGATTTGCTGTAACTGCTTTGATTTTTTTGGGTACTCTTTTGTAGGCTTTTTTGGGGAGGTTATTGGGGGTTGGGTTTGTGAGGAAATTTTTAAGCTCTGTTGCTCTATAAATTTTATCCTTATTTCGTTTGTATTTGAGGACTTTTATATCTTTTACTTTTTTGAAGAATAAGACTTCACCAAGGCATAAGGACATTAACCTGATTACATATGATTTTAACTCTTCCGAATCCTCGCCAAATACATATTGGTTTGTATAGAAACAGAGTTTTACCTTCTTGGAGATTTTATAGAATCTGGTTGGTTGAAAGAACAGTTGGTCGAGTGAAATTCCAATCATTCCGTCTGAATAATCTTTGTCAGCCTTGAAATTTTTAAGTGGTTGTATGAATGCTTCAATTTTCCAGTATTTTAGTTTTGGTGCTGCATTTACAAGTTCCCTGATACCTTGGTAAAGGTTTTTATTGCCTAAAGCTGTAAAGGTGATAATACCTTTTTTTTTAAGTCTTTTTGGAATAGTATTTCGTAACCTATACCAGTATCCATCTTTTCAAACCGGTTCTTAAATTCTTTTGCTTTTTTAATAAAGTCGATGGGTTTTGCGTGGTGGAGTTTGTGGTAGCTTTTTTCGTTGTCTTGGAACCAGGTCCAGAATTGTTTTGGTGTCATGGTGGTTAATTGTTATTGGTTAAACGTGAGGCGTAAGATCTTACGCCTTTACTTTGGTTGACGAGTTCACTTCACTGCGTTCGTGATGACGGTTCTGTTTGTTTGACGTTTTTGCTTTTGATTTACGAGGCTCCGCGGATATCCGCCATTGGCGGATGCCCGGAGTGACTTTGCTTTTTTATTTTCTCTTATCAATTGAAGTTGCCGGGAAGGCTATTACGTTTACCATTTCGCGGAGGCGGGAGCGGACTCTTTCGCCGTAGCGGTTTTCGATTTCGTGGGCGTTTAGGTTTGAGGTTAAGTGGGTTTGTTTGTTTTGTTTTGACCTTTGTCCCTGGCTGAGGTCGTAGCGTGTGATTAGGATTTCTGCCATTACGTTGCAGTCGTGGCCGTAGTAACGGCCTGTTGGCTCTGCGCCGAGGTCGTCGAGACAGTAGGTTCTGAGTGCGCTGTATTTATTTATTGTGTCTGAGCCGTTTGTGTTGTACTCTATGACAATGTTGCTAGTGGGGAACATGCCATAAGCCCTTGTTTGGGGATGGATGTATGGCATCAACTGCATCAGGGTCGTTTTGCCACAACCTACCGGACCGGTGAGTAGTATTCCTTTGTTGAGGTCGATGCCGTTGGCTGTGCAGGAGTTTTTGTCTTTGATGGTGTAGATCATCAGTTTGTAAATGAGGTTGCGGTCTTCTTTGTATATCCGGAAGTGTTCGCCGAAGCGTTGTTTTCCTTTTGCTTCGATGAACTCTAGGGTGTTGTTGAAATCGTAGATGATTTGATTGTTGATGTATTTGCCTAGGGTGTATGTGGTATTGTTGTTGATGATTGTGAATAGGTTTTTCATTGGTTTTGAGATTTATTGATGATTTTACTTTTTGTTGACGAGTTCACTTCACTGCGTTCGTGATGACGGTTACTTGTTTTATTGAGGCGCAAGATGTTGTGCCTGTACTGGTCCTCACCCCCTAGCCCCCTCTCCCAAGGAGAGGGGGGATTGAGGCGTAAAATGTTACGCCTTTACAGGGGGGTGTCATAGTTTTTGTTTCTGTTGGTTTTAAGGTGATTAAGTTTTGTTTCGGTTTTTTTTTCCTTTTTGGCTTTGATTTCGAGGGCTTTTTGCATCCAGTTTTGGGCGGCTGCTTGCCAGTCTTTGATGGGTTTGTTGCCGGAGATGATCCAGCCGGTGGCTTTGTTGTGGTTGTAAAATTTTTCGGCCTCGGTTTGTAATTGTTTTTCCGGAAGGTGTTTTTTAAATTCATTTTTAAAAAAATTTATGACTTCTTCTTTTTTTATGTTTATTACTGTTTTAATCTGTTTATCATGTTTTATATAAGGTACTAATGCTTGTCCCACAGCTTGTCCCTGTTCTTGTTCACTACTTGTCTCAAATTTGAGCAACTTGATTTTGCTTCCTTTGTATGGATTGTGTGATGGCAGGTATTTTATATATCCCCAATGATCAAGTTGCTTGAGGCAGCGATGGTATGTTGCCTTGGAACCGATTTTGGATAGCTTCATTATTTCCTCGCGGTTGATGTAAAAGGTTTCCGGGAACCGGTTGAGGTTGCCCAGTTGGAACAGCGAGAAATACAAGCTGATATGCGTTGGGTTTAGCCTGGAGTCTTTGTAGAATTTTGTGAATATCGCATTCATCTGTTTGATGTAGTTCATTCTTCATGATTATTCCACATTACTGATTTTGTTATCCTCCATCATTTTTTCGATTTCCTCCAGATTGTAGTAAAGGATTCCCCCAATTTTTGAATAACTGAGAGTGCCATTGTCCCGCAGGGTCTGCAGCGTGCTGTGGCTTATTTGAAGCAATTTTTTTACTTCCTTGTTTTTAACCCACTTGGTCTTTACGGTTTTTTCATTGGACATCAGGAGTTTGAGCTCGTTAATGACATCTGCCTTGAATTGGTCGAGGTCTGCCTGGGTGATGATAGGTGTTCCCATGATTCATTTTTTTTGATAAAGCCGGGAAGGGGGATATCAGCTTTTGGCTGCGACCCGGCTTTGGGTTCATAGAATGGTTTGACTTTCGTATTGCAAATTTGGGGAGTGGCTAAGTGGGAAAACCGTAAGTTCACCGGAGGTCGGGTGTTTTTTTAACATTTTTGCGTAAGCTAAAATTGGATATCAGAATCTAATCTTCTGATTTTAAGTGGTTTTTAGATTGATGGAATTGGATTTATTTTTCAGCTTTTGAAAAATTTGGTATGGGAATTAATGCCCGGAGGTTCTCAGAAATGAGAAAAAGGCATCCATTCCTTTACTTTGGTATGATTTGTATTGATTTTTCGTAAGATGACCGGAGGTGGGGTGTTTTTTTAACAAGTACCAAAAAGGGGAAGCACCAAATGGAGAAGCACCAAATGGAGAAGCACCAAATTCCAAATTCCAAATTCCAAGTGAATTATTTTTCTAATTGTAGAGAGAATGACGTGATACCTGCTCCAACCTACGCTAAAGCTTCGGCAGGCTAGTGCGCGGGGATGTTAGCGGAAGGATTTATTGATGAATTCTTTCAGGTTTGCTTTGATATCGTCAAGGAATTTGGTTTGTGATTTTTGACGGTATTTTAACTCTGAAAAGGTTTTGTAAACGTCACCAAGTTCTGTATTGAAATAGTTTTCAAATGCGGTTGTAATTTGTTTTATGTCTGAATTGCCATTGTTAAATGCTTTTGAAGTGTGAAGTGCATAGGCGAGTTCGACTAGGTCGGTTTTGCTTGCGGTCCATTTTAAAGTGGGGATGTTGTTATCTTGATGTTGGTACTTGTCTAATTTGGTTATTTTGTAATATTCATTATGTAAATGGTTTTTAAATTTTTTATAGGCAAGTAGTTTTGCCAGGATAACATCTTTGTTAGTGATAAATCCCGGGTCCATAAATTTTGATGTTCCATTTAACATCATTGCAAATGTTTTATTTTCTCTTAAGAAAAATAAATTATCAGATGTTGTACAACCGGAATCCAGGTAGATTAACAAATCTTGATGTTTTAATATGAATTTTTCTTTAGTCCTTATTTGCTTAAGAATGAAAACCCTTTGAGTTTCTGTATCAATGGATGGAAATCTAAAGATGTATTTTAAAACTTCCTCACAATAGATGTGTTCAGATAGTACAATGGGTTTGATGTGTTTGAAGAAATGAATTTCGTCATCAGGGGCTTGAAAGCCATTTGACAATATATGTGCTTTAAGAGAAATGAGCTGAGCCTCACAGTAACTAATGGTCTCTAATGCTTGTGTTTTTTGATTGCTTTCCCTTAACTTAATTTCGGTAATTTCATTTTCAAATGAAATTAGAAACTGTCTAATGTTCATCTATTTCCTAATTTTAAACTATAAATATTTATGCTTTAAAACCGGGGATAACTTGCAATTTATTAAATAATTTACATAAAATTAACACACCACTATAAATTATAAATAAAAAACCAATTGTGTACAGTAGTACATAATTGGTTTTCAATGGGTTTAAGTTTGCTAAAAATTTTATCAGCTTTGAGCTTTTTTGGTCTTTTCTTCCGTTTTTTTAGCTGAAAGCACATTTCTAAGGGTGCTCATATCACCTGCAATCTTCCTGTCAATCACCTTTGCATAGATTTGAGTGGTTGCGATTTTGGTGTGGCCCAGGAGTTTTGAAACGGTTTCTATGGGCACTCCGTTTGTGAGCGTTACTGTGGTGGCAAATGTGTGCCTCGCCATGTGAAAGGTCAGGTTTTTTGATATGCCACAGGCATCAGCGACTTCTTTTAGATAGAGGTTTAATTTCTCGTTTGTTATCACCGGAAGTAAAGTGCCGCTTACTTGAGTGATTGGGTGATCACTGTATTTCTGTATAATTTCTTCGGCTTTCTCCAGGATGGGAATCTTTACCGGTGTTTTTGTTTTTTGTCTTTTGGTGTAAATCCAATTGTGACCGTCGATGTCTTTTACAATATTATCTGGAGTTAAATGGATGACGTCTACATAGCTGATACCGGTATAGCAACTAAAAACAAAAAGGTCACGCACCCGGTCAAGTCTTTCAATCGGGAAGTAATAGGATTCAATATTTGAGAGTTCGTTTTCAGAGAGGAATTGTCGTTCTCTTTTTTCGAAGGTTGGTTTCCATCTTACGAATGGGTCTTTGTCAATCCACTCTATGTGATAAGCAAGGGTAATGATTTTTCTGAGCCTTTGTATGTGCTTCATTACCGTATTGTGGCTCATCGCCTTGGGATGGCCTTTTGGATAGTAATTGTGCAAATAGGTTTCGTAGTCGCTTATAAACTTGTAGTCGAGCTGCTTGAGGTAGAGGTCTGATGTTTTTAGTACATCATTCAGGTACCTGAGCACGTAACGGGTGGAAACTTCGAAGTTTCTAATGGTACCCACGGCAAGTGTGTTTTCGATTTTTATCTCGTGGTAGCTAAAGATGTTGAGTAGGGTTTTGTCTGAATTGGCTTCACCGTTATAGGCAGCTTTGACTAATTGGGCAGTGATGAATTCTCCTTTAAACTTAAAGTCCTGGAAGATCTGGAACAACCTGGCGTGTACCTGGTCAAGATAAAGATTTGTTTGTCTTGCGTGTGGTGATGTTCCTTTGGCTTTGCTTTTTTTGGAATCCCAGTCATAGATGTAAACTTTTCTTTTGAGACTAATGTTTACTCTTTTGGAATTAACAGTTACTCTGGCATAAATGAGAGCTTTGTCGTTTTTGGCGTTTTTTAAATCAGCCCAAAACGAAATTGAGAAGGTGTTTTTGGTACGCATAATAATCGTCTTAAATGGTTAAACATTGTTCGACGAAAGTCAAAATTCTACAGTACCAGATGGTAAGTTTAAAAAAATTGAATCTGTCAGTTAAACTGACAGTTTGAAAAAATAACTGACGTATACCTGACGAATTGAACTAAAACAAACCAAATTTAATGAACGTCTAAAGTGTTGTAAAACCACGTTATTCCTAAGGTTAACGTGGTTTTAGCACTTTTTTTAATTTTTATTTGTGACCGCGGAGGGATTCAAACCCCCAACCCTCAGAGCCGAAATCTGATATTCTATTCAGTTGAACTACGCGGCCATTATTCCCGTGAAAACGGGAATTTCATTAAACAATATTTAAAATTTTCTTTTATACTTTCTATTCAATTCCCTCAAAAACGATTTATCTTAGGCGGACTATTCCATTACACTACGCGATTAATTATTCCTAAGTAAATGGGATTTGTTATATTAACTTAGTCTTTGTTTTACAATACTAGAAATGGTTTTTCCATCTGCTTTACCCGCAAGTTCCTGATTTGCCATTCCCATCAACATACCCATATCTTTCATACTGCTTGCGCCTGTTTTTGCAATAATGGCATCTACTACTTTTCCAACTTCTTCTTCGCTCATTTGTTTGGGAAGAAATTTTTCAATCACAGCTGCCTGATCTCTTTCTGGCTGGGCTAGGTCTTCTCTATTTTGTTCTTGATAAATTGCAGCACTATCTTTGCGTTGTTTTACCAATTTTTGCAATAATTTAAATTCTTGCTCTACTGTTATTTCTTCCTTAGCTCCCGTTTCTGTTTGAGCCAAAAGTATTTCCGATTTTATAGCACGTAAGGATGCTAATGCATTAGTGTCTTTTGCTCGCATAGCATCTTTTAATGCTGCCATTACTTTATCTTGCAAACTCATCATTTACTGTTTTTAAGGTCTGCAAAGGTACAATAATTTCTTAGATTTGAGCAATGAGAGTAGTAATGTAATAAATAAAAAACCTAAATATTTAAGAAAAAAACCCCAAAAACAATTTTTGTTTTTGAGGTTTTGAAGCAACTCTAACACTAAACTTATTCTTAAATATTTTTATGTTTTAATCTACATTATCGTGTAAAAAAGAATTGTTATTTCGGAATTGAATTTCATCATTTTCGTCTGTGGACAATGTCGTTCTAGAAAAAGGACTCTTATCATTTTTTGTGTCATCCAGCTCAATTCCTAAACGTTTGTATGCAGGTTGTTTTTCTAATTCTTCTAATCGGGAAGAACTATTATTAAACTTATAATTAAAGGCTTTCATTTTTTGTTTACGCTCCTCGGTACGTTTTTTTAACAAGTCGGAAATGGAGGAATTTATTGGATCCACTTCTTGGATATTTTCTTGTACCGGGGTTTCTGCAACCGTTCTTTTTTCAAAAACCAACTCTGCATCCATATCTTCCTTAACTACTTTTTGAGGTGCTTTTGAGTGCAACAACAAATCTTCCATTTCTTGGTAATCATCTAGACTATAATGTTTAATCCCGTCTTGAGAAATTTCGGTTACCGGTATAATTTCTATAGAGTCTTTAACTTCTAAATTATTAATAATGGAAGTGTCTTGTGGCACTTCATTTTCTATTTTTTCGTTTTTGTTTTGGTTCAAGGGCAAATCAAACATCAACATTTGATTTTCTTCTTTTATAGGCGCTTCTTCCATTTTATTTTCATGAGGTATTTCTTCTTTTACTTCAACGATAATGAAGTCATTAACTTCCATAGTATTAATGAAATTTTGGTCAAATTCTGCTAAATTATTTGGAACTATTTCATCATAAGTTATAGGAATATTCCTCAAAAATTCAGAAGTTTTAATATAACCTTCAAAAGGAACTTCCTCTACCTCTGCTTTTACATCCTCTATCTCTTCTTCATCAAAAAGAGTGTGTTTAATTATTGGCGATTTGGTTTCCTGAAATAAAGGCTTATCAAAATTGTTGGGCGAATACTTATTGTTTTTAGAAATCAACACTTGCTCTGCACATTGTTCGTCTTCTAGGGTATGAATAATTTTTTTGGTTTCCGTATTTACAATTTCATTTTGTTGTTCTACATTAAATCCTGTTGCAATAACGGTTACCGCAATAGCATTTTCTAAGGAGGAATCTTCGCCAACTCCCATAATGATGTTTGCTCCATGTCCCGCTTCCGCTTGAATATAATCGCTTATTTCTCCAATTTCATCGATAGTAATTTCTTCGGAACCGGAAACGATAAGCAACAATACGTTTTTAGCTCCTGCAATTTTATTGTCGTTAAGTAAAGGAGAATCTAATGCTTTTGAAATAGCATCATGGGCACGGTTTGAACCAATGGCACTTGCGCTTCCCATGATAGCGGTGCCACTATTAGCAAGAACCGTTTTAGCATCTCGAAGGTCAATATTTTGTGTATAATGGTGGGTGATTACCTCAGCAATTCCTCTGGATGCTGTTGCCAACACCTCATCGGCTTTGGAAAAACCTGCCTTAAATCCGAGATTTCCATATACTTCACGAAGTTTGTTATTGTTGATTACAATTAATGAGTCCACATTTCTTCGAAGATTTTCAACCCCTATTTGCGCTTGTTCATTACGCATCTTACCCTCAAATTGAAAAGGAATCGTTACAATACCTACCGTAAGTACGTCTAAATCTTTAGCCATTTTAGCAATTATGGGTGCAGCTCCGGTACCCGTTCCACCACCCATTCCGGCAGTGATAAAAATCATTTTTGTATTTGTGGATAGCATAGATTTAATTTCTTCCATGCTTTCAATGGCTGCATCTTTACCTACTTCAGGATTTGCTCCTGCTCCTAGTCCTTCCGTTAAAGAAAGTCCGAGTTGTATTTTTATTGGCACCGGACTGTTTTCTAAAGCTTGAGAGTCTGTATTGCAAATTACAAAATCTACTCCTTTAATGCCTTGGCGAAACATATGATTGATGGCATTGCTGCCTCCACCTCCCACTCCAATGACTTTTATAACATTGGATTGGTTTTTAGGAAGATCAAATGCTATGTTTTCGAATTCTGTGTTGCTGCTCATAATTCTTTATTTTAAATTGTATTCTTTTTTGTGAGATTATTTTTTTACTCGGCGTTATCTAAAAAGTCTTTAAATTTTTCTGCCCATTTATCAATAAAACTTTTTCGTGCTCTTGGCAGTTCTTTGCCTTTGTCTTCCATTGTATTTTCCTTTTCTATTACATTATTTTTTGAGGTTTCCGCAACCAATTCTTCTTTAAATTGGTTTTTGTTTACCTTTTCTAGGCTATTAAGCACAAGACCTACCGCGGTTGCATACATTGGGCTGGTTGTTTCGGCATCGCTATTTCCTGCTAAATGTTCATTGGGGTACCCAATTCTGGTGTCCATGCCAGTGGTATATTCAACTAACTGTTTAAGATGATTTAATTGGGCTCCACCACCTGTTATTACTATACCAGCAATTAACTTTTTCTTTTGATCTTCATGACCGTAGGCTTTTATTTCGGCATATACTTGTTCAATAATTTCTACTACGCGTGCATGAATGATTTTAGATAGATTTTTTAACGTAATTTCCTTAGGTTCTCTTCCTCTTAGTCCTGGTATTGAAACTATTTCATTGTCTTTGTTTTCCCCGGGCCAAGCAGAGCCAAATCGTATTTTAAGCATTTCTGCTTGTTTTTCAATGATGGAGCATCCTTCTTTAATATCTTCGGTAATTACATTACCTCCAAAAGGAATTACAGCGGTATGACGGATAATTCCATCTTTAAAAATTGCCAAATCTGTGGTGCCACCTCCTATATCAATGAGTGCTACCCCTGCTTCTTTTTCTTCCTGACTTAAAACTGCGTTAGCAGAAGCTAATGGTTCTAAAGTAATTCCGGCAAGTTCTAATCCTGCGCTTTTTACACATCGGCCAATGTTTCTGATGGAAGAAACCTGACCCACTACCACATGAAAATTGGCTTCTAATCTAGCGCCATACATACCTATTGGTTCTTTTATTTCCGGTTGTCCGTCCACTTTAAAATCTTGTGGTAATACATGGATAATTTCTTCTCCGGGAAGCATTACCAATTTATGCACTTGGTTACAAAGTGTTTCGATATCCTGCTCTTTTATCACTTCTTCGCCATCTTTTCTAGTGATGTAATCGCTATGATGTAAGCTTCTGATGTGTTGTCCGGCAATACCAACTACTACTTCTGTAATTTTCATGTCTGCAGAAATTTCAGCAGCTTCCACAGCTTGTTGAATGGACTGTATCGTTTGGGTAATGTTGTTTACAACACCTCGATGCACCCCTAAACTTTTGGCTTTGCCTATGCCAAGTACTTCCATTTTTCCATATTCATTGTAACAACCAATCATGGCAACGATTTTGGTTGTTCCAATATCCAATCCTACTGCGATATTTTTCTTTTCCATACCTTATTTTTTTGTTGCTACAACTTGACTATTTAATTTTAAATTCACCAAACTGTATGCGTAAAGAGTACTATCAATTATTGTTTTTTGATAAAATGCCTTGAAATTTTGAAATTTTTTATCGATGTTTTCTGCTTTTCCAAAAAGTATTTTAAAATCGTAAACCCTTAAATGAAGGATGAGTTCTTCCTTGTTTTCTATTTGAATACCCACCACATGATTTTTCATAAAAGAATCTGCTTTAATTTTTAATAACAATTCTTTCAAATGACTATAGTCTTTTATGGCAATTCCTGAAATTAAAGGCACTCTTGCTGCATGTTCATTTGAAAGGGGCATTTCTTTACCGTCTTCATCTATGTAAAAAGGGGTTGCAGCGTTCACTCTTGCTATAGGTTTCCTTTGTTTGACTTTTGCCCCCAATATGCCGTCAATGGTAACATATACTTCCGCTTTTGAAATCATTGGGTTCTTGTTTAACCTCTGTTCCATCTCATTCAAATCTAAAGTTTCTTTGTTTATGCTCGTTACCTCCACATTACTTTGTATTAACAATTTATTAACCATGGCTAGGGTTATAAAGTGGTTGTCATCCTCTACAAAAAAAACGTCTTTGCCTTGTAATTTTCTATTTGAATTTCGGTCAGAACTGAATGCAAAAAGAAACACCACCAAAATGGCAAGAGCACTAAACTTTATGTAAATCCAATTAATCTTCAATGGTTAATTTTTTTTTAATGGTTTCTACTTCCTCTCCAATATCACCGGCGCCAAGCATTAAAATAACCGTTGCATCTGAATTTTTTAATTCTGTAGCAAGCTGGGTTTTGGTACTTAATATTTTCTTTTTATTTTTTATTTTATGCAATAGCCACTGCGAGGTTATACCCTCTAATGGTTTTTCACGGGCAGGGTAGATATCTAATAAAATTATTTCATCAAATTGTGACAAACTCTCTGCAAAAGCATCGCCAAAATCACGAGTTCTGCTAAATAAATGTGGTTGAAACACCACCAGATTTTTTTTATTGGGATACATTTCAATAACCGCCTGATAAACAGCATTTATTTCAGCCGGATGGTGTGCATAATCGTCTATCAATACTAAATTTTCTGTTTTAATTTTGTAAGTAAACCGACGTTTTACCCCTTTAAAATTAAATAAAGCTTCAGGCATGCCACTGGTTGGGGAACCAAGACAAATAGCCATGCCCAAAGCTAGTGTAGCATTAAAAAGGTTGTGACGCCCCGGGAGGTTAAGTATTAAGTTTTTAAGTTTTATATGTGGTGTTTTTAAGTCAAACACATAACTGCCGTTTTCTATACGAACATGTTGGGCTTCATAATCGGAATTATTTTCTATTCCAACTGTTTTTCCGCCAAGTGGTAATCCCTTTTTGTGTAATAAAAATTCTTTGTTCTGCACCAAATTTGCGAAGGAAGTAAAGGCTTCTGCAAGATGTGCTTTATCGCCATAGATATCTAAATGATCTGCATCCATGGAAGTTATTCCTGCGATATACGGATGTAATTGTAAAAAAGAACGGTCAAATTCATCTGCTTCTACTACGGTAATTTTACTTCCATTTAAAATTAAATTAGAATTATAATTTTCTGAAACTCCTCCAAGAAAAACAGTTACCTTCTCATTAGCAGTTGCAAGTAAATGTCCCAAAATAGCAGTAGTAGTAGTCTTTCCGTGTGTTCCGGCTATGGCAAGACATTTGGATTGTTTGGTTATTAATCCTAAAACCGATGCTCTTTTCATTATTTTAAATCCTTGATTTTTAAAACCGTTTAACAATATGCTTTCGGTAGGGATGGCTGGGGTGTAAACCACTAAGGTGTTTTTATTTGATAAGGCATTTACAATGGAAATGTCTTCAATAAAATGAATAGTAATTCCTTCTTTTTTTAGTGCCTTGGTAATTTCAGAAGGTGTTTTATCATAACCAGAAATCACTTTTCCTTTGGTATTAAAATATCTGGCGAGCGCGCTCATACCGATACCTCCAATCCCTATAAAGTATATATTTTGTATGTTTTCCAGTGTTTTCATTTATTTTTTTTGTAAAAGCTTTTCCACTTCATCAGCGATAGCTTTTGTGGCATTAGGTGTTGCTAATTTTTTTATGTTTTGGGAAAGCAATTTTTGTTTTTCTTCTGCTTGAATTAAATCAAAAAATACTTTTTCAAATTGGGTTTCTATATTCTTTTCTTCTAATAAAATGGCGGCATTTTCTTGAACAATAGCTAAAGCATTTTTCTTTTGATGATCTTCTGCCACGTTAGGGGATGGGATAAAAATTACGGGTTTTCCTACCATACATAATTCAGATACAGATAATGCTCCAGCTCTTGAAATGACAAAGTCTGCAGCAGCATAGGCCAAGTCCATTTTATAAATAAAATCGTGCACTTGGATATTTGAATTTTCATTGTGTTTTTTGTATGTTTCAAAATAGAAAGAACCTGTTTGCCAAAGCACTTGCAATTCATTTTTTATAAAAAAATCTAACGATTTAGCAACCAACTCATTGATGGTTTTAGCGCCTAAACTACCTCCTAAAACCAAGAGAGTTTTTTTATCTTTTTTAAGTTGAAAAAAGTTTTGACCTTCCTCTTTTTTTGATGCTATTTCAGAAATATCATTGCGCACCGGGTTTCCGGTAAATACTAATTTTTCTTTTGGAAAATACTGTTCCATTCCCTTATATGCCACACAAATAGTATGTGCCTTTTTTGCAAGCCATTTATTGGCAATCCCGGCGTAAGAATTTTGTTCTTGAATCAAACAAGGAATCTTACTTAGAGAGGCAACTCGTAATAATGGCGCACTAGCATAGCCACCGGTGCCAATTACCACGTCTGGATTAAAAGTTTTGATAATTTTTTTAGCTTTAGCCAAACTGTGTAACAATTTAAAAGGAAACATCAGATTTTTTCGAGACAAATTGCGTTGAATACCTGCAATCCATAATCCTTCTATTTCATACCCGGCTTTTGGCACTTTTTGCATTTCCATTCTGTCCTGTGCACCAACAAACAAAAAGCAGGCTTGGGGGTGCCGTGCCTTTAGTTCGTTAGCAATTGCTATTGCCGGATAGATATGTCCTCCGGTTCCTCCACCTGATAGTATGAATTTATATGGCTTCACTTAATATATCTAAAGGATTTTCTTCCTCATTATTTTTTTTAATTTCTTCTCTTTTCGCACTCACGCTTAATATGATTCCTAATGCTAAACAGGTCATCCAAATGGAGGAGCCACCACTACTTATTAGGGGTAACGTTTGGCCTGTAACCGGAAATAATTCTACTGCAACACCCATATTAATCAATGCCTGAAAAACAATTGGAAGACCTACACCCATCACTAATAATTTTCCGAAGGCTGAGGTAGATTTATACACAATAATTACCAATCGAAACAACAACCACAAATACAAAGACATTAAAAAAATGGCACCTATAAGACCCCATTCTTCTACAATAATGGCATAAATAAAATCAGAAGACGATTGTGGTAAAAAGTTTTTTTGTACACTTTTCCCAGGACCAAGGCCAGTTATACCTCCGGTGGCAATGGCAATTTTAGCTTTTTCAATTTGGTATCCTTCCTCAATAATATCCTTATCGGTAAAATCTTCTACTCTGCTAATCCAGGTATCCACTCTATTTGGAAATAAATTTGGAAGAGCCTTAGCTGTAAGCACAAAAAGCAACAACATAATGACACCTGCTCCTAAAATTATTCCTAAATATTTCAATGGATATCCTCCTAGAAAAACAAGTACAATAACCATAAAAAATATAATGGCAGTAGTGGAAAAATTTGCAGGTAAAATAAGTGCTAGAACCACAAAAACAGGGATCCAAAGCGGAAGCACAGTTTCTTTAAAAGTGATGATTTTGTTCTGTATTTTTGAGAGATACCTAGCCACATAAGCCATCAATACAACCATCGCAAGGGTGGAAGTTTGAAAGGTAAAACCTACTAGAGGAATTTGAATCCATCGGCTGGCATTTGCTCCTTGAATGGTTGTACCCTCTGCTATAGTAACTATTAACAACAAAACTACAATAGGCAGTCCAATAATAGATAACCCCTTAAAATAATTATATGGTATTTTATGCACCCCATAAAGAATACCAAAACCTAAACTAAGATGTACTAAGTGTTTAAGCAAATAACTTATTGTATTGCCATTACCATATATATAGGCCAAATTACTGCTAGAACTATAAACAGGTAGAAAGGAAAATAAAGCCAATAGACCGGCAATAGCCCAAATTGCTCTGTCTCCTTCTATTTTATTTAAAATTCTGTGCATCTTTACGTTTTAAACTATTATAAATTTCTTACTGCTTCTTTAAATTGTCTTCCACGGGCTTCATAGTTTTCAAACAAATCAAAACTTGCACAAGCCGGAGAAAGTAAAACGGTATCCCCATGTTCTGCAACTCGGTATGCCGCTTTGACAGCATCCTGCATGGAATCAGTTTCTATCATTAATGGCACTACATTACTGAATGCATTCATTATTTTTTTATTGTCTAATCCTAAGCAGATTATCGCTTTCACTTTTTCATTTACTAAAGGAAGAAGCTCCTCATATAAATTTCCTTTATCCACGCCACCAACAATCCAAATGGTTGGCGATGTCATACTGTCTAATGCGTAAAATGTGGCGTTTACATTAGTTGCTTTGGAATCATTGATATAGGTTACATTTTGAATTTTCAAAACCGTTTCTAACCGATGTTCTACCCCTTGAAAATTTTCCATACACTCTCTTATTGTCGCTTTTCTTATAGACAATATTCTTGCTACAGTTGCTGCTGCCATTGCATTTTTTACATTGTGACTTCCTTGTAATCCTAAAGTTTTTATTGGCATTTTAAATGGTTTGTTATCTATGGTTATTGTTATATTTTTTTTATTAATACAAGCTCCTCGTTCTATTTTTTTGGAAATGGAAAAAGGTAATTTTTGTGCTTTTATGGGATGGCTTTCCAACCATTTTACTAACACTTCATCATCTGCATCGTAAATAAAATAATCTACCTCAGTTTGATTTTGAGTAATTCTAAATTTTGATGCTACATATTCCTCAAAATTGTAATTGTATCGATCTAAATGGTCAGGCGTAATATTTGTTAAAACTGCAATGTGTGGTTTAAAATCCACAATACCGTCTAGTTGAAAACTGCTTAACTCCAACACAAAATAATCCCGTTGGTTTTGTGCCACTTGACCTGCAAAGCTGTCGCCAATGTTTCCTGCTAGGCCCACATTTAAACCACCCTTAGCTAATACATAATGTAGCCACGTTGCTGTGGTGGTTTTTCCGTTGCTTCCTGTTATTCCTATTATGATGGCATTGGTATATTGCGCAGCAAATTCAATTTCAGAAATGACTGGAATTCCTTTTTTCTTAAGTTGTTTTATTAAAGAAATGGCATCCGGAATTCCTGGACTTTTCATTACAATATCTGCCTGAAATAGTTTCGCCTCTGTATGTCCGTTTTCCTCCCAGTTTATCTCATTATGTATAAGAACTTGTTTGTATTTTTCTTTTATAATTTGTTTGTCTGAAACAAACACATCATATCCTTTTTGTCTCCCTAAAAGTGCGGTACCAATACCACTTTCTCCAGCCCCTAAAATCACCAATCTTTTCATCTATCTTATTTTCAAGGTCACTATTGCCAAAACCGCCAATACAATCCCAACAATCCAAAATCGGGTTACAATTTTGCTTTCGTGAAATCCTTTTATTTGATAGTGGTGATGAATGGGGGACATTCTGAAAATTCGCCTTCCTTCTCCAAATTTTTTCTTAGTGTATTTAAACCATCCAACCTGCATTACAACGGAAAGTGTTTCTATAAAAAACACCCCACAAAGAATTGGAATTAAAAGTTCTTTTCTTACAGCAATAGCGATTACTGCGATAATGCCTCCTATGGTCAAACTTCCTGTATCGCCCATAAACACTTGCGCAGGATAGGTGTTATACCACAAAAAACCTATAAGTGCTCCTACAAAGGCCGTGATAAAAATGGTCATTTCGCCTGTCCTAGGGATATACATAATATTGAGATAGTCTGAAAAAATAACGTTACCGGAAACCCAAGCAAATAACCCTAAAGTCAAAACAATTATAGCTGAAGATCCTGCAGCTAAACCATCTATCCCATCTGTTAAATTAGCAGCATTTGAAACTGCTGTAATGATGAAAATGACTATAGGAATAAAAAGTAACCATGCATATTTAAGATAATCTTCTCCCATCCAACTAATGAGCAACGAATAATCAAACTCATTATTTTTTACGAAAGGAATCGTGGTTACTAGTGCTTTAGTTTCATTATTAGCCATTTGTTTTGGGCTCAACTCTGCCACTTGATAGGATTGTTGTTTTGTAGGGCTGTCAAGTTTTACGGTAATATCCGGGTGAAAATACATCGTCGCTCCCACTACAATACCTAAAGCAACTTGCCCAAATACTTTGAATTTTCCGGGGAGACCTTCTTTGTTTTTTCTGGAAATTTTGATATAATCGTCTATAAAACCGATAATTCCCATCCAAATGGTGGTAAAAATTAAAAGAATGACATAAATATTATCTAATCGTGCAAATAATAGAACAGGTATTAATGTAGCCAAAATAATAATTACACCTCCCATAGTTGGTGTTCCTGCTTTCTCATTTTGTCCCTCTAAACCAAGGTCGCGAACAGTTTCTCCTATTTGTTTTCTTCTTAAATAGTTGATGATTTTTTTACCATAAATCGTTGCAATAAATAAAGAGAACATAATAGCTAAAGCTGACCGAAAGGAAATGAACTGAAAAAGTCCTGTTCCTGGTAAGTTATAGTTTTGGTCTAAATATTCAAACAAGTAATACAGCATTTGTTATTTATTTAATTGCTTTAAAAAATGGGTTACTGTTTCAAAATCATCAAAGTGCAATCGCTCACCCTTGATTTCTTGATAGGTTTCATGTCCTTTTCCCGCTATGAGAAGGATATCGTTGGTATGGGCTAATTGACAAGCTGTTTTTATGGCCTGTTTTCTATCGGTTATAGCCATTGTTTTTTTATAATTTTGTGGTTCTACCCCTTTTTCAATTTCTTCAATTATGGTATCCGGATTCTCGTTTCTTGGGTTGTCACTGGTAAAAATTGTTTTGGTGCTTAACGTTGAAGCAATATGTCCCATTATAGGCCGTTTGGTTTTATCTCTGTTTCCTCCACAACCTATTACGGTAATGATTGATTCATTTCCTGTACGGATGCTGTTGATGGTTTCTAAAACATTTTTTAGGGCGTCAGGAGTATGGGCATAATCTACAATTGCTGTAATTTTATTTTTAGAAATTTGATATTGAAACCTTCCACTAACGCTTTCAAGTGTGCTGATTAATCGTAAAACTTCCCGTTCTTCTAATCCTAAAATAGTGGCCACACCATAAATTGCCAAGATATTATAGGCATTAAATTTTCCTATAAGTTTAGACCACACTTCCTTGTTGTTAATTTTTAGAAGTAATCCGCTAAATTGATTTTCTAAAATTTGAGCTTTGAAATTGGCTTCCGTTTGTAAAGCATAAGTATATTTTTTTGCTTTTGCATTCTGAAGCATTAGCAAACCATTTTTATCATCTTCATTCACTAGTGCAAATGCAGTTTTAGGCAAATGATCGAAAAATGCTTTTTTTACATCCCTATATTCTGCAAAAGTGTTATGGTAATCCAAATGGTCCTGAGAAAGGTTTGTAAAAACCCCTCCTATAAATCGTAAAGATTCTGTACGTTTTTGATGAATGCCATGAGAGCTTACTTCCATAAAACAATAGTTCACACCTTGAAGCGCCATTTCCGCTAAATAGTAATTGATAGTCATGGAATCCGGCGTGGTGTGGGTAGATGGAAATTCTTCTTCATCTACTATAATTTTTACCGTAGAAAGCAACCCTACTTTATAACCGGCATTTTTAAACAAATGATATAAAAGTGTTGCAACAGTGGTTTTTCCATTAGTGCCTGTTATGCCTATAAGGCTTAATTTTTCGGAAGGATTACCAAAATAATTGGATGCCATAATCGCCAATGCCTCTTTTGAATCTTCTACTTGTATGTAAGTTATGCCATTGATAATTTTTTCCGGAATGACATCACAAATTACTGCTAAAGCTCCTTGATTGACAGCCATTTTTATAAATTCGTGCCCATCAGAAGCGATGCCTTTGATAGCTACAAAACAATCATTTAAAGAAACCTTTCTGGAATCAAATTCCAGGTTGTTAATAGAAACATCGGTGTTTCCAACAACAGCATTGAGGGTAACTTTATATAATATATCTCTTAAATTCATGAAGAAAGTTCTAATAGAATTTGTTTTCCTTTTTCTAATTTTTGTCCTTCCGGAAGCGATTGTGATTTTACTTTACCATTACCAATGATTTGGACTTTTAATCCAATATTTTCTAACAGTGAAACAGCATCCATTCCTGTCATTCCTTTAACATTGGGAACCGCCGAATAGGTTTTTCGTGCGTTTGAAAAATAGCTGTCAAAATCTTTTTCTACAGCAGTCTGCAACACTTCTAGATTTCTAACTACATCTACATTGGGTGAATCGATGTATATTTTTTGGGCAATACTTTTAAAAACCGGACCTGCCACATCCGCTCCATAAAAACCGGTGCTTACTTTAGGTTTATGGATAATGACAATGCACGAATATTTTGGATTTTCTGCAGGAAAATAGCCTGCAAAAGAGGAAATATATCTAGGATTAGAAGCCCAATCCGGCATCCAATATTCTACACGAGCAGTTCCTGTTTTACCTGCCATGGAAAAATCAGGAGAGTACAAACTTTTCCCGGTTCCTCTTATCACAATATTTTTAAGAACTTCCTTTGTTTTTTTTATGGTTTCCATGGAGACCATTTGCGGATCAATTATTTCTTTATCAAATTTGTATATTTCTTTGTTCCAAGCTTTTACTTCTTTTATAAATCGGGGTTTTACCATTACACCGTCGTTTGCAATTGTATTATAAAAAGTAAGTGTTTGCAGTGGCGTTATGGATACGCCATAACCATAAGCCATGGAAGGCAATGCGTTTTTACTCCAACCGGTTTTGTCTGAAGGGTGCGGTATTTTTGGCTTCCCCTCACCTTTTATGGGTAATCCAATTTGCTGGTTTAAATGCATACCCTGAAGTAATTCTACAAAGCGTTTTGGATTAGTGCTATAATTATCATCAATTATTTTAGCTAGACCAATATTGGAAGAAACCTCAAGTGCTCTGGCAGCAGATATTTTCCCATAACCTCCTCGTCTGGAATCTCCTATGCTTTTTCCATAAAAAATGTGCTTACCGTTTCCGGTATCTACTACAGAGCCGGTATCAATAACTTTATCTTCTAAAGCCGCAACAAAAGCCATTAATTTGAAGGTAGAGCCAGGTTCATGGGATTCACCAATAGCATAATTTAGTTTTTCAAAATATTTTCCGTCTGCAGTCCTTCCCAAATTTGCTACCGCTTTAATTTCACCGGTTTTTGTTTCCATAACTATGACCGTTCCATGATCAGCGTCATATTTTTCTAATTGTTTTAAGAGTGCATGATGTGCAATATCTTGAATATTGATGTTAATGGTTGAAATAACATCATAACCATCTCTCGGCTCTACTTCGTTTTCATCATAAATGGGTTTCCATTGTCCTTGTGCTATTTTTTGTTTGAGACGTTTCCCATCAATGCCTTGTAGATATTCACTATAAGCTCCCTCAAGACCTACTCGCGTTGAAAAGCCATTTTCATCAATTCGTTCATAGCCTACAATCCTTTCGGCTATTTTTCCGATAGGATGTTCTCTAAAAGTGGTTTGTTCAACGATAATTCCCCCTTTATAAGGGCCAAGATTAAATAATGGAAAGTTTTTTACTTCCATATAATCAGAATACCCTAGTTTTCTTAATAAAAGCAAATATCTATTTTGTGTTGCTCTAGCTTTTCGCAAAATGGATTCATATTGCAGAGCCGTTTTTCCAAATTTTTTAGAAAGTGCCTCTGAAAGTGGTGTTATGTATTTTTCAAAATTTTCACTACTTACGGTAACTGCATCAAAACGTACATCATATTTAGGCACCGAAGTAGCTAGTAAACTTCCATCGTCTGCATATACATTGCCACGATTTGCGGGAATAATAAAGTTTTTTGTGGTATTAATTTTTGCTAGTTCCCTGTATTTATCCCCTTCTACAAATTGAATATCGGTTAGTTTAAATAAAACAGCTATAGCAAATAGGAACAAACATCCTGCGACAATATATAAGCGGTTCAATATGTTTTTTTCTTGTATGGCCACTGTTATTCTTTGTTTTTTACTATTCTAATTTTATGTGGAGGATTACTGGATGGTACTAACCCTTTACTTTGTAAAGAGGCTATTACTTTGCTTTCCATTTTCACTTTCATCAATTTGGAACGAACATCAACAAACTCACTGCGTAATTCTTTAACCTGTGTGTTTATTTTAGATATTTGGTGTACTTTTCTATCTGCACTATGGGAGCTTGAAATCATCACTAATGCCAAAAGGGAAAGAAAGATGATGAACTTCCAATTTTTAAAAGCATCTTCGCTAACTAAAAACTTTCCTTTTAAAAGTTGGTACATTTTTTCTTTCATCCTGTTTAGTTATATGGTAAATATCTTAATAGATATTGTGCTACTTAGTAAATTCAATTCGTTCCGCAACTCGCAACTTTGCACTTCGCGCTCTGCTATTTTGTTTTATTTCTTCTCGTGATGGAATTAGTAAACCTCCCACTTTTTTAAAAGGCACATGTATATTACCAAAGACATCTTTTTCAGGTTCTCCTTCAAAAAGTCCACTTCTAATAAATCGTTTCACTAATCTATCTTCCAATGAATGGTAAGAAATAAGACTCATCCTGCCCCCCACTTGCAATAGCTCAGTGGTTTGCAATAAAAACTCTTTGAGTGCTTGTATTTCTTGATTCACCTCAATGCGTATAGCTTGATATATTTGTGCTAAAATTTTATTTTCTCTGTGTATTGGTAAAAATTTTCCTAGTGCACTTTTAAGTTGTTCCGTTGTTTTTATTGGTTCTTCTTGTCTTTTTTCTATGATTTTTTTAGCCATTCCTTTAGCCGCTTTAAGCTCCCCGTAATTCCAAAACACATTTTGTAAATCCTTCTCGTTATATTGATTTACAACCTGATAAGCAGAAAATGCGCTTTTTTGATCCATTCGCATATCTAAGTCTGCTTCAAATCGTGTGGAAAATCCTCTTTCTGCTACATCAAACTGATGGGAAGAAACCCCAAAATCACCTAAAATCCCATCTACTTTTGTAATACCATGAAGGCGCAAAAACCGTTTTATATGTCTAAAATTTTGAGGGATAAGCAAAAAACGATCATCCTCAATTTTATTTTCAATAGCATCTGCATCTTGATCAAAAGCAAAAAGTTTTCCGTATTCCCCAAGAGCTTCTAAAATTTTTTTAGAGTGACCTCCACCTCCAAAAGTTACATCTACATAAATTCCGTTAGGTTTTATGCAAAGTCCTTCTACAGATTCCTGTAACAATACCGGATTATGATACATCATTGTCCTCATTATTTTTATCTCCCATTACTTCTTCTGCCAAGTCGGCAAAATCATTTGCAGCGTCGTCTATGGCTTTTTCATAGTTATCTTTATCCCAGATTTCTATAATACTTATTGCCGATGAAAGCACTAAATCTTTCTGAATACCGGCAAAAGCAACTAAATCTTTCGGAATTAGTAATCTACCCGTTGCATCTAATTCAATCACTTTTACACCTGCAGTAAAACGTCTTACAAAATCATTGTTTTTTCGGTTAAAACGATTTAGTTTATTTACATTTTGCATCAACTTTTCCCATTCCTCCATAGGGTACAACTCCAGACAAGGCTGAAAAACAGATCGTTTTAACACAAAACCTTTTTCCAACATAGATGCCAACTGTTTTTGCAACACAGAAGGCAGCATTACACGTCCTTTGACGTCTGCTTTACATTCAAATGTTCCTATGAAATTGTACATAATATTAAAACTGATTCCGATTATAACTTCAAATATATTTAATTTTTACCACATTTTACCACATTTTACCACATTGTTGATAAATTTTAGTAAATGAGCAATGATTTAATAGGTAGCTACTTAGAAAATTATTGGAAAGAGAATTTGCTACTTGTGAATAACTTTAACCCAATTAAATAAAATATTGGGAAATAAATCTTTCAAAATATCTAAAATTGAAAAATTATTTATAACATTGAAATGGTTATATTTGCTAAAGTAAAAGCTACCTATTTTATGATTAAAAACTTAAAAAAAGAGGGTAAATTCAGCTATTTTGAAATAGGTGAAGGAAAACCAATCATCATCCTACATGGCCTGATGGGAGGTTTGAGTAACTTTGATTCCGTTACCAATTTTTTTGCTGTCAAAGGGTACAAAGTAATCCTTCCTGAATTACCCATCTACTCCTTACCTTTGTTAAAAACAAACGTAAAAAATATTGCTAATTATGTAAGAGATTTTATCGATTTTAAAAAACTAGAAAAAGTAATTCTCTTAGGTAATTCATTGGGGGGACATATTGCACTTTTATGTGCAAAACTATATCCAGAAAAAATGGAAGCCCTTGTTATTACTGGAAGTTCGGGTTTATATGAAAGTGCCATGGGCGAAAGTTACCCGAAAAGAGGTGACTATGAATACATCAAACGGAAAGCGCAAGGGGTGTTTTATGACCCTGCCATTGCAACCAAAGAGATTGTTGATGAAGTATATGCCACGGTAAATGATAGAACCATGCTTATAAGGACTCTTGCTATTGCAAAAAGCGCAATTCGACATAATATGTCTAAAGACTTACCAAAAATGTATATTCCAACGTGTATTATTTGGGGAAAAAACGATGCCGTTACGCCACCGGAAGTAGCCAAAGAATTTGATGAATTATTACCCGATTCTGATTTGTTCTGGATTGATAAATGTGGGCATGCTGCTATGATGGAACATCCTAACGAATTTAATACCCTCCTTTACAATTGGCTTACAAAAAGAGGTATCTAACAACCGCTACATTTTCTTTAAACCTGACTTTTTTATAAATCATACTAATAAATAAGCATGCAAATCAAATCGGCTGAATTTTTAATGAGCAATAGCGAAGTCTCTAATTGTCCGGCAAACCGAATTCCGGAATATGCTTTTATTGGTCGTTCTAATGTGGGGAAATCCTCGCTTATCAACATGTTAATGTTGCGTAAAGGTTTAGCAAAAACCTCAGGAAGACCTGGAAAAACGCAATTAATAAATCATTTTCTGATTAACAAAAACTGGCATTTGGTAGATTTGCCCGGTTATGGTTATGCGCGCGTTTCTAAAAGCAGCAAAAAAACCTTTCAAAAGTTTATTACCGATTATTTTTTACAACGCGAACAACTTGTTTGTGCCTTTGTTTTGATTGATAGCCGGCATGAGCCACAAGTTGTGGACTTAGAATTTCTAGAATGGATGGGAGAGAATGATATCCCCTTTGGAATTATTTTTACAAAGGCCGACAAAGTAAAACCGAAAGCTTTAGAAAGAAATATTGAAACCTATAAAGTAAAACTTTTAGAAACTTGGACAGAAATACCTACTTATTTTATCACCTCAGCCACAAACAACCTAGGGCGTGAAGAACTCTTAAAATACATTGACCATATCAACAAAAACGTTAAAGAATCTTAAAGGTTTTTATTTCTTTCTGTAATTAATTGAATAAGTGCATCAACATCCTTCATTTCATTCAATTCTTTAGTTTGGATGAAAATTTCTAAATCGTTTGCATTGTCTAAAAGAACAATAGGAAAGGTAAACTTGTGTCCGAATTTTGAGGCATATTTCTTTTTAAATTCGTCTGCATGCAAAAATTCCATTGGCGTTTTACTTGTTTCTCTAAACTTTTTCCAATCTTTTTTTTCCTTAAAAATACCATACGTAATATCACACAAATTACAAGCATAGGTTTTGGGGCTTACCACTTTATGCAGCGCATCTAAATATCCATTAATCTTGCCGGAGTTAGCGTTATAAACAAAGAGAAGCATTTTCAAAATATCTTATTTTTTTATATCCAGTTTCTCTGCAAAATAATCGGTAAAATCACGCATGGTGGCACTCATCTTTTCGTCGTTAGTTGCACGTTGGTAGGTGTCTGCCATAGCATGTAAGGTTTGGTGGAAGAAAATTTTCATCTCATCCAGTGGCATGTCTTTGGTCCAAAGATCCATTCTTAGCGACTCCCTAGCTTTAGAATCCCAAACGGAAAGCATCACGGCTTTGGTTTCTTGATGCAAAATTCCTCCATCAGCGGCGGTCCAATACAATTTTTCAGGAATTTTATTATCGTCAAGAGTGACATCAATTTCAATGGTTGATTTATGTGTTTTTGCCATTATTTGCGTGGTTTAAATTTTGAATTGTTAAATAAATCTTCTGCTTTGGTTGTAAGTAATTGTTGCAAAGAAACCTTATTATTTTTAGCATACGAGCGTACAATTTGCCAACCAATATACTGCCCTAATCGACCAGGAGATTCATTATCTAATTCCAAATAAAATTTTGAAAAAGGTGCTGCATTCAAAAATCTTGATGCCAATTGTGGGTCTGTGCTGTACAACAATTCTTTTTCTACAAAATACCTCCAAATTTCTGATTCATTTTCTTTTGCCCAAAGTATTTCATCTTCGGTATAACCCAAAATTTGATTTTCATCAAAAAGAGGAAGTAAGGTTTCTTTTACATAATTTATTTTTCCATAATAAACCAATGCTTCCATAAAAGTCCTGTTAGATGTCATAGGGATTAATTTTTCTGCATACTCCTCGGCTATGCTTGGTGTCAATTGTTCCGGTGTGAAATTTTTAGTCAAATATTGAGGTATATCTGCATAAAAATAATGCTCCTTTCCTAAAAAGTTATCCAGCCCAATTACTAACAAACTATCGGTCACTGCAATTTTATTTCGATAATCCACATCAGAAATTACGGTTACAATCTTAGGTTCTTGAAACGAAGGAAAATAATATTTTAGATGTTGAAAAAGAGATTTTATTTCTACTTCATAATCTGAAAAATCTGAAAAAACTGTATTAACTTCCCTTTGTAGTTCTACTTGTAAGGTATCTTTCATTTTTATTTCCCAAATAGAATCGGCATATTGTTTTGGAAATAAATAAGGAAATTCCTTTTTTAAATCCTGTAAACTTTCAGGAGTTGCAGCTGCAAATTTTTCATCAAATCGTTCCACCGTAACACGTATAGGAATCTGTTCTATTTCAGGATTAATTTTTTTATCTGTAGTACATGAAAAAAGTAAAATTAGCAGAAAAAACAAGGAAAATAAATACTTCATTTGTACATTAATTCTTAGAGTTACCATTGCTTTAACGAAAGTATGATTTATTAATTTTATATTTGGTTTGCTTTAGCAGTGCAAAGGTAGTACTAAACGATGTGAAAAACCACACTTATGCAAACAGAGAACATTATTAATTTTATAGTAAACTGGTTAAAAGAATATGCCACAAAAGCAAAAATGGAAGGTTTTATTATTGGGATAAGCGGCGGTATAGATTCGGCTGTAACTTCTGTGCTTTGTGCAAAAACCGGTTTACCTACTTTATGTGTGGAAATGCCCATTTATCAAGACATGAAACAAGTAAGCAGAGGGCAGCACCACATACAAACCCTGCAAAAACAATATGCAAATGTAAGTTCTATTTGCATTGAATTAACCTCTGTTTTTGATTCTTTTAAAAGGCAAGTACCTGTCATTGAAAATAAGCACTTAGTACATCTTTCTCTTGCAAATACCCGAGCTAGACTTCGCATGACCACGTTATATTATTTTGCTGGAATGCATCGCTATTTGGTAGTAGGAACTGGAAATAAAGTGGAGGATTTTGGCGTAGGATTTTACACCAAATATGGCGATGGAGGTGTAGATTTAAGTCCGATAGCAGATTTATTGAAAAGTGAGGTATATTCGCTGGGTAAAGTCATGAAAATTGCTGATTCTATTTTAACTGCAGCTCCTACTGATGGATTATATGGCGATGACCGAACCGATGAAGAACAATTAGGGGCTTCCTACAAAGAACTGGAATGGGCAATGCAATTTTTACAAACAAAAAAGTCCTTAAGTACTTGTTCAGAAAGAGAAAAAGAGGTGTTGAAAATTTATAAAAAACTTAATTCTTCTAATCAACACAAGATGAAACCAATACCTATCTGCAAAATTCCACCAAATATGAAATAGTAATTGTATTTTATCGATTATTCAGGGGTTTTAACGAAAAGAATATTTAACATTGTTGTAATTTAATACATTTGGTTTTTGTAGTATTATATTTACAAGGAATATTTGTATTTCCTACAAAATTTTAAGTGAAAAATTATTAATAAATATGCCAACCTCACACTTATGACTTCAATAATTATAGCAGACCATCACCCAATTGCCACAAAAGGCATTTCATGTTTACTTAAAAAAAATCCGGAATATAAAATTGTAGATAAAGTAAACAATGGGGAAGAATTATTTAAATCCATACGAAAGTACCAGCCGGATGTTTTAATAATGGAAATCGATATGCCACAAGTAAATGGCATAACTGTTTTAAGAACTATTAAAGCAGAGTTTCCCGCTTTAAAAATATTGATATACTCCTGCCATCCGGAGGAAATTTATGCGCTTCGCTCCATTAAATCAGGGGCTTCTGCGTACATTTCTAAAACAGCCTCTGTAAAACTTCTTAAAAAAGCATTAAAAAAAGTGGCAAAAGGTGGTATTTTCTTAAACGATGAATTGACTACAACGTTTACTAGCAGGAATGTAGGAGAAAGTAGTGCATTAAACAGATACAAAAAACTGTCTTCCAGAGAAATTGAAGTACTTAATCTTCTGTCCAATGGCAAAAGAAATAAAGATATTGCCAATGCATTAGAAATAAACGAAAAAACAGTAAGCACCTATAAAACAAGATTGCTTAAAAAATTGAAAGTAGATAATTTAGCTGATTTGATTAACCAATCGAGAATGTTTCAGTTTAGCTAAAACAAATTTTTACTTCATGAAATTTAAAAAAAAGTAGTGCAAAAAACTGTACTACTTTTTTTATTTTTAAAATCTTCTAACTACGGTTTGCAATTCGTTGGAAAGTTTTGTTCTTAATTTTTGATAATCCATAATCAATCGTATTATTTCATTTTGTTCTTTTTCTTCCTTTTCATTAATTCCTTGGGACAGACTATTTATTTTTGAGGAGATTAAATAGTTTCTTAAGCTCAAAATGGTTTCCATTAACAGTTGTGATACGGCATCTTTTTTTTGTTTTACATACACATCTTTGCGCTCCCAATCGTCCAGCTGATATTTTCCATCTTCCATAAAAATATCGGTGACAATCTTTGCTTTTTCGTCTTCTAATCGTTTCGCATAGGCATTTATTTCAAAAGAGGCATCGTTTTGAAAATGGTTTATTACCTCTGTAAATAATTCCTGAAAAGTAGGGTTTGCAAATTCCATTTCATCTTCCTGTAAATCCAGAAATAATTTTTGATACACTTTTATGCTTTTTTCTTCAACCAAAGAAATTTCTTTTCCGTGCTCGTCAAATTTCAAAAAGGTTTCTTTAAAAACAGCTTCTTTCTCACCATAAAGAAAGAGAATTTCCATTATTTTATTTTCAATTTGCTTTTGTACATCAATTTTTTCAGAAAGTTCTGATTTTTTACTAACGATTTCAAAAGGTTCTTCAGCATGTTTTGATGCCTTAAAAGCTTCTTTATTATTTTTAGAAAGGAGTTGCGCCAACGCATTAAAAAGCACAACTTCTGAAATATCCATAATGCGCGAACACTCCTGAATATAAATTTCTCTTTTAATGACATCGGGAATTTTAGAAATACTAGCCACCATATCTCTTATGGTATCCGCCTTTTTTATAGGATCGTTTTTGCTTTCATTTATTAATACCGAAGCTTTAAAATTGATAAAATCCTGGGCGTTTTCCTCTAAATAAACTTTGAGCTGCTCTAGCGAGTTTTTCCTAGCAAAACTATCCGGGTCTTCCCCTTCGGGGAAGGTGCAAATTTTTACATTCATACCTTGTTCTAAAATCAAATCGACACCGCGAAGGGAAGCTCGTAAACCTGCCGCATCGCCATCAAAAAGCAAGGTGATATTTTTTGTAAGACGATTTATAAGTCTAATTTGTTCAGAAGTTAACGCCGTTCCGGAGGAGGAAACTACATTGTGAATTCCGGTTTGTGCAAATTGTATAACATCGGTATATCCTTCTACCAAATAACAATTGTCTTCTTTGGCGATGGCTTGCTTGGCGTGAAAAATACCATAGAGCACCTTGCTTTTATGATACAAATCGCTTTCCGGAGAGTTGAGATACTTTGCCGCTTTTTTATCATTAGTTAATATTCTTCCTCCAAAACCGAGGGTTCGCCCGCTCATACTAAGAATGGGAAACATTACTCGCCCCTTAAATCGGTCAAATTGTTTTGCTTCGCTTACAATGGTCAAACCTGTTTTTTCTAAATATTCTTGTTTGTAGCCTTTTTTTAGGGCTTCTAAAGTAAATGCATCCCAGGCATTTGGAGAATAACCTAGTTGAAATTTTTCGATGGTTTCGGGCAAAAAACCTCTTTCTTTAAAATAGGTAAGCCCGATGGCTTTTCCTTCTTCGCTATTTAAAAGCGTTTCGTGGAAGTATTTTTTGGCAAAATCGCTTACCAAATACATACTTTCGCGCTCGTCTGCCTGCTCTTTTTCTTCGGAAGATTGTTCAGTTTCTTCAATTTCTATACCGTATTTTTTCGCTAAAAATTTGATGGCTTCCGGATAGGTAAAGTGTTCGTGTTCCATTAAAAAAGCAACCACGTTTCCACCTTTTCCGCTGGAAAAATCTTTCCAAATTTGTTTCACAGGCGACACCATAAAGCTAGGGGAACGCTCGTCAGTAAACGGACTTAGTCCTTTGTAATTACTTCCAGCTTTTTTTAGCTGAACAAAATCGCCAATCACCTCCTCAACCCGGGCGGTTTCAAAAACATTATCTACGGTGGTTTTAGAAATCAAAAGAGTTTCTTTATTGATGGAATGTAAAAGTACTCAAATAAAGTAAAAAAGTAAATACCACAGGTTTTTAAAACAAATTAGATGTAAAAATTAATCCATATCAAACCGGACACCTAACGAAATATTTCTTTGTTTTAAGGGATTGTCATTAAAAATGGTGTTTAAATCGTATTTGGCATATAGCCCTACGTTACTCCATCCTAAATAGGTGCTTACACCATAAATAAGATTATTGGTATTAAAATCCTCTTTTGATTTTACTTTTCGTTTATCGCCATCTTCTGTAAACTTCAATTTTTGCCGGGTGCTTATATTGAATCCGGCATATCCTCCTATCCCAAATTTAAAATGGTTTTTAGTGGAATATCTAAAATAATCGTCATATTCTTTCTTTTTAGAAGTTCCTATTTCCAAATGGACAGGAAACACTAAGTTGTCATTTCTAAACTTTGATTTTTTTAATTTAAATGGAAAATCTTGCAGGTTTGTTACCTTGCCTTCATCTACAAAAATTCGATTTTCTGTGGGTTTTAGTCCGTTAAATTGAAAGGATATTCCATATTTTACTCGCAGCCAATTGGTGTTTTTAAAGACTCTGGTTTTCCATGCCCAACCTAATTCGGCAAAACGACTGCCTCCTATTTTAAAATCGCTATCATCCAAAGTCTCGCTTTGTGTAATGACATTGTTGAATCCAAAGGCAAAAACAAAATCGCTAGTGGTACGGCGATCATACGGTCTTTCTTTTCTGAATTTAATACTCAAAATTTTTCCATCACCAATAATACTGATGGAATTTGTTTCATTTTCATAGCCTACTTTTGCTTTATTTCTTTCGCTTAAAGCAAATTCATTTTCAAGAATGGCAATTCGATTTTCTATATTTAATGCGTGTTTTTGTGCGGCATCTTGCTTCAAAGTGTTTGATTCCTCAAGGGTAATTTCCTTATTTTCCAAACGGCTATTAATTTTTTCAACTTCATTTTTAAGTGCGCTGCGCTCTTCTTGAATTACGAGTTCCTTTTGTTGTTCTAAAACAGAATTTTCTTTTTCTTGTGCTTGCGAAAGGTTGAAGGCAAGTACTAATGCCAATACACTGAGATACGTAAAAATATTTTTCATAAGGATTGATTTAACCCCTTTTACCGGCATCTCCGGGTGTGGAGATGCACAATAAAAGAAGGATTGATGAATGATGTTTAAGGTTTGGTAAAATTTTAATTGTTTCTGTTTGCTAAGGCTTCTTTGGTTTTTAAGAAACCCTCTTTGAGCATTTCAAATATTCTGTCTCTAAAGGTTTGATCTAGTTCTTCTTCCACACTGTTTAATAATTCGGAAGCAGAAACGTATTCTCTATTGGTACTTCCTTGTTTCTTTTTCCAAATTTTTGTGGCAGCATCCATTAGTAAAGAATCTACTTCTGCATCTGTCAATGCTGCATTATTCGTGTCTTGATTGGATATACTTGCAAAGATTTCTTCTACTTTTTGGTTGATTTCTAATGCTTCTTTTGAGTCAGGTTTCTGTAACGCCTTGGCATCTTCTACAACTAGTAAAGTTGCTTTGTTGTTTTCTTTTTCTTCAGGTAACACAACAGGGATTGTGCTTTTTTCTTTGGAAATTTTAATGGGATGGGTTCTCTCCTTTTTTTCGTCAGTTTTTGTGTCGTTTGTAACTACTTGCATTTGTTGCTTGTTTGTAATGGGTGGTTCTTGCTTTGTTTCAACCAACGTAGGTTCATTTTGATTGGTTATATCTGTAAACACAAGACTTGCCACAACAATTCCGGCAATAATAGAAGCTGCAATTCCTAACCACCAAAAGGAAATAGTGCTTTTTTTGTCGTTAGCATCTAATTGCTTTCGTAATTGTTCCCAACTTTTAGGGGTTGGTGCAATTTCTCTCAGACTGAGTTGCTTTTTTATTTGGGTATCTAATTTATTTGATTCCATAACCAGTGTTCTTTTGCATTAATTTTTCTTGTAACATTTTTCGTGCTTTATGCAATTGCGACTTTGACGTGCCTTCTTTAATATTGAGCAACTTTGCAATTTCGTGGTGTTTATACCCTTCTACGGCATACATTATAAAAATGATTTTATAGCCTTCCGGAAGGGTGTCTATGGCATTTTGAAGATACTCCACATCTATTTTAGTATGCATAAACTGAGGCTGGTCTTGTACTTCCTCTAAGGTGGAATCTTGAAATATAATTTTTGATTTTTTTCGAAGAAAAGATATAGACTCTCTCACCATAATTTTGCGAATCCATCCTTCAAAACTTCCTTGATTTCTATACTCTTTAATGTGCGTAAACACTTTAAAAAAGCCGTTGAGCATTGCTTCCTCGGCAAATTGCAAGTCTTTTATATACATTCTGCACACACTTAACATTTTTGGCGCATATAACTGATAAAGCTCATGTTGCGCTTGCCGACTGTTTTTGGAAGCTGCTGCAATTAATGCTGTATGATTTTTATGGAGTTGGATTATTTTCAATGGATTTGCATCTTCTAATACTATAGACGCTAAAAATACTGAAATGGTTGCCTGAGTTGTTATTTTTTTCTGTCAATAACATAATTCACCATCAACACTAGGGAATTTTTGTAGGGAGATTGTGGATAATTGTCAAGGATTTGTAACGCTTCTTCTTTAAAAAATATCATTTTTGCTACTGCGTACTCTAAGCCACCTGCATTTTTTACAAAACCAATTACTTCTTTTACACGTTTATGGTTTTTATTATAATTTTTAATGGAATTGATAAGCCATTTTCTATCTTTTTCTTGGCAGTGATTCAAAGTATAAATTAAGGGTAGCGTCATTTTTTGTTCTTTAATATCAATGCCTGTGGGTTTTCCAATTTTTTCATTGCCATAATCAAAAAGATCGTCTTTTATTTGAAAAGCCATACCTATAAGTTCCCCAAACTTACGCATATCTTCAACCTCTTCTTCCGAAGCATTTACTGATTTTGCTCCCATAGCACAACAAGCTGCAATGAGTGTAGCTGTTTTTTGACGTATAATTTCGTAGTAAACTTCTTCGGTAATATCGAGTTTTCTGGCTTTTTCAATTTGCAGGAGTTCTCCTTCACTCATTTCTCTAACGGCTACTGAAATAATTTGCAACAAGTCAAAATCGCCGTTATCAATAGAAAGCAAAAGCCCTTTTGAAAGTAAATAATCCCCCACTAAAACCGCTATTTTATTTTTCCAGAGGGCATTGATGGAAAAAAAACCTCGTCTGCGGTTGCTATCATCCACCACATCGTCATGTACTAAAGTTGCGGTATGAATTAGTTCAATAACGGAGGCACCTCTATACGTGCGTTCTTCCACCTTGCTTTCGCTTGACACCATTTTTGCGATGAGAAAAACAAACATTGGCCGCATTTGCTTGCCTTTGCGGTTTACTACATAGTGTGTTATTCTATTGAGCAGGGAAACATTGGAAACCATAGAGTTAGTAAACTTTTTTTCAAAAAGATCCATTTCCTGCTCAATAGGCAATTTTATCTGGGATACTACCTTCATATAAGGACAAAGATAAATAAAAATGTGGTGTTAATAATAAGTTGTTGTTTTTGACAAATCATTAAAAAATAGTATCTTCGTTAATTAAATTTAATTCTTAAAAACAATTTATTATGAAAAAAATTACTTTTATAGCAGCTTTTTTGATACTATTAAGTTGCTCAGCACCCGAAAATGAGAATAATTTAATAGAATCTACAACTATAAATGAGGTTTATTTCGAAAAAACAAATATTGAAAATAACCAAACAAACTGGGAAAAAATTTCAGAAAAACTAAACATATTTATAAATAATAATCGTAATTCAAGTTCTCAATATTATTGCTCTGAAATTATGGGTGGATATTCTGGAGGCACATATGTAACAAGTGGCATTTTTTATCTAAATCATTATTATCAAGAAATTTTCGGTGACCCAAACATGAGGAATTCTGATATAGAAACTATGCTTAATAATAGATATAATACTCCGAATGCGGGTGGTACTTACTCTGAATATATTGAAATGCAATTTGATCTTTATGGCTTTAATGGTAATGTATACACAAATGTTATAAACACAAATAGAATTTTAAATGAAGTAAATTGTCTTATTATAAATGAAATTCAAAACACAAATAACCCGCCAATGAGTAGTAAAAGGCCCGACTATAATATAAATTTTTATTTAGATTATCTTCTATGTTGTGATGGGTATAGTTGCTGTGACCCATTTTTAATTGCAAGTGGATATATATATTGGGATTAATGTATTTTATACAATAATTAATCAATTAAAAAATTATCTGCTACTAATGAAGTAATTAGTTTAGCTTCATTAAAAGATGGCATTTACATTGCTAATGTTACTGCTAACGGTCAAACTACTACTTTTAAACTTATCAAAAGATAAAATTCCTCACCGCTTCGTCTCTGAAGCTATGAAGTGTAAGAGACCTAACCCTCTCTAAAGGAGAGGGAACTTGGTCTGGTTTGTTTTAAAAAAGGCTTTTCCTATTCTGAAAAGCCTTTTTTTTATTGTTGTTGGTTTAAAAAACAAATCTAAAAGAGAACACACTTTGAACAAAATATAAAATAACCTCATTATTTTATTCCTACTATTTTTACCAATTAAAACGTTTATCTACCCTTATTTAATTTCATTTATAAAGGAAGTTATTTATGTTGTGAATATCCTTTGCAAATCCATTTTTTATAAGGCCGCTTTAATCATAAAACCTTCTGTTAAAAATAGGATTGCCTCTTGTAAGACCCTTAAATTAGGCTATATTGCTCTCATAAATTAAATATTTTAAAATAAAAATTATGAAAAAAATTACTTTAATTACAGCTTTTTTGGTTGCATTTGGAATGAATGCTCAGATATTTTCTGATGATTTTGAAGACGAAGATATTTCTGATTGGTTTCAAATAGACGCTGATGGCGATGGTCAAGAATTCTTCTCTTATTTTCCTACCGGAAATCCTTCTGCAACAATGGCTTCAGCATCTTATACAGCAACAACTGGAGCATTAACTCCTGATAATTACTCCGTTTCACAAGCAATTGATGTAACCGGAGCAAGTGGACTAATGTTATCTTATATGGTTGGTGGTCAAGACCCAGATTGGTCAGCAGAAAATTATACTGTGTATGTTTCTACCGGAAATACTATAGCTGATTTTCAAAACCCTGCCAATACAGTAAGTTATACTGAAAATTTAGGTGATGACCCAAATGCAGCTGGAGCATTAGTTAATAGAACTCTTGATGCATCATCTCTTGATGGCGCAACTACTGTTTACATTGCTTTTAGACATCACGATGTTACTGACCAGTTTTACATCCACTTTGATGATGTTCAATTAGATGGTACCCTAAGCACAGTAGATTCAAACATCAATGGATTTAATTATTTTTACTCTCCTCAAACTAAAAACTTGACAATTTCTGCTAATGATGCTTTTAACAACATCAGCATCTTTAATATTTTAGGTCAAGCGGTAATTGCTCAAAAATTATCTACTACTAATGAAGTAATTAGTTTAGCTTCATTAAAAGATGGCATTTACATTGCTAATGTTACTGCTAACGGTCAAACCACTTCTTTTAAACTTATCAAAAGATAAAATATCCTCACCCTAACCCTCTCTAAAGGAGAGGGAACTTGGTCTGGTTTGTTTTAAAAAAGGCTTTTCCTATTCTGAAAAGCCTTTTTTTTATTGCTTATTTGCCAATTGCCCACAAGCAGCATCAATATCCTTACCGCGACTTATTCTAACAGTTACCGGAATACCTCTGTGCTCTAAAGCCTCAATATACTTATCAATAGTTTTAGTACTTGCTTGTTTAAAAGCTTCTTCTCCTATGGGGTTGTACTCAATAAGATTTACTTTACAAGGCACATAGCTGCAAAATTGTACTAAGGCATCTATATCTTTCTGTCCGTCGTTTATATCTTTCCAAACTACATACTCGTAGGAGATTCTGCTTTTTGTTTTAGCATACCAATATTGAAGGGCTTCTTTTAAATCGATTAAAGTGAAATTTTCAGCAAAAGGCATAATGGATATTCTGGTTTCTTGAATGGCACTGTGCAGAGAAACTGCTAATTTAAATTTCACTTCGTCATCGGCTAATTTTTTAATCATTTTTGGAACGCCGGAAGTAGAAACTGTAATTCTTTTTGGCGACATGCCTAGTCCTTCTGGGGAGGTAATTTTTTCAATCGCTTTTAAAACGTTGTTGTAATTCATTAAGGGCTCTCCCATTCCCATAAAAACAATATTGGAGAGTGGTTTGTTAAAATACAACCTGCTCTCTCTATCAATCGCTACTACTTGATCGTAAATTTCATCCGGATTTAGATTGCGCATTCTTTTCAATTTTGCTGTAGCACAAAATTTACAGTCTAAACTGCAGCCTACTTGCGAAGATACACAAGCGGTTGTTCGACTTTTTGTGGGAATAAGTACCGATTCTACAATCAAATCGTCATGTAATTTTACCGCATTTTTTATGGTGCCATCTGCGCTTTTTTGAATTTGATCTACTTGTATATGGTTAATGACAAAATGGTCGGTTAAGTGTTTTCTGGTTTCTTTTGAAAGATTTGTCATTTCTTCAAAATTGTGTGCTCCTTTATTCCAAAGCCATTCATACACTTGATTCCCTCTAAAGGTTTTATCGCCTATGCTTTCAAAAAAAGTTCTTAACTCTTCTTTGGATAATGCTCTTATGTCTTTTTTCACTTCTTGCATACTGCAAAAGTACTACAAATTTGAGGTAAATACCACCGAATGTTAAAAACAGAAAAGTGCTTCTTTATGGGAAGCACTTTTTTGAATAAAACTCGTACAATTATTTATTTTTTTACCACAATTCGTTTTACCAAAGAGTTGTTTGATGCTGCGTCTTCTAGCTTTAAAAAGTAAATGCCTTCAGATAAAAATTCTACAGAAATTGTATTATTTACATGAGGTAGGGTATCTCCCAAAATTAATTGTCCGTTTATAGAGTACAATTGATAAGAAAGTTGTGTGGAATTATTGTTTGCTACATTAATTATCGTAGTAGCAGGGTTTGGAAAAATAGAAATTCTTCCCAAAAACTGAAAATCCGGAGTATTCAAAATATCTATAGAGGTTGCTCCTGTACTTTGTGGGTCTAACCAGTTGGAAAGTCGGGTATTATTAGTAGTTCCAAAATCCCATGAAGTGGCAAAACGGCCATAAAAATCGGGTTGTCCATTATCATTTGTACCAACGCAAGCTGCTGCACCTCCTGCAAGCTGGCCAACGATTCTGCCATTTTGATCAAATAATGCCGACCCAGAGGATCCTCCTTCGGTTACGCCTAAATCCCAATCGTTAATACGCCAAACTTGGGTTGTGGGGTTTCCATTAAAATTTAAACTTACTTTAAGTGGTGATTGATTATCTCTGCAAACCTTCATAATGTCACCGGCTGGATGATGAATTCCTACGGTAAATATAGGTATATCTGTGTCGCTCCTATTCCATCCTGCCCAAGTTAAATTCCAAGCTGATGGTAAATTACCATCAATATTGACTAACATAACATCCGATTTTGAGTTGTTTGCCAGTTTTGTTGCGCCACTGGTGGTTTGGTTATAATTTCCATTGGCACTATTTGTAGTTGTACCACAAGAAGGATCCGGACTTACCCAATTAAATCGGAATGCCCAAACGGCGGTGTTACCATTATCGCAATGGTTTGCGGTTAAAAAGTAAGGTGCGTTGTTATTATCGGTATTGTTTATTAATGTTCCTGAACATACAGAACCTCCAAGTATAAAGAGTGCTACAGATCGTTTTAAAACATTTTTAAGCGAATCAAAATCTTCGCCCACCGGACAATCAACGTCGTGATTACAGGGTCCGGAATCGTTTAAAGCTTTTCCGGCAATTTGGGTTTGCGATACCGAGCGGTATCCATGAACTACTCTAGAAATCTGCAAAGAACCTTTACCGGTTTCAGCTCTAGGTTCATAGTATTCAATCCAAATGTTGTCACCTTCAACAAACCAAGTGCCTAGTTGTCTATCTTCTCTATTTTGGGAAGAAGTATATGCGCCAAGTAAGTCTGATCTTTCATTATTATAAAAATAGAGACTTGCCCCTGTGGGTAGAAAGAAATCACTAAACACAAAATTTAATGTTTTTGCTCCTTCTGAAACTATATTCAAACGCCAAATTCTGTCGCCATTAGGCAATTGATCCCAAGTGCCTGAAGTTTGCATCGTTAAATTTACGGGTAATTCTGTACCAAAACGCCAAGGAATATTTCTTTGTAAATCGTTTATTGCGTCTTCCGCTTGGAGTGATTCTAGATCAACTGCGGGCATTTGCATAGGTATTACATTATTGAGCTGGTTAAATTTCCAACTCATAGGTTGCCCTTGATTAGTAACTTGTGCGGTTAGGTTTACAACAAATAATAAAAGTAAATACAGCGTAATTTTTTTCATTCTATCGCAATATCAAAAATTGTGAACACTAAAGTAATTAATTTTAATGAAAATTCGCCTGAAAAAGCAAAATTCCTCTCCAATAAGATAATTGAAGAGGGGTTTAGATTTTTAAATAAAAATTTAAAGTATCAACATGGCATCGCCATAGGAATAAAAACGGTACTTTTCTTTTATTGCTTCTGCATACGCTTTTTTAATAAAATCGTGACCCGCAAAAGCAGATGCCATCATTAAAAGTGTGGATTTTGGTGTATGAAAATTCGTTATCATCATATTTGCAATACTAAATTCGTGAGGTGGAAATATAAATTTATTGGTCCAACCGGAATATGCATTAAGTGTATGATTTGAGGACACACAACTTTCTACAGAACGCATTACTGTAGTTCCCACGGCACAAATTCTTCTTTTGTCTTTTATACCTTGGTTAACAATTCTTGCACAATCCTCGCTCACTACTATTTCTTCGGAATCCATTTTATGTTTGGAAAGGTCTTCTACTTCTACAGGGCTAAAAGTGCCTAACCCTACATGTAAAGTAACCTCAGCAAAATTTACTCCTTTAATTTCTAATCGTTTAAGCAAGTGTTTTGAAAAGTGTAAACCTGCTGTTGGTGCCGCTACGGCTCCTTCATTTTTAGCATAAATGGTTTGGTATCTTTCGGCATCTTCCGGCTCCACCTCTCTGGAAATATATTTTGGTAATGGTGTTTCGCCTAATTCGGTTAATTTTTTTCGGAATTCCTCATACGTACCATCAAATAAAAAACGTAACGTTCTTCCTCTTGAGGTAGTGTTATCAATAACCTCAGCCACAAGACTTTCGTCATCGCCAAAATATAGTTTATTTCCTATTCTAATTTTTCTTGCAGGATCTACTAAAACGTCCCAAAGTCTTGTTTCTGAATTAAGTTCGCGAAGCAAAAAAACCTCAATACGAGCTCCCGTTTTTTCTTTATTACCATAAAGTCTAGCCGGAAACACCTTCGTGTCATTTAAAATTAAAACGTCATCTTCTTCAAAATAGTCTATCAAATCTTTGAACATTTTATGCTCTATAGTTTGTGTTTTTCTGTTTAACACCATCAATCTAGATTCGTCTCTATTTAATGTTGGGTATTCTGCCAATAATTCTTGTGGAAGTTCAAATTGAAAACTGGAAAGCTTCATACACTTTAGGTTTTAGTTTAGTTTTTTAAAGGCTGCAAATATACGACCTGCAAATAGGCGTTGTCAAGTAAAAAGGGATTTATTATTTAATAATAATTTGAACCCCTGCTTTTTGCAGGTCTAACCAGAATTCGGGATAGGATTTATCGACCACTTTTGCTTCTTCAATGCTGAGTGATTTTTTTAAAACCAAAGGCGCAAAAGACATCGCCATTCGGTGGTCGTTGTAGGTATTTATATAAACTTCTCTTTCCAAAGATTCTTCCAATGGAAATCGGTCTGACTCTAGGTGTAAACTTTCCTTTGAAATGGTTACGTTCGCTCCAAGTTTTTCCAGTTCTGTTTTTAGTGCTTGCAGCCTATCTGTTTCTTTTATTTTCAAGGTATGTAAACCTGAAAGATGGCAAGCAATTCCTAATCCAAAACAGGTTACTGCTATAGTTTGTGCTATGTCTGGCGTGTTGTTGAGGGTAAGTCGTAAGTTTTCAATTTTTGGATTTGACGTTTTTTTCAAAATAATATTGCTTTTTTGAAATGTGGTCTCTACTCCAAAATCTGCATAAATTGCTACTAAAGCTGCATCACCTTGCAAGCTGCCCTTTTTAAAATTAGACAAAGTAATTTTTGTGCCCAAAGGAGAAAGAGCGACTAAAGAATAAAAATAGGAAGCCGATGACCAATCAGATTCTACCTGTACTGAAGTTGCGTCATAGGCAACTTTATCTAAATAATGTATGGTTATTTTGTTTTCTTTAAAAGTAGTTTGTACACCTATTTGGTGTAACAAAGCCAACGTCATTTGAATATAAGGTAGAGAAGTTATTTTACCAACTAACACTATTTCTAGCCCATTTTTTAGGGAAGGAGCGATAAGGAGAAGTGCTGTGATAAACTGACTGCTAATTCCTGCATTAATGCGTACTTTATTTTTAGTGATTTCGGTGCCGGAAATTTTTAAAGGCGGAAACCCTTCTTTTTCCAGATATTCAATTTTTGCGTCTAATTGACGTAAGGCATCTACAAGCTCGCCAATGGGTCGTTGTTTCATTCTGTTGGAACCTGAAAGAATTACATCTTTGTTTTTTTGTACCGCAAAATAAGCGGTTAGAAATCGCATTGCGGTGCCGGCATGGTGAATGTCTATTTCATTTTTATTGGCAACTAATCCTTTTTGAAGTAAGAGAGTGTCTTCACTAGTAGAAAGATTTTTAATTTTTATTTCCGGAAAAATTGCTTGAAGGATTAACAGGCGATTGGATAAACTTTTTGAGCCGCAAATTTGAATTTCAGAAGCAGAAAGTATGGTGCCGTATTGCAGATGGACATTCATTATTGAAGGGCGAGGTTACAAAATATGGTATTAATAAGACAAAAGAATATTGAAAAAAGAGCATAGACTGTTTGTTGTGTAAGGAATCCTTTTTCCAATTTTTTTTTAAACATATTACCATCCAATTAATAGGATAAAAGTACAACACATAATGGAAATTCTCTATTTTAGTTTTTCGTTATTTTGATGGCGGTTGTGATCGCGATTGGTTTTTTGTTCTAATTTTTTATCAAAAGCAGCTTGCAAATCGATACCTGTTTGGTTTGCTAAACATAAAACAACAAAAACAACATCGGCAAGTTCTTCGCCTAGGTCTTTATTTTTATCGCTTTCTTTTTCGCTTTGTTCGCCATAGCGTCGTGCAATGATTCTGGCTACTTCACCTACTTCTTCAGTAAGTTGCGCCATATTGGTGAGCTCATTAAAATAGCGGACACCGTGATTTTTTATCCAAGTATCTACTTCTAATTGTGCGTGTTTAAGGTTCATTTTGAGTTGACTTTTTACGATTTTACAAGCACTATTTTTTCGGTTTCTTTTTCTACTACTAATTTATAATATTCCTTTAAAGCACTATAGTACCCAGCCGGCAAAATAGAGGCTTTTATTTCCGAAATGACGCGCAAATTTATGGTATTTTCCGTTGTGGAAATTAAATAGGTAAACTCTCCCAAATCATCTGGTAGTTTGTAGGTGGCGCTTTCTGGTGCCGATTCTATTTTATAGCCTTCCGGAATTTCAATTTGTAATCGTACTATTTTTGATCTAGGAAAAGAAAAATCTATTGGAAATTCCCTCTCTTCTGCTTTAAATGGATTTTTTGTGGTTGCCATAAAAAATAAAGGTTGAAAATAAATTCTATCTCCTAAAGCATCAAAGCTACTGGTTTTGTTAAAATTAAAATTTTCTATATAAGGTTTATCTGTTTCTTTTCTGTTTGTGATATCGATGTCACTTATTTCCATCAGACTATAGTTGTTTTCGATAATTTCTTCATAAGCTTTATCGCTTTTGCCAGCAAAATTATTTCGGTAATTTAATGCTTCGTGATTTGTATAGCTGTTTCTGCATCTTCCATTTATAGTGCCTTGCAAATCCATTTTAATATTTAAATCGAATACTCTTTTTGAAAGAATTTTAGGCATTAAATCTACCTCTACTGAGCTGAAATCACTTCGGATAAGTCTTCCCACCCAATTCAAGGTTTTTTCAGTAAGTATGTTTGGTTCGGTAAATTCATTTGTTGCGTCCAGTAAAATTAGTTCGTTATTTAGTTCAACAGCAGCTATTACATAGTTAAAACCTTCTCTGGTAGGGAAATAGGCAATGCCGTTTGCTCTGGTACTAACCAATATTGGGTTTGCATTTAATCCTGCATAGCGAAGCATTCCGGTTAGCATTAAATTAATTTCTGCTACATTTCCTGTGCGTTGTGAATACGCTTTTTTAACCCCATCCTTAACAAGAACACCATATTTTTCATTCCATTTTACTTTTTGCTTTACAAAGTCAAAAACAATTTTTATTTTTTCAAAACTATTTTGGGCTGTTTTTAATAATGGATCTAAATCTTGTTCAAAATACTCTCTTGTGTCTATTTCATTACCAAACCTACTGTGTTTATAAATAGACTTTGCAACATCGTCCCAAGAATGGGTGTAAGTTTCTAGAGAAGAACCCGGCATTTTTGTCCATTCCAGCTCGTGTTTGATAGAATTTAAATAATTATCCATATTATTTACATATTCTTCCTCCACTAATTTTGGTAATTGGGTAACAGAATAAACAGTAGTTTCTAGGTTGAATTCTATTTGACCTCTTTCTGTTCTTAAGGAATTTATGTTGCCTAAACCACCTACTTGTGGGTCTGTATCTGCTCGATAACTAATTAATAATTTTTCTCTTCTTGAAGTCTTAGTTTGTTTTAATGGAAAAAAGCCTTTGCTATATGCCCTGTAGTTCAGGTATTCGGGGATTTCAATGGTGTACTCTACATTAGCTACTGGAATTTTTTCTTGAAAGGTAAACTCTGGTAATGAATTTATAAAAGGCGAGGTCACTCTATAGGTGAACTCGATAACCGAGCCTTCTTTTACGTTGGGAAGTGTAAACTTGTAATACCGCCAATTTTCAGTAATTTCTTCTTCAAACTGCCCATCGCTTTTGAGCTTTTCTCTGTTTATTTTTCCGTTTTCCAGATTATACGTAAAAGCTTTAATATTGGATATTTTTTCCTTATTACCCCCACCACCATCGTACATTGGGATTTTTACTGTGGCATAATCAAAACCTTCTTTTTTATAAATTTTTACTCTCGATTCTATTTCATGAACGTAATACCATTTTTCTTCATAAATCATTTTAGTACTTCCTTTTTTATAAAGAACGGCAGCAATGGCAGAGGAATCTAGTGGATGTAACTGTTGTTTTACTTCGCTGTCAGATACTTTTCCAAAACTGAAATCTTGGGCAAATAAGGAACTGCTGAATAACAAAACGAAAAGAGACAATTGTTTCATGATTTTTTATTTTTTTAAAAAAATTCTACAATTTAACTAACACAATTTTTTCGGTTTCTTTTTCTACAATTGCTTTAAAATATTGTTTTAAAACATCATAATAAGGTGCAGGTACCATCGTAAAATTAATATCTGAAGTAACTCGCAATTGGATGCTATTTCCGGATTGTGAAATCATAAAACCGTATTTTCCTAAACCATCCGGAAGTTGTAAAGCTGCTGATTCCGGAACAGATTCCACTTGGTATCCATCAGGAATGGCAATACTTACTGTATAGGAATCGGAAGTGGGATATTTAAAATCTATGGGATATGCTCTGCTTTCGGCGGTAAATGGATTTTTAATCGTGGCTAAAAAAAACAAGGGATGAAAATATATTTTATCTCCAATTTTGTCAAAGGAATTGATTTTAGAAAAAGTATAGCTTTCCACAATTGGTTGGTACGCATCTTTTTGGTTTTGAAGGGTATAGTCTTCGATATCCAAAGAAATAAATTGATTTTGCAATTGATCAATATAGGTTTTTTCTTCTACGTCAGCATATTTGGTTCGAAATTGTAACGCTAAATGATCGGTAAGTGTGTTTCTTATTTTTCCATCTATACGGCCATTTTCGTTCAGTTTTATGCTCATATTTATTACTTTTCTGGAGAGTTTTGTAGGCATTAAATTTACTTCTTCGGAAGTTTCATCACTACGCACCAAACGTCCAAACCAGTTTAAGGCACGTTCGGGTAAAATATTTGGACTGCTGTATGTATCGGTAGCATCCAGCAATAAAGCACCTTCGGGAAGCTCAATGGCACTAACTACATAATTGAATCCTTGTCGTGTGGGGTAAAGTGGAATGCCGTTAGATTTTGTGCTCACTAGCACCGGATTTGCTTTTAAACCTGCATAGCGCAACATAGCGGTAAGCATTAGGTTAATTTCTGCAACATTTCCTGTTCTGTTTTTATATGCCGTTTTTACTCCGTCTTTTGTGTAATACCCGTAATTTTTATTCCATAAAATTTTATTTTTTACAAATTCAAAAATAAGGTTTGCTTTTTCCAGATTTGTATTTGCTCCTTTAAGAAACGGGTCTAGCTCAGCTTCAAAATAATTTTTTTGTGCCAGTTCTTTCCCAAAATAATCATTTTTATAAATAGATTTAACCACATCTTCCCAATTTTGTGCTATTTTTTCTAATTCGCTATTCGGCATTTTCACCCATTCTAATTCATGCCTGATAGAAGTTAAATAGTTATCAATATTGTTAACATATTCTTCGGCTACTAATTTTGGAACGTTATTGGCGGTATATTTGGTAGTAAACAAAGTATAATCTCTAGAGGCGTTATGGGTTTTATGAGAGCCTAGAGCCGAAGTGCCTGCTGTTTGTGTTGGCACATAAGTATAGGAGAATTTATTTACTTCTCTTTTTTCCTCTCTTTGCAGTGGGAAAAATCCTTTGCTGTAGGATTTATAGCCTAGATATTCGGGAATTTTTAGGGTGTATTCTGCAAAATTAACGGGTATATCTTCTTGAAAATAAAACTCCGGAAGGCCGCTAATGTATGGAAAGGTGATTTTATAAGTGTATTCTAACACCACCCCTTCTTTTATATTAGGAAAAGTGAATTTTTTAAGATCCAAAAATTCGTTATAATCTTCATCAAATATGGCATTATTGCCAATTTTTTCTTTTTCAATTTTTCCGTTTTGCAGGGTATAAGTAAACGCTTTCAGGTTAGAAAAAAGTTCATTTTTACCTACCCCAATTCGGTATAATGGTACATTTACCGTGGCTTTATCAAACCCCTCTTTTTTATAAATTTTTATTCTGGCTTCTACTTCATACACATACAACCATTTGTCATTATATTCCATTTTAAGGGTTGCTTTTTTATACAAAACCGCTGCGGGGGCTTCGGGATCTAAAGGGTGGACTTCTTCCTTTATTTCTTCTTCTGAAACCTTACCAAAATCAAACCGTTGTGCGTAAACTGTGTTATACATTAAAACACACCATAAAATAAAAAGACTTTTTTTCATTATAATTATTTTTTCATTAGTACAATTTTCGCGTTATCTTGAATGGCAGCTTCACTAAAAAAGTTTCTGAATTTTTCATATTCTTCTTTGGGATAAATGCCTTCTTTAACAAAAAACTTTCTACTATAGGTAATGCTGTGATTTTCGTTTTGAAGTAAAGTAATGACATATTCTCCAAATGAATTTTTTATGTTATTAATTTTTGGCATCGCCTCTATGGTATATTCTTCCGGGTAATAGATGGTATAAACACTTTCATCAATAAATCCTCTTTTTATTTCTACAGGTGATTTTCTTTCCTTGTATCTATTTGGAATATCTATGGTATTGTTAAATGCATTTAACGAAAAAATTATTCTATCGCCTGCTTTTGAAACATAATTATTGACGTCTAAATGCACATTTTCGGTGAATACAATTTGATTTTTATCATTTTCAAATTCAAAAGTTTGTATGGTAATATTGTTGAGTTTACTCCATCTTTTTTTATAACTTTTCACCACATCCATTTGGTTATAAGAGGGTAAGTATTGCCATTTATTATAAAAGGTTCCTTTACTGTAAATTTTTATATTGGATTTTAAATTTCCATCTAAGTCTAGGGTAAGAATTGCCTCGGTGTTTTGGCTATTGTCTTCTTCTATATAGGATTTGGTTTTTACTATTTCGCCACCATCGGGTTTTACTACTAGAACATTTCTGTTGTCTGTAAAATTTGCAATAAAGCCAAAAGGTGTTTGCTGGCTAGTGCATTCTAACCAAGTATAATCTTCCTCGTTAGGGATTGCGAGTATCACATGGTTGCCTTGCTCTATGGAAGGAAAATCTTCTATAAACCCAATTTGTTCGTTACCTGCTTCTACAACAGAATAGTAGGAAGTAACTCCCACGGCATTTAACAATGCTTTGGTATAATTAGTTAATCCCTTGCAATCGCCATATTTTACTTTATCTACTTCAGCAGCTGTTATGGGTCGAAATCCACCTATACCTATTTGAACACTAATATAGCGTGTATTTTTTTGCACATACTCATATACTATTTTTGCTTTTTCTATAGGGTCTTCAGTTTTGCTGGTAAGGTTTTTAATAAGTGCAATCGTGGCATCCGGTAATTTGTCTCTGCCTTCAATTAAATTGTCATAACACCATTTTCCAAATTCTTTCCAATTTGTGGCTTCGCCAGAATACCCATCATATTGAAAACTAGTAGGCGCTATATGAATCATAGGGGTTGATTCTAAAAAATTGGGTGAAAATTGTTCCGGTTCTATGGCTTTTATGCTGGAGGATTCGTAGTGTATTTTGCCAGAAGTACTTTTATTAATGATGCCATAACCCTTTAAATTAGACTCTTTAATATTAAAGTTTATCGTATTTGGATTGTAGTTCACAACTAAGAGGCTGCTTTCAGAGCTTTGATAATAATTGGACAAGAAATACCAGTTTGAGATATACAACGAATTTGAAGTAGTATATTCATAGGATAATTCAAACGTATATGGATAATTTATTGGGGTATAATCTAAAAATAAAATTTTATCATCTGTATATAAACTAAAACCATCAGCAGCACTTTTTTCTCTAAAATCTTTTTTCTTGTATTTCTTTATTTCTTTGCCGGATGCATCATATATACTAACTTCTGCTTTGTTAATTTTTTTTGTTTTATCAAAGCCAATGGCATCTTGTACAAAATTATTGCCGGACTTATTAAGGACCGTTACTGCAATTCGTAAGGTATAGGTTATTTCATTTTTTGATTTTACGTTTACCACCATTTCATCTACTCTGGTGACTCCGTTGGCATTTTCAAGAATTTCTTTTGAGATATTACTGACTGCAAAGTCTGTTTTCTGTGAATATATTTGTGTAAAAGCAACTAAAAATACTATACTAATTAATTTCATTAACATCTATTTAATATTTTCAAATATAACCTCTTTTACTAAAAAAAGTAATTTATTCTTTATTTTTTGTGTCTATTGAAATTGTAACCGGTCCATCATTGATTAAGGAAACTTGCATCATAGCACCAAAAATTCCAGTACTGATTTTTTTTCCTAAATCGTTCTCAAACTGAGAGATAAACATATGATACAAGGGGATTGCAACATCAGGTTTAGCGGCTTTTATAAAGGACGGGCGATTGCCCTTTTTCGTAGAGGCATGAAGTGTAAATTGACTAACAACTAAAACTTCGCCATCTATATCGAGTAGGGATTTGTTCATTGCTCCTCCTTCATCATCAAATATACGAAGTTTTATTATTTTAGAGCATAACCATAGTACATCTTCTTGCGAATCTTCATGTTCCATTCCCAATAAAATCAATAAACCTTGATTTATTTCAGAAATTTTTTCGCCATGCACAGTTACCGATGCTTGCTTAACTCTTTGTATTACTGCTCTCATTCCTTATTCTCCATGAACGTTTTTAAAAATGGGCGATAGGTTTTTGATTTTTTTGCATTAGTTTTCTTGTTCCCAAATGTCTGTTCTGTAATTCTCGTCCTCGCCTTCTAACAGTTGCACATAACTTCGGTAGCGAGACCAAGCTACTTTTTCTTTTTCCAAAGCTTCTTTTACCGCACAATTAGGCTCGTGTATGTGGGAACAATTATGAAATTTACACTGTTGTTTTAATTTTAAAAATTCCGGAAAATAATCAGTCAATTCTTCTTTTTCCATGTCCACAACGCCAAATCCTTTTACGCCTGGAGTATCAATTATTTTTGCATCAAAAGGCAGATCATACATTTCGGCAAAGGTTGTGGTGTGCTGTCCTTGCTGATGTTGCTCTGATATTTGTTTGGTTTTAATGGCAACCGATGGGTCTAATGTGTTAATCAAAGTTGATTTTCCCACCCCGCTATGACCAGCAAAAATACTCACCTTACCCACCATTTCTTTTTTCAGAACATCCATATTTTCGCCTGTTATTGCTGAAATAGATAAACATTCATACCCTATATTTTTATAGGTTGCCGTTAAAAATTTAATTTCCAAAAGCTCTTCTTCGGTGTATGTATCTATTTTATTGAATAATAATATGGTTTTGATATGATACGCCTCAGCAGTAACTAAAAATCGATCGATAAACGAAGTAAATGTAGGCGGATTGTTTAGTGTAATAACCAAAAGTAATTGGTCAATATTAGCAGCAATGATATGTGTTTTTTTTGAAAGATTTACCGATTTTCTAACAATATAATTATCTCTTTCTTCAATGTCTGAAATAACACCTTGGTTTTCTTTGCCTTTGGTGTCCAACTGAAAAGATACACGATCACCCACCGCAATAGGATTAGTGCTTTTGATGCCCCGAATTCTAAACTTTCCTTTAATTCTGCAATCGTAAAAGGTGCCGTTTTCCGCTTTTACGGTGTACCAACTTCCGGTTGATTTATATACGGTTCCTTTCATTATTATTTTTAAATTCTAGGTAATTGCAGTTCCTTTTTGTTGCTGGTGCTGGATAGATTCTTGATGAATTGCTTTATAAACGCGGCTGATAAACTCTTCACTTAAATTTTCCTCTTTACCAATGGCATTCATTCTTTCTAGGACTTCATTCCATCGTTTTACTTGTAAAATAGCAACGTTATTTTGTTTTTTTAGTTCGCCTATAGTATCTACAATTTTCATTCTTTTGCCCATCGTTGCCATTAATTGCGAATCTATCAAATCAATTTGCGTACGCAAGGTATTTAATTTGTTTTTAAATTCAACCGCATCGCCTTCTTCCTTTCTTATTTTTAAATCTACAGTTATTTGTGCCAGTCTTTCCGGTGTGATTTGTTGGGCAGCATCACTCCAAGCATTATCTGGGTCAAAATGGGTTTCAACCATGAAACCGTCATAGTTTAAATCTAATGCCGTTTGGCACAGTTTAAAAATAATATCCCTTCTGCCACCAATATGTGAAGGATCTAGCAACAAAGGCAAATCTGGGAAACGGCTTTGCAAATCAATGGGTATTTGCCACTCCGGATTGTTGCGGTATCTGGTTTTTTCATAAGTAGAAAATCCTCGATGGATAACCCCTAGATTTTTAATATCTGCATGGTGCATACGCTCCACAGCACCAAGCCAAAGCGATAAATCGGGATTCACCGGGTTTTTTACTAACACAATTTTATCGGTGCCCTGTAACGCATCTGCAATTTCCTGAACAATAAAAGGACTTACGGTACTTCTTGCGCCAATCCATAAAATGTCTATTCCTGCTTTAAGAGCTAAATCTACATGGGTTTTGTTTGCCACTTCGGTGGCTAGCAGCAATCCCGTTTCTTCTTTAGCACGTTGCATCCATGAAAGCCCAATAGCACCAACACCTTCAAAGTTTCCCGGTCTGGTTCTTGGTTTCCAAATTCCAGCACGTAGAACTGTTGCATCGGTTTCTTTTAGCTGATGCGCAATTTTTAATACTTGTTCTTCCGTTTCTGCACTGCAAGGCCCGGCAATTACTATTGGATGGTCCAGACCGAAATCTTTCAACCATTTTCCATAGGTTTCTGAGTTTTTCATTATTGAATTCTTCGTTTACACAATTTTATTCTAAAAAATAAAAGCTCCAATCGGAGCTAAAAAATGAAAGTCTTTCATTTTAGAAAATACACCGATTGCCCTTCACTTAAGAAGTTGCCACCAATACTTTTTATTTTTTATGTAATTTTTCATAAAGCAGCACAAAGTTACAATATTTCTTTCAGTAAAATAGTTTGCTATTGCAGCTATTGCATTAAATTTGAAAAAAAGAAAAAAATGTCTATTGAAGTTACAAACATTTCAAAATATTACGGACAACAAAAAGCGTTGGATACCATTTCCTTTAGCATAAAAAAAGGCGAAATCGTGGGCTTTTTAGGTCCTAATGGTGCAGGAAAGTCCACACTAATGAAGATTTTAACCACGTACATTCCCGCTACCGAAGGTACTGCCCTAGTTTACGGTTTTTCTATAGACACCCAAGCCATGCAGGTGCAAAAAAGTATAGGTTATTTGCCGGAAAACAACCCATTGTACTTAGATATGTATGTAAGAGAATATCTTCTTTTTAATGCTTCCATTTATAAAACGCCTAAAAACCGTGTGGAAGAAGTAATCCAACAAACAGGACTAACGCCAGAAGCGCATAAAAAAATAGAAGCACTTTCCAAAGGATATCGACAACGAGTGGGTCTGGCGAATGCCTTGTTGCACGACCCGGAAGTATTGATTTTAGACGAACCCACAACAGGTCTAGACCCAAACCAATTGCTGGAAATAAGAGAATTGATAAAAAGCGTAGCTAGAAACCAACCCGACGGTAAAGCTGGTAAAACGGTTTTTCTTTCTACCCACATTATGCAAGAAGTAGAGGCCATTTGTGACCGGGTAATTATCATAAACCAAGGAAAAATTGTAACCGACCAAAATCTTTCACGTTTACAGGACACAAAAAATCAGGTAATAGAAGTGGCGTTTGACTTTCGTGTAGAGGAAGTTGCGCTACAACGATTGCCCAGCTTAAAAAAGGTAGAAAACACTTTTGACTTTGTATATGAACTCACTTTTACTACCCAAAAAGACATGCGCCCGGCAGTGTTTGATTTTGCCCACGATAATGGATTGAAAATTTTGCAACTCAATCAGAAAAACAAAAACTTAGAGCAATTGTTTAGGGAGTTGACGGGGAAAACCGATTGAAAATTTGTCTATTAGAGTTCGTTGACACAAACTAATCATTTCTTAATAGTTCAATTAAATCAACATTTAATTCAACAGCAATGTTATAAAGAGTTTTAATTGTTGGATTAGTTCTTCCTGTTTCTATTCTACGTAGTGCTGAATCTTCAATGTTAAGTTTTATAGACAAATCTATTTGTTTCAAGTTTCTCTCTTCCCTTAACTTAACAATATTCTTACCAATTTTCTTGATATAACTTTCAATTTCGTCCATAATCTAGATGAAAATTATGGATGTATTTGAAAAAAATTCAGAACATTTATGTTCTGTTAAAAATTTTCTTTATATATTCGAGTAATATCATTTACAAATTAATAATTAAAAACCAATAAATTATGAAGAAAAAAAGAATTGCTTTCATTGTCGGTTTACTGACATTGGGCATTTATTTTAGCATTGCGTTTACCATGTCAAGTTTTGATAAAAATGACCCGGGCGGTGGTAATAACGCTGGATGTACTGAACCACCTCTTACACGTTCAATTACATTAAACTTTGATAGTCCAAATGATGCAAACTGGGCTAGACAACCAAATTTTCAAGGTTTTATACCATCTGAAGATTTAAGATTCGGAGCAATACCAGCACTTATGTTAATGATAAGAAATAAATGGTATGCTATGGTAACTGTAACTTCACCACAATGTCCTGATTTTTCATTTCAATATGTACTTCAAACTGGTAGTCAAGTTGTTAGTATTCAAGTACCTCCAGCTGATTTTGAATTTCATCTAGAGGTTGTTTATTGGGAGACATACGATGCACCATACCATAATTTTGATTTCAACATTACACCTACTTATCCCGGAGAAACAAATGCCGGTCGATTGAAACACATTTTTGAGTATACATTTTTAGCACCTTGGAATCAAGGTGTATCACAACCTATCTATTTATCACCATCACATTTAGTTGAAGATATAAATCCATGGGGTTGTGCAGATTGTGGGAATACTAAACCAGCAGGTATTGAAGATTATACTGATGCAAATGATTTTATAACTAACAGAGGAAACTAAAAAATGAAAAAATGAAAAATCATATAATCAAATTTTGTGCATTTTTATCAATATTATTATTTTATGCATGTTCTACTGAAAATAATATGTTAGATGAAGAAGTAAAAGCTAAAGCAGATTTAGTTGAAAAACTTACTAAATTAATGTTAACTGAAAAATTAGAAGGAAGTATTTTGCTTCAATCAAATGCTCTAGGTGTTGGCAATAAACAATCTAGGAGAGTAGCCATATCCGAAAAAAGAAGTGAACAATCTAATTTGAGATCAAATAAATCTATAGAAATATTTGATGGTTTGAAAAGTTCAATCCAATTTGAAAATAATTCTTTTGACTCACGATTTGAAAATTTATTCGGAGATACTCTAAATTATACAATTTATGAAAAAGGACAGAGAAGTGGAGGAAGTGGAGATTCAATATATATTCCTGAGTTAATTTCAGTAAATTTTTCTTCAAATTTTATTGAAGCTGGTTCAACAATTAGTTGGAATGCAGACAACCTGAACACAAATGGTGTTGTAGTATTTATAACTTATGATCCATTACATCAATTAAATGGAAACATTGCTTGGGAAAACCAATTTCGTATATCTGAAACTTTTGTGGTAGAAGATAGTCAGGGTAGTTATCAAATCAGTCAACAAGATGTTGAAAGATTTCCGAAAGATGCTATAATAACCATAAGGGTCAGTAGGGGTGCGTACCAAGTACACGAAAATGAACCATCTTTTATTGCAATCACTTCTGTTCGAAATGAAATGAATCTAAAAAAATGATTCAAAAATGTAATTATACAAATAAAAGCAGTTTAACCAAACTGCTTTTATTTGTTTTATGGATTATGATCCCTTTATCTTTGACCTTTGTTTCATTTTTATCATGGAACTACTTTGGGTTATTTTTTATAGTATTTATAATTGCTATTTTTTATCACATACATTACTGTGATAAAATACCATTTAATTTATATATTTTTAAAACACTTACAATACTTATTACTTGGCACATAGGTGCATTGTTCTGGATGTTTAGTATTGACAAGGGAGTTTTTGGTCTATTTGCAAATGTGTTAGTTTACCTTGTCCCTTTTGTAGTTTTTTATATATTGAGAAAAAGGTACAATGTAACTACACTGGTCTTTATCCCATTATGGTTGTTTTTTGAGTATGTACAGAATAGCTATCATTTTTCATACCCTTGGCTTACTTTAGGTAACCTGCTTTCAAACCAAACTTATTTAGCTCAATGGTATCAGTTTACCGGAGTGCTTGGGGGTAGTTTGTGGTTATTGTTAATTTCTTATTTTATATTCCAAATTATCTTTCTGAAAAAAAAGAATTTAAACCTATTATTTATAACTATATTATTGCCTTCGATTTTATCATTGTTCTTACTTGACATCAAAATAAAGAAAGTAGACTTAGGAGTATCTGATCGTTTTATTACCTACAATAATCAATATAACACTCAAATATTGCAAAAAGATAAACTTGCTTTTAACATAATAAAAAACATTGACACTTTAGGTTGTTACAAATCGCTTATCATACCAGAACAAACTTTTAGGGGTATGTATAACAATAATTTTTCTAACTCTTTAACACATCACTACTTTAAAACCTTAATTATAAATGGAATAGTAGAAAATATATTTATAGGTACTACAGGATTTTTGAAAAAAGATTTTATGGTAAATGCCTCCATAACAGTCACAAAAGACACTCTTTATGGAAAAGTAAAAAACCGACTCGTGCCATATACTGAATATATTTTTCCTAAATTGTATCCTTATTTTAATAAAAAGTTTTATCGAGGAGATGTTGAAGATTCGTCAGAACAAATTATAAATACTATACAAATTTTACCTCTTATTTGTTATGAATCAATTTATTCGTTCTATGTAGCAGATAAAATTAAAAATGCTTTATATATTTATGTAATGTCAAGTGAACTTTTTATGAATTCAAATAGGTATGGGATGGCACAATATGATAACATAATTAAGTTAAGGGCTATTGAAAGTAATCGTCCCGTTATAAAAGCATCAAATTATGGTTGGTCTTTAGCAATAAGCCCATCAGGCAATATACTAAAAAAATCAAATGATGTTATTAACTATTTTGAGGTATCAGTACCTAAAAATAAGCCCTCATTTTATAGCAACTATGGCAAAGATGCAATTTTTGGTTGCTTATTAATTTTTTTGATATCTACATTTTTTAAACCAGGAAAACAATTATGAATAGATTTATTCTTTTTATATTCTTACTATTATACAGAAATTTTCAAGCTCAAAATAAAACTGAAATGGCATTGTATAATGTAGGATTGGGTTCTGTTTTTGGAGGTATAGGTGCCGTTATAAATAAAAACCCGGAGGATAAAATTGGAGAGATATTTCTAAATGGGTTTTGGAAAGGAGCAATCGGTGGATACTTAATTTATGAAAGCAAAAATTTAGTAGGTAAAATTCCAGAAAAGGAACATTGGGAATATAGTTGGGCGGCAAAAATGGTTAATTCAGCAGGTACCTCAATTGTTGAAAACGCCACTTCTAATCGAGGATTATTTGAGCAATGGCATTTTAATATTGGATTTAACAGGATTGAATTTTATACTAAAAATCAATTCAAGGTAAGGTATAAGATTATGCCCGTTTCATTTATTTTAACTACTATAACTGCCTCTAAAACTAAATTTGAATTTTCCCGCTCGTTACAAACAGGTGAGTTAATATTTTCACAAAGTGATTTGCTATTAGATAGAAATAAAAGGGCTTTTGTATTTGGAAATGTTATGGTGATAGATACTAATCATTTAGATAATTATTTTTTATTTTCCCACGAATTAATTCATATTTATCAATACTACGATTATAATTTTATTAATTCATATTTTAACAAACCTGTAATGAATTGGAAAAATAAATCAAACACATTCAATAGAATTAATAATTTGTTATATTTCGATACTCAGGGTATTATATTAAGAGGTTTATATCTTTATGAAAACAGTGCTAATAACTGTTATTTCGATAACTTCTTTGAGTATGAAGCAGAGTTTTTTGCTCGCAGGGGTAGAGTAATATGCCCTTAAAAACAAAAACTTAGAGCAATTGTTTAGGGAGTTGACGGGGTCTATTGAAAAATAAATTCCTAAAATTTTTGTAAATTTGGTTTATAAATGTTTGTATTATGAATAAGAATGTTGATTTAAGAAAAAAGGTTTTTGAATATAATCATTCTGCTGATGACAAGCTTTTGCACTTAATACAAGAGTTAGCTGAAAGTTATCAAAAACAGGAAGAAGTGGAATTGAGCCAGGTTCAAAAGGATGAATTGGACAAAAGATTGGAACGACATAAAACTGGGGAAACCCAATTTTATACATGGGAGGAAACCAAATCCAAAATCTTGGTTCAAAAGAAAATAAGTTTTTAAATTATAATCCCTGAAATATTCGAAACCCTAATTAAAATTTACAAATATTAATTTTTAATCTATTGAAAAATAAGCCTCCCCGTATAAAATTCCTCCACCTCTACCACAGGTGGTCGGAAAACAGCAATCACATCCCCACCACTTCTAATTTCGCCACGAATGGACTGCCTAGGGTTGACAAACATTGTGTTGGTACTTCGATGAAAAAAAGTGAGGTTTTGAATAATAAAATTGGTTCCTTCAAATCGCGAATCGCCTGAATAAAGCCCAATATTTGCATTGGTAGCCGAACCTGTTATAAAAAAATTAGAAATATTATTGGCTACTATATGAAAATTTTCAACCTCTAAACTCAGCTCAAAATCGCCGTCGGTGTTATAAGAACCACCATTGTTTGGCTCTTCAGAGAGTAGCGTTAAATTTGGATAGCGAAGCACTCCCCTACTTTCAATGGTTAATCCAGAACTGTTTCTTATTTCAGAAATATTGGGTGAAGTTACAAACACCTTTGAAATGCCAAAATCACGAAACAAATTGCAGTTATTTTTATCGGTAATCACCAAGCGATCCTCCATCACTTCTATGGTAATATTGCCTAATAAATTTTTACCGGTCTCCAAGATTACTTGCTGCTCAACACCTTGTTCTACAATTAATTGCACCCTATGTCCGACATTTATTTTAGTAAAAGGCGAAACGGTTACTTCTTGTTGAATGATACTTCCCGATGTTTTAAGGCAATTATCGGCATTTTCAGAATTGCATCCCAACAAATAAAAAACACCCAATAAAAAAACAATTTTTTTCATGCTTATATTTTTACAATATTACCATCTAACTCCAATACCAAATTCTATTGCCTCTGCTTTGGCAATATGCGATTTTAAAGAAACAACTCCAAAAAATCGCTCGCTTTCGCCAAAATAACGTTTTAATCCAAACCGATTATAAATTCTTCCCTCAAAATCATACGGATAGTAAACATAGTATCCTAATTGAGAAACAAATGCTGCTTTATTAAAGCGCAATTCATGACCAATAAAAACCCCAACTCGTTTATAATCTTCATCGCCCGATAAATTATCTTCCGGAAAAGCCACAAAGCGATACTGAATCAACTCCTTTAAAAATAGAGAGAAAAACACATCAGCTCCTGCTTGAAGCGTGCTTTTTCTGCTAATTTTTTTATCTACAAATGCCGAAAACACATAAAAAGGATACTGCCCTTGCCCAATAACATCACTTTCATTTATGCCAGAACGAAATACAAAATTGTATTTAAAAGACTCTGTATATTTTTCTTTTTCCTCTTGGGGTATGAATTCGGGAAGATTCTCGTGGTCAAATAGATAGCTGACTCCTGCGCTTAATCCGAAGGTGTTTGTGCTGGTGTTTGGTGCTCTTACATTGCCGTTGGAATAATGTAAAAGCGACACCCCTACATGTGCTCCAAATCCATTCCAAATATTTTCCTTCACAAAATTTGCAGTTAATACGGTAGAACTTAACAAAGTAGAACCATAGGCATTGTTTCTAAAATTTGTATCCCTATCATACGGATTAGTGGCATAAGCAATGCCTTGAGCAACAGTAACTTTAAAATTTCGGTGTAAAAAATACCAACTCATATGGGCATACACACCAAAAAGCTCACCCAAATTGGGATTTTTCATATCTTGATAGGTAAAAGTAAACCCCCAATCCGGATAGTTGTAACGCCTTTCCCAAGCATGAAATCCATAGGTTTTTCTGTTGTATTGCAAAATAAAACCTTCAGGATGTTCTGTAATTAAGTGTCCTATGCCGGGATTGTGCTCTAAAACAGTTCCGTAAAAGTAAGTACTTGATAAAGAAACCGGTTTTTGTTCTTCTTGTGAAAAACAAATAAAACTCAAAATATAAAATAAGAAAACAGTATTTTTTTTCATTGCCGTAAAAATAGAAGAATATTTAAAACAATAAGGTTACTCTTGTTAATTAAATCTATCCAACTTTAAAATACTTTTTTTGCGAAAAAATTAGCATTCTATTTTTAATTTCATCTATCTTTTTATGCGTTAGCATTTTCTCATTCTAATTAAATATGTACATTTGTAACCAATTTTTGAGGAAAAATTTGTCTGATTGCAACCTCTTAAATTCTGAACCAAGTTCAGAATAAAAAATGCTAAAACAGTGTAATTCCTGCCTGTTTTTTGCGTCTTAGGGTTTTTCCTCATCCAACTTAATAAAAAAGAATGGCCTATTTATTTACTTCAGAAAGTGTTTCAGAAGGACACCCCGATAAAGTTGCAGACCAAATCAGCGACGCTCTTTTAGATAATTTTTTAGCTTTTGACCCCACCTCCAAAGTAGCTTGTGAAACCCTAGTAACTACCGGTCAAGTTGTACTTGCCGGCGAGGTGAAAAGCAATACCTACATTGATGTGCAGCAAATAGCTAGAGATGTAATTAACAAAATAGGCTACACCAAAGGTGCCTATCAATTTAGCGGTGATTCCTGTGGAGTAATTTCGTTAATTCATGAACAATCGCAAGACATTAATCAAGGGGTAGATCGTGAAAATAAAGAAGAGCAAGGCGCCGGTGATCAAGGAATGATGTTTGGCTATGCTACTAATGAAACAGAAAATTACATGCCTTTGGCTTTAGATATTTCGCACAAAATTTTAATAGAACTTGCCGTTTTACGCCGTGAGGAAACCCAAATCCCTTATTTACGTCCCGATTCAAAAAGCCAGGTAACTATTGAATACAGTGATGACAACATACCGCAACGTATTGATTCTATTGTAGTTTCTACACAACATGACGATTTTGACGAAGATGCAACCATGCTAGCTAAAATAAAAAAGGATATTCTTTCTATACTAATTCCGAGAGTAAAAGCACAATTACCGGAATACGTACAAGAATTATTTAATGAAGACATTACCTACCATATAAACCCTACTGGAAAATTTGTTATTGGAGGACCGCACGGCGATACCGGTTTAACAGGAAGAAAAATCATTGTGGATACTTATGGGGGAAAAGGGGCTCACGGTGGTGGTGCTTTTTCTGGAAAAGACCCGAGTAAAGTAGATAGAAGTGCCGCTTATGCAGCTAGACATATCGCAAAAAATCTTGTTGCCGCAGGTGTAGCCGACGAAGTTCTAGTTCAGGTGAGTTATGCCATTGGTGTGGTACAACCCACTTCCATAAATGTGAATACCTTTGGCTCGTCTCCGCTCAATTTAACCGATGGCGAAATAGCTGAAAAAGTAATTCGTATTTTTGATATGCGCCCTGCAGCCATCGAAAAAAGATTGAAACTGCGCAACCCAATTTACAGTGAAACCGCAGCTTATGGCCATATGGGAAGAGAGCCTAAAACAATTACCAAAATTTTTGAAAGTCCTTATTGCGGTAGAAAGGAAGTGGAAGTAGAACTATTTACTTGGGAAAAACTGGACAAAGTGGACGAAGTTAGAAAAGCGTTTGGGTTTGCATAAATAGCGCGCAAATAAAGCAGCTTCATAAGTTTCAAACAAAAATAAAAACTAGCTAAGTCAAATTACTAAGCTGGTTTTTTCTATATTCTCTTTTCTATATTCTCTTTTCTCTATCTATTATCTAACATCTAGTATCTAAAGATCATACTTTACCGTAAACATCACAATGCGCGGCATCACGTTATAAAACGAAGTGGTGCTAAATGTTTCATTAAAGCTATCCTGATTGATGGTTTTCACATCTAAAAGATTGGTGGCTTGTATGCGGTATTCCCACTTACTGTCTTTTTTCTGGTAATATAAATTTGCTTCTAAAAAGGAATAATCATTTTGAATGGTATTGTCTTTATCGCTGTAATCATAATAACTCCAATCGGCTTTAAAGGTGAAATTCTTTAAAAAATTAAACTCCACATTAGCAAATGGTCTATGGGTGTAGAATACAGAAGTTAAACCACCATTGTCATATTCATTTACAATTAAATTATACCCAATTTCAAAGTTTGGAAATTCTTTAAAATTGCTTCGTGCACTAGTGCGATAGTTTTGGGTAAAACTTTCAGAAGAAGTAACTTCCTCATTTATAATATTGTTAAAACTGCTCCAAGAAAAATTTCCGTTTATACTATACTGCATTTTTTTAATTCTTTTACTAAAACTACCCGATGCGGAAAAGGTTTCATCGGCAAAATTACTGGAAATATTGATAGGAAAAGAAACCTGATTGATATCCACTATCTGCGTATTATTTTTGATGCCATCTATGCGACGGGTATAGTTTAAAAAGCCGGAAACATTGGTATAATTAAACATGTTAAAACTAAAATAGGACAAATTAAAACTGTTTGCCAAAGCATTTTCTAGGCTTCTATTACCTCTAAAAAGTCGGTTGTAGTTATTAAAAACAAAACCTTCTGCATAATTATTTACATCGGTATATTCGGCAGTCATGGCATAATTAAAGCGAATGGATTCGCTACGTTTTAGTTGTGCTATCACAAAAAAATCTGGCAATACCTTCCAGTCATTTTGTGCGGTTGTACTTCCTAATTGCTTTGTTTTTAAATCATAATTATGAAGGGTAAGTCCCGGTGTGAACGTAAATTTTCCTTTAATAAATTTGTACTTCAAACCTAAAAAAGCATCGCTAAAAGTATAAACCACATCGTTTGAAAGTGGAAAAACTTCGCCACCAATTTCCGGTGATTCCTGAAAATGTATTGTACTTTCATTATCTAGTATCTGAAAAATGGAGGAATCAAATTGTTGGCGACTTTGTGTGGTGCCAAGGGTAATATTAAAATTGCTTTTATTATTGATGATGTAATAGTGATCTATTTTTACATCTATCTTATTGGTTTTTATGCGTTTGTTTTGATTGATGTCAAAAGTACTTTGATTTTCATCGGCACCCAAAATACCCGAGAAAGGTAAAACGTCTAAAACTGCATTGTAAAAAGGGTCCTCATCTTGCCACAAGTGTTGTATTTGCCCGGCAAAAATATTTTTATCATTTAGAGTATAATAGGTGTTAACATTCTGATTTATGGAAAAGGGTGTGTTTTCTTTATCTTCTAAAATGGTATTATCGGTGTTTGAAAAACTAGAAAATTGGTTAGAAAATTCGGTTTGTTTAGAAAGTTTTGCTAAGACATCATAATCCATTTGAAAACGAAGGTTAGGCTTGTAAACCGAACTCAATTTCAACATTCCCAATTGGTTGCGTTGATCGCTTACACTGCTGCTGTTTTCAATTTCTCCTGAAGTGATAAAGCTCCTTACCGTATTGGTCACAAAATTTGTTCGGTTGTCTGATAGGATAGCAAATCCGCTAAGGTCTAATTTTTCAGAAGCTTTATAGCTGAAATTGCCTGCAACAAATTCGGCTTCAATATCATTGGCACGGTTATTTTGGGTGACTGCAAACCCTAAACCACTATCACTTATATTAAAACGAGTTCCTCCGCCTTGGTTAAAATTTCTGAAACCGCCGGTGAAATTAAAATAATCTCTAAAAGTAAAGGGCACATCGCCGGTATTGTTGAAGTTTGTAATAATATTGATGCTATAATCGGGACTGTAATAAAATAATTTTGGATTTCCTAAGTATCGAAATTTTTCGCCATAGCCTGCTCCTGCAGTAACTTCGCCAAACCAGAAATTGGTTTTTCCTTCTTTCAGTTTGATGTTTATGGCTACTTGGTCTTGGGTATTAGTAACGCCACGCAATTGCCCTACTTCATTATAATTTCTTAAAACCTCCACTTTACTCACCGCATCGGCAGGGATATTTTTTGTCGCTAATTTTGAATCGCCATCAAAAAAATCTTTGCCATCTACCATTACTTTTTGTACTACTTTGCCATCCACTTCAATTTCGCCCTCTTCATTAAGTTCTAGTCCGGGCAATGCTTTAATCACATCGCCTAATTTTTTTTCGTTTCCTGTAACAAAGGCATCAGCATTGTAAATAATGGTGTCTCCTCTTACGGTTACTGGCATTTCATATACAATTTCTACGCCGTCTAATTCATTGGTGGCTGCTTTTAAAACAATATCTTTTGGTATGTCTGCTTTATTATCGCCAACAGTAATATCAAAAGTGGCTGTGTCAAAACCCAAATAACTTGCTTGTAGGGTGTAGGTTGTGTTGATGGGTAATGAAATTTGGTATTTCCCAGTATTGTTAGTAATAGCATAGGTTTCAATGCTTCCGGTTTCTTTTACTTTGGCTATAATACTTGCCATTTCCAAAGGATTTCCTATGCTGTCTTTAACCGTTCCGATAAGTTTTATGCTTTGTGCTTGTATTTGAAATGTGAAAAAGAGAAAAAGAAAGAAAATGTAACGTACTTTCATTATTAAGGAATTTTTTGTTGAGATAAGGTTAAAAGAAATTCGCAAATTTACCCTCCTATTCTAATATGATTTCCTTGACCTCTTCTTTGGCCGCCCCCATACATTTCTTGCATTTCTTCGGTTTTTTCTTTTACAATTTTAGCATACTGTTCTTGGGTTACTTTTTCGCCTTTGGTTGGTTTCTTAATCATTTCAGCTTCTTTGGGGTTGAGTATGATTTTAGAGCACAAAATAGAGGTTCTATCTGCTTGTACTTCTAGTATCAATCCAGGAAGTCCAAAATATTCGCCAGGACCTTGCGATACAGGTATTTGCGGAGTGTACCAAGCGGTGATGGTAATTTCTTTAGGAATTTCAACTTCATCCAAGATGGAAGTTTCTGTCGTATCTTTTTTGGTTTCGTCTGCCTCTTTTTCGTTGGCTTTCTCTCTGTTTTTTCTTCGTACGGATTGCCAATCAGTATTGTCTAATTTTTTGATGGCTGTTGCTTTAAAGACCACATATTGCCCTATTTGTTTGGATTCATTTTCCAGTTTCCAGTCCAGTTTTGGAAGCGTATCGGTGATTAAAAATTGTTTGCTAAAAAATTCTTGCTCTTGCAGAAATACATTTTCTTTGGTGTTTTTATATTGATTTCCGGCGGTAAAGTTTCCCATCATCATCCTCATTCCGCCACCGCCAGCTCCCGGTGCGGCTAATTTTTCTTCTTCTTTATAGGTAGATTCTTCTTTGTTAAAATTTAAAATATACGTTTTTTCAAGAGCACTTTTCATCATATCGGCAATTTGCTTTTTCATTTGCTCAGTCATATCGGGACCTCCAAACTCCATATCGACATTGGTTTTGGATTGGTAAACGGCTTGTCCGTTGAAGGTTTGGGCAAAAAGAAAACAGGAAGAAAAAAGTAAAAATAAAGTGGAAAATAATTTCATAAACGAGGGTATTAAGGATAATTCATTTACTAAAGTAAATGAATTGCTAAAATAAGACTTCAACTTTAACAAAACGTTTAATTTTTAAAGAAAAAAAAGGTGTTCTTTGCTACTTCGAAATTTTGTACCTTGTTTTTTCTATGAAAACTTTCATTTTAATCGTTTTTTCTTTTGCAAGTCTTGCGTGTAAAGCGCAGGATAAAACGGTTCTTACAGGAAATATAAAAATACCTTTATCTGCCGATACCTTTATTGGTATGGATTCTTATGGCGACATTTATTACCTGAAAAACAAAACCCTCTTTAAACAAACCAAAACGGAAACGTTTAATTTTAAAGATTTTCAGCTAGGTAAAATAGGCAGTGTCGATATTTTAAATCCGTTGAGCATTACCGTTTATTATCCGGATTATAACGTTGCCATTATTCTAGACAATAAATTAAACGAAATACAGCGAGTTTCCTTTGCTCTAGAACCACCTTTTATGAATGTCGTTTCGGCAAGTACAGCAAATGATAGCCGACTTTGGATTTTTAATGCCGATAACCAACAATTGGAACTTTTTAATTATAGAACCGGAACTCTTCAACAATTATCTCTGCCTATTTCTGAAACGTATGTTTCCCAAAAAAGCAATTTTAACTTTTGTTATGTCATTACCGAAGATAACGTTAGGCTATATAACATTTATGGAAGTTTATTACGCAGCATTCCCAATGAAAAATATACCGATTTTACGGAAAACAACAACAGATTATTAGTAAAAAAGGATACTACCTTGCTTTTATTTACCGATACGTTAAAAGAATCACAAACTATAAATATTTCTGAAATAGCCATAAAAGATTTGTATCTAAGAGAGGATTTCCTGTATATTTACGATGGTGAATTTATACACCAATTTACACTAACAAACCAAAAGAAGTAAGATTTATGCATGTTGCAATAGCAGGAAACATTGGCTCCGGAAAGACTTCACTCACACGTCTTTTATCCAAACATTTTAAATGGCAAGCCCATTTTGAAGAAGTAGATGACAACCCCTATCTGGATGATTTTTACAACCAAATGGAACGCTGGTCTTTTAATCTTCAAATTTATTTCTTAAATAGCAGATTTCGACAAATTTTAGACATCCGGAATACAGGTAAAAATGTCATTCAAGATCGAACCATTTATGAAGATGCCTATATTTTTGCGCCAAACCTTCACGCCATGGGTTTAATGACCAATCGCGATTTTGAAAACTACAAATCGCTTTTTGATTTGATGGAAGAAGTTACCGAAAGTCCTGATTTGATAATTTACCTTAGAAGTTCCATACCAAACCTAGTAGCACAGATACACAAGCGCGGGAGAGAATTCGAAAACAGTATCAGTATTGATTATTTAAGCCGTTTGAACGAGCGTTATGAAGCCTGGATACACAATTATAGCAAAGGGAAACTATTAATTATTGATGTGGACAACCTCAACTTTGTGGATAATCCGGAAGATTTAGGGTTTGTAATTAATAAAATTGACGCCGAAATTAATGGGTTGTTTTAATTGCTGTTTTTTTAAAAACAAAAATTTATTTTTGTTGTAGGGTAGGGCAACATTCATCTGCCTATCCATTGCCGAATTTCGAAGCAAATTCTGGACAGGCTATAGTTCCTAGCCCCAAAGTCGTACATCTCCATGCCAAACTCGTTTTGTAGTTCTTTTCCACTGCTGATGAAGGCAATGTTATTTTTTATTATTTAATATTTTTAAAAGTTTTTTAGGGTCTTGCCGATTGTCCCAAAATGCTGTTACAATAATATTTTCACCTGAAACTTTGTAATAAATACTAAAATTACCAAGAGAAGCAACTCGAACATCTTTAAAATCGGTTGCTTTAAATATCAGGGGCTTTTCTGCGATTTGCCATGTTCTTTCGGAAACCAATTTTACAAGTTTTTTTGAGTAAATGTTAGATTTATTCCTCTTTACCCAATATTCTAAGATTCCAATAAATTGGATGTCGGCTGTCCTTGTCCAAATTACATTGCGTTTAGCCATTCTAGATTTCTTTTATCCATAGCTTCTTGGGAAATCAATTTTCCGTTTTTGATGTCTTTTTCACTCATTTCGAGCATTGCTTTTTGCTCGTTTGTCAATTCAATAATTTCAGATTCGGAGGAGCTCGAAGAAACGAGTTTGTCAAGAGCTTCTAAGAAATCTCTATTTTTTATGGATAATATTTTATCAATCAACCCATTTCTGATTTTATCAATTGTTTCCATTTTTATGCTAATTTTGATTCTAAATTTCCAAAAAATTAGTTGTTTTTCCTAATGCTGAACTACTTTTACCTAAACGCTAGGGTTACAATCGGTATTGCTAAATTTTAAGTTCTCTCCAGCAATTTATAAACCGTTTGTATAAAACCTTAGCAGTGGTATAAAGGGAGGGAGTTTGCTTTTATATATCTTAATGATTCACTTCCTTTTATACTTTTTGCCTGTTGGCGTTATAAAGATAGGAAATAAATTTACTTGTGCCTTCAAAAGTAATTTTTCAGATACCTTTAAAAGTTCTATTCTATTAGGATTTTATATAGGATTAAATTGTTATTTTGGTTACATTTGTTATGATGATTAATTTTTTAAAAAATGAAAACTACATCAATTGATTTACTGAATAGAAAACTTAAAAATGCGCCACAAAGTGTTATAGAGCGTGTTTTGGGATATGTGGATTCGCTTTTAGAAACTACTTCAGCCACAAAACCTTATAGCTTGTCTAAAGAGCAACAACAAATTTTAGACAGCCAACTCAACTCTGACAAAGCTACTTATACCGATGCAGAAACACTTTATTCCGACTTAAAAAAGAAGTATGAATTATAAGATTATTGTTTCGCCCATTGCTTCAAAAAACATAGACGATGCCGTTGAATACTACATTTACAAAGCCAGTAAAAAAGTAGCTTTAGATTTTTTGAAAGATTACAAAAAGACTTATAAAGCCCTGCAAACAAACCCTTTTTACCAGTTTCACGATAACAATTATCGATTTTTGCCTTTTGATAAATTCCCTTACATCGCCTTTTTTATTGTTGATGAACCCAGTAAAACTGTTTTCTTAAACGCTGTATTTCATACTTCACAAGATCCTGGCAAATATCCTGTTAGATAATAACAAAAAACCGAGCAATTGCTCGGTTTTTTTATTGTCTTGATTGTTTTTCTTTGCTCTTGTTTGTTGGCACAGTTTGCAAAACTGCATATCCACACAAGTAAATTTACTGCATATCTAGGACGTCGGGTCTATAGTCCTTATTTTAAAAATATTTTTATTGCAAAAGATATTAAACCAATTACAACACTAAATATTACAACTCCTACAAACACCTTAAGCATAATTTCAAAATCATAATAAACAATACCAGCAATAGTAAACCCTATTATTCCTAGTATTATATTTATCAAATTAGGGTTTTTATTTATAAATAATTTTATCTTTTCCATTTAATGTTTCTTTTTCTTTTCTTCTAATTTTGCTGCTGCAGTTGATGCAGCTCCAGAGGAAACAGTAGCTGATACAGCTGACCTTTTTCCAGCATAAGCTTCTAGTTTTTTTACTGCTCCTTTAACGTCTGCTTTATTTTTAGGTATGGTATTAGATTTGCCCCTAGCTATATTTTTTTCTGCATTAATAGCCGCTGCCATTTTTTTACCTGTCGATGAGTTTAATACTTTTTTCTCAACGGCATTACCAACGCCTGTAGCTAATCTTCCTGCAGCAACATCAATCGCAGTATCTTTTAAAGTAACTTTTCCGTTTTTAATCCCTTGGCTTGCAACACTTACTCCCGTATCTGTTGCCATTCCAACACCAATTTTAGCAATAGTGCTTGCGTTTTTAACTTGTTTTAATGAAGATATTCCACCGCTTAGTGCTCCTGCTCCTGCCGAAACAGCAATGGATGTTAGACTTACATCAGTCCAAGCATCAGAACCCGATTTACCTTCTGCATAATTAACAGCCACCTGTAAACCATAATCCACAGCTGCACCTATTACTGCACCCCAAATACAACTTGGACATCTTCCGTCAGGGTCGTCAAAAGAAACTGGATTGTTGTAACCATAACCATAAGGATTTAAGTTATCAGTATTATAAATTCCTCCTCCAATTTCAAGATCATTGATGATTGCCATATAAACTTCCTCTTGGTCGTCTGGGTCAACATCATTAATATCGTGAGCAAATTTCAGGTCATTAAACAATGGATCAATTTGTGTCCAACGTCCAATGTCTGGCATATAATTACGCCATCCATAATCATACATATTCAACCCCAACTCATCTTGGAACTCCTTTCCGTTGTACTTGTACTTATACGTCTCCTTCCTATTAGGCGTAACAGGAGTTAGCACTACGGTGTTGGTGCCATCATTAAATTCAAATATTTTGTGGTCGCTGTTATAGCCGTTGTGTTTTAACCCAAAAGGATAGTAATGATTCTCTTCCAGTATGGCAAGCCCTTGGGTTTCGGTTTTGGTGTAGCGTAAGCGTATGTTGCCGAGATGGTCTGTATAGGAAAATACATAGTTAAAACTAGAACTTCCTCCAACCCCTTGTGCGCTTACTACTTTTACATAACCTTCCTTATGTGGAAAAAAGTCTAACGCCTCTTGGGTGTATTGAAAACCGTCCAGATATTCCGTGTTTTGTATGTTTGTGCCCTCTGTCATGGTTTTTTTGAGTTTTTGTCCGGTGGCGTTATATAAAGATACGTGATATATTGGTTGTTGTTGTTTTCAAAAGTTGTTTTTAGTGGTTGCCTGTGTGGCGAGCTGGTAACGATTTATCAAGTTTAATAAAAATGTATTTTCCAAAGTTGCATCCCGAAACCTCAGTAAGGAAATCAAGATTGAATGCCAAGTATTACAAAATAGTCTAATTAACATGATGTTAATTCATTAATTTCTTTAGGCAAAAATATATTATTGTTAAAAGAAATGTACTTAATATTGCTATATTTATAAATGAACTATTTGTGAAAGTAAATAATTCTGCAATTTTTAAATAAGAGACTCTAAAAAGCAAAAAAGAAATTATATAGCTAAAAATTATAATTAAATAACTATTTTTTAAGAATCTACCTATAATTATCCCTATAAAACCTACTAAAATAAGGGATATAAGAATAGAATAAAAAGTCAGGTTAAACCTTTTTTCTCTAAATAATTCAACATTTTCATAGCTATTTTCTGAATAATAGCTGTCAAATAACAAAAACCCTCCTGAAACTAAAAATTTGAATAAAAGTAAGCAACATAAAAATAGTATTACAAATAATATAAATGATACAATATTTTGTTTCATAGGTTTAGTCAATTTTTTGGTTTATTTCTATAATCATCTGGTCATACTCTCCTTGTGCTTTTGAACTTAGACTCTCTGCTTGCATTAGTCTATTCTCTGTATTATATGTGGTTTGATTCTCAGACAAAGACTTTCCTGCTATTTCTTTTAATGATTCCGAAGCCATACTAATATCCTTTGTTTTTGTTACAGAATCAGAGTGACCATCTACAAAAGATAATTGCAGCACTCCATCCACATCTACAACATCAAAAGTTGTTTCACTAATGGATTCATTAACACTAATCTCATTACTCATAGTTACTTCATTGATACTTACTGTTTCTGTTTTTGTATATTTAGAAGTAATGAGTTTCGATGCATCAGCTATATTATCAACTATTTCTCCTTGAGCATTAAAATATTGCCCTTTGTTTTGTGATGTCGAAAAACTGGCAGATCTTGTATATTGGGCATTTACAGTAAGTATTTTTCCAATTAAACTTCCTCTCTCTTTTGTAACACTTCCTGTGACAGACCCACCGCTCCATGTTTGATTTGAAGACGGTACTGTACGAAAATTTTTATCGATACTAACACTTCCTGTATTTCCACTTGACCTATTAAAAAGGATTTTTTTTATAGGATCTATTGGAGCCATACCATCAGGATCAATAAAGTAAACAGGATTGTCGAAAGCATAATTATAGGGCGAGTACCTTCTCATCTGCTCAGCTAGCGGGTCAATATTCATCCACCTGCCAATAGCCGGATCATAATTCCTTGCTCCAAAATCGTACATCTCCACACCAAACTCGCTTTGCAGTTCCTTTCCGTTGTATTTGTACATATACCCCGGATTCTGCAGCGGCAAGCTTGGTGGGGCGGTTTCTTTTAAGGTTTTTAGTTCTTCTTCCCGGTCTATTTTGGTAATGTCGCTGTTGTAGTTTTTGTGTTGTAGGCCAAAAGGGTAATA
>Ga0210052_1000055_pt1 | contig 100061 bp, 98 predicted proteins | sample CryGeymeta201508_FD_183976 | JGI IMG/M metagenome (GOLD analysis project Ga0210052, IMG submission 183976) | Groundwater microbial communities from Crystal Geyser aquifers in Utah, USA - Crystal Geyser metaG 2015-08 (SPAdes) (version 2) | ecosystem: Environmental > Aquatic > Deep subsurface >...
GTTCGGTCCCATCGGGCATATCCCGCCCGCCGAAGCCGAAGCTAATTACTATGCAGCCTGCGAGAACCTCGATATGGTCGCATGACTCAAATGAAACCGCCTCCGGAAAACCCGGGACGCTTCACCCTCACGGGAGAAGGGGAAGGAGGTGTATGGGAGAGAAGCGGCTAACCCAGCGAGCCCGCAGACTCCGCCGCGATATGACCGAGGCCGAGCGCAAGCTTTGGGCTCGCCTGCGCGGTCGGCAGCTTGCGAACACCAAATTCGTCAAACAATTTCCCATTGGCCCCTATGTCGCTGACTTCGCAGCGAGAAGCGTCAGGCTGGTTGTGGAACTCGATGGCGGCCAACACAATGAGGTCAAGGATGCTGCGCGGACCAAGCTGATTGAGGAACACGGCTATCGGGTCATCCGGTTCTGGAACAATGATGTGATGGGAAATATTGAAGGCGTATTGGAAACAATCGTCAATGAGATACGCATCGCCAGAGGCCAGTAGCCCCCTCTCCCTCAAGGGAGAGGGTTGCGCAGACTTACGAACTTGTTCGTTAGTCGGAGCTGGGTGAGGGTTTACTGCCGCCCGAGATGCGCCCCCAACAAACCCCAGTACACCCTCATCCAACTCCGGCTAATTCGCTACGCTCATAAGCCTCCATATCCTTCTCCCTCACGGGAGAAGGGTGGCGATGGCGGCTAAATGCGGTTGGATGGCGGTTCTCTCAATGACAAAGGTTTATCCAGCGATGGGGCCGATTCTGATCCAATTTTTATTTCCCAATCCAGCAATACGTCCTAGAATAGTAATATCTGACCCTTCATCAAAATAGACGTTATGCCCGTACACCAGACCGTCATCGCTATTGTGGTCTTCAATCCGCCAATTTAGTTCGTCCAGCTCATCCACACTGATTCCTAATGCAGCAGCTACTGCTGTGGCAAAGTCGGATTCATCACGATTTTCAAGCTCTCTGTTGCTCATGTCAAATTCCTTTGGATGTTGATTCCATCACCTAGTCAGCTTCTTATAAGCCACCCGCGTAGGCCGATCCGCTGCGTCGCCCAATCGCCGCCGCTTGTCCTCTTCATAGCTCTCGAAATTGCCTTCGAACCACTCGACATGGCTGTCGCCTTCAAACGCCAGGATATGCGTCGCCAGGCGATCGAGGAAGAAGCGGTCATGGGAGATAACCACGGCGCAGCCGGCGAAGCTTTCGAGGGCGTCTTCCAGCGCGCGCAGGGTTTCGACGTCGAGATCGTTGGTCGGCTCATCGAGCAGCAGCACATTGCCGCCCTCTTTCAGCATCTTGGCGAGATGGACGCGGTTGCGTTCGCCGCCGGAGAGCTGGCCGACTTTCTTCTGCTGGTCGACGCCCTTGAAGTTGAACGCACCGACATAGGCGCGGGTCTGGACTTCGTTCTTGCCGAAGGTGAAAAAGTCGTGGCCGCCTGAAATTTCTTCCCAGATATTCTTCGAGGCGTCGAGCGTATCGCGGCTCTGGTCGACATAGCCGAGCTTGACCGTCTCGCCGAGTTCGAGCGTACCGCTGTCCGGGGTTTCCTGGCCGGTGATAATCCGGAACAGGGTCGTTTTACCGGCACCGTTGGGGCCGATAATGCCGACAATACCGCCGGGTGGCAGCGAAAATTCGAGATTTTCGAACAAGAGCTTGTCGCCATAAGCCTTGGTCAGACCCTTGGCCTCGATCACTTTGGAGCCGAGACGTTCTGGAGTCTGGATCAGGATCTGCGCCTTGCCAATCACGCGGTTCTCCTGTGAGGCCACCAGATCATCAAACGACTTGATACGCGCCTTGGACTTGGTCTGCCGCGCCTTCGGGCTTTGCCGCATCCACTGAAGTTCGTTGTCGATCGCCTTCTGGCGGCTTTTGTCTTCGCGTTCTTCCTGCGCCAGACGTTTCGACTTGTTCTCCAGCCAGCTGGAATAATTGCCTTCGAACGGATAGCCCTTGCCGCGATCCAGTTCGAGCACCCAGTTGACGACATTGTCGAGGAAATAGCGGTCATGGGTGACGAGAATGACGTTGCCGGCATAGTCGATCAGATGCTTTTCGAGCCAGGCGACGCTTTCGGCATCGAGATGGTTGGTCGGTTCGTCGAGCATCAGGATTTCCGGCTTGTCGAGTAGCAGCCGACAGAGCGCGACGCGGCGCTTTTCGCCACCGGAGAGATCGGTTACCGGGCTTTCGCCGGGCGGGCAGCGCAGGGCTTCCATCGCGATTTCGAGCTGATTGTCGAGGGTCCAGCCATCGACCGCGTCGATCTTTTCCTGCAGTTCGCCCATTTCTTCCATCAGCGCGTCAAAATCCACGTCTTCCGGCGGGTCACCCATGATATTGGAGATTTCGTTGAAGCGGCCGACCAGATCGGCGACTTCGCGGACGCCGTCCATGACATTTTCCTTGACCGTCTTGCTCTCGTCGAGCTGCGGTTCCTGTGCGAGATAGCCGACGCGAATGCCCTCGCCTGCCCAGGCCTCGCCCTGAAACTCGTCATCCTGGCCAGACATGATCTTCATCAGCGTCGACTTACCCGCACCGTTTTTACCGATGATCGCGATTTTCGTGCCCGGCAGAAACTGCAGGTGGATATTGTCGAGCACCGGTTTCGGGGCACCGGGGAAGGTCTTGGTCAGACCCTTCATGACATAGCTATATTGGACGGCCATTTTATATTCTTTCTCAATCAATTTCGTTAGCCCTGAGACCGTCGAAGGGCGCTTGGAGAGCGCCATGCTTCGACAAGCGCAGCATTAACGGAAAATGGGGCTTGTTTGATGGTGCATGTAGCTATTCCGACCGTCCGTCGCAAGAGACCATTGGCAAAGCGCGAAAGGCGGGTTAGTCAGCTTGGCATGAGAAAAACATCCATATTGCTCGCTGGCGCGTCGGCGCTGATTCTGTCCACTTCCGCTCTGGCTGACCATCATGATATCGCGGGCCTGCAGGCCAAGGCGCTGCAGGATGATGTCGCTTATGATATCGTCGAGGGTCTGACCACCGAAATTGGGCCGCGTCAGGCGGGGACCGAGGCCGAAGCGCGGGCCCGGGACTGGGCCATTGCCAAGCTGAATGGTCTGGGGTTCAGCAATGTTCGCAACGAGCCCTATATGATGCCGACATGGGTACGGGGCGCGGAAACGGCGTCTGTTGTCAGCCCTTATCCCCAGAAACTGGCGATCACCGCGCTCGGCAACAGCGGCAGCACCGGTGATAAGGGCCTGACGGCGGAAGTGGTCTATTTCCCGACGCTGGCGGATCTGATGGCGGCACCCGATGGCAGCCTGAAAGGCAAGATCGCCTTTGTCAGTCACGCGATGAAGGCTACCCAGGACGGATCCAGCTATGGTGCGTTCGGACCCGCACGCTTTGTCGGACCCAATATCGCGGCCAAGAAAGGCGCTGCGGCGATTGTCATCCGCTCGGCCGGGACCGATCATCACCGCAATCCGCACACCGGTAATACCAATTTCGAAAAAGGCGTGACGCCGATACCGGCAGGAGCGCTGTCGATTCCGGATGCGGAAAATCTGGTTCGCATTGTCGAGCGCGGCAAGCCGGTGAAACTGAAGCTGGTGCTGACCCCGCAGAATATCGGCAGCCAGGAATCGGGCAATGTGATCGCCGAATTGCCGGGCAGCGATCCGTCGCTCGGCATGATCGTGATCGCCTGTCATCTCGACAGCTGGGATCTGGGCACCGGGGCGATTGATGATGGTGCCGGCTGCGCGATCATCACCGCGGCGGCCAAGCAGGTGATGGCGGCGGGGCAACCCAAGCGCACGATCCGGCTGCTTTGGGCCGGTGCTGAGGAAGTGGGCCTATGGGGCGGCAATGCCTATGGCGAGGCCCGCAAGGGTGACAAGCATGCGCTGGCGATGGAATCGGATTTCGGTGCCGACCGGGTCTGGCGAGTCGATTTCAACTTGCCGGAATCCGCATCCGCTCTGGCGAACCAAATCGCAACTGCCCTGCAACCGTTGAGCATCGGGCGCGGTCAGCAGAAAGCCGGCGGCGGTGCGGATGTGCAGGCGATCATCAGGAACAACAATCTCGCGATTATCGACCTGCAGCAGGACGGCATCCGCTATTTCGATCTGCATCACACGCCGGATGACACTCTGGACAAGATTGATCCGGAACAATTGCGCCAGAATGTTGCGGCCTGGACCACGGTGCTGTCGATTGTCGGCAACAGCAATGCCGATCTGATGATGCCGGCAAAAGAATGAACTTCCGCTACCTTCTTGTCCCGGCCGTGCTGTTGCTGGCATCCTGTTCCGAAACCCCGGTTGAGGAAAAGGGCGATGCAGCGATCGCGGAGCATGAGATAGAGATCGAGCAAGACGCGCTGTCGCTGGAACAGGCGGCAGATGAAGCGGTCAAGGTCTTGGAAGAGGATATTGATGCCGAACTGGCCGCTGATGGCATTGGCGATCCGGCGGACCAACCGGCAGAAAAAGAAACGGAAAATTAGCAGGCAGACGGAGACGCTAGGCACCGGTTGGCGACAACATTTCCTACTTGATCGGTAACTCCAGCGTGGCGCGCAGACCGCCTTTTTCCCGGTTCTGCAAGATGATATCGCCGCCATGATCGCGGGCAATGGCGCGGGCCAGAGTCAGCCCAAGTCCCGACCCGCCGGTTGCGCGATTGCGGGATGCGTCACCGCGCAAAAAAGGCTCAAACATTGCATCGATTTTGTCATCGGCAATGCCCGGTCCATCGTCATCCACATGTATCATCAGCTTGTTGCCAGACTTTTCCACAGATATATCCGCAGCCTTGCCATAAAGAATCGCGTTGCCGATCAGGTTGCGCAGCGCCCGACGGACCAGCGTTTCGCGGATCAGCGCGCTCTGCTTGTCGCCGCGCTGATAGTGGACTTCGTGACCCAGATCGGTGAACTCATCGACAATTGTCTCGATCAGCGAACGGATGTCGACCGGGTCTGCCTGCTCGGCAGAGCGCCCGAGCCGGGCTAATGACAAGATATCGTCCAGCGTATGATCAATATCCTCAATGCCCGCGATCATCCGCTCGCGCTCGATATCGTCTTCGACATTCTCGACTCGAACGCGCAGCGCTGCCAGTGGCGTGCGGAGATCATGGCCGATGGCACCGAGCATGACATCCTTTTCGTTGATCATGCTGCTGACGCGGCCGCTCATGGCGTTAAACGCGCGGATCAGTTCCCGGGTGTCTGGAGGCCCCTGCTCCGCCAGATCTTCGCTGTCGCCGGGCTGGAAATTATGCGCTCTGGCGGTGAGAGATTTCAACGGCCGCGAGATATAGCGACCCAGCAGGATCAGCGGGATCAGCATCAACAGGTAGATGGTGATCGTCTGAAATAGCAGAGTCCGGATCATCAAGGGCGTGCGCTCACGCACGACCGAGGCAATGCTGACCCACTGGCCATCGGCCTGTTGCGCGGAAATGATTACATAGCCCCTGGTTTCCGGGGGCATTCGCTTGTCGCCCATCGATCGGTTGATCGGGTTGTTGCGCCACTCGCCGCGATTGGCGCCGATAAGATGGCCACTCATGTCGGCAGTCAGGTTTCTGGTGAACGTCGCTCTGATATCGGAAAAGCCGATGCCCATATTGGCGAAGGCCTGACCGGCGCGCGCTTCAAGCTCCGGCAACCGGTTCATACCGTCGGTAACCGCACTTTCGCTACCATATTTGAGCTGACCCCAGCGCCGCGCACGCATTGCGCCGCCGCGCCGGCCCGGACGATCATTCGCTTGCCGGTCCAGACCAAAGGCAATGCGCGACACGGCTGCGGTCGAGGATTCGATAAGATTCTGGCTTTGCGCCCCACGGTAAAGCAGGAAGCTGTTGACGCCCTGAGCGAGCAATAGCATCATCGCGACGATCAGCAGCAGCTGGCCGACCAGGCTTCTGGGCCACAGGCGGATCACAGCGATTTGACTTCCCCGGCGAGCATATAGCCACCGCCCCATACGGTCTTGATGATTTCCGGATTTTTCGGATCGGATTCGATCTTGCGGCGCAACCGGCTGATCTGGTTGTCAACGGCGCGGTCGAAGGCATGGGCTTCCCGGCCCTGGGTTATATCGAGCAACTGATCGCGGTTGAGAACCTTGCCGGCGCGCGAGACCAGCGCCAGCAGCATCTGATATTCGCCGGTAGACAGGGACACATTGACACCGTCCGCGTCGATCAGACTGCGCTTGTCGCTTTTCAGGGTCCAGCCGGAGAACTGGTAACCACCGCCGGACGTGCCCAGTGGTTTCGTCCCACCCCTTTCGGCGCGCCGCAAAATGACCTTGATCCGGGCAACCAGCTCGCGCGGGCTGAACGGTTTGGTGATATAATCATCAGCCCCCAGTTCCAGCCCGATGATCCGCTCGGTCTCTTCCGTTTTCGCGCTGATGAAGATGACCGGAATATCGGTCTTGTCGGTGACAAAGCGGCACAGGCTGAGACCATCCTCGCCGGGCATCATGATATCGAGCAGAGTGATGTCAAAATCATAGGCATTGAGTAACGATCGCGCGATGCTGGCATCGCTGGCCTGCTGCACCTTGTAGCCCTGCTTGATCAGATATTCGGCCAGCGGCTCGCGCAGCGACGCTTCGTCATCGACCAGCAAGATGTGGATTTTGTGCGTCATCAGATCGCCCTATCACAGGAATCACAAAAAGAAACGGACCGCCAGCCAGTTTGGGGAGGGGGAGATGGCTGACGATCCGTTCGCGAAAAAAGGGGTTCAGGGATTAACCGCCTTTTTTATTCTTGTCCTATTCGGCGCGACGGGCTTGCCATGCAGCCTGCCGCTCTTCCTTTGTGATCTTGCCGTCCTTGTTGGCATCGGTTTTGTCAAAACGGGCAATCGCTGCAGCGGTAAACTCCGCCTTGCTGATCTTCATGTCGCCATTGGTGTCGGCCTTTTGCATCATCGCCATGCCGCGGCCACCATGATGCCCGCGCATTTTGCCTTCACCGCGCATGCCTTTGCCGCCGCGCTTGCCGCGCATCGACTGGGCTTCTTCCTGGCTCAGCTTGCCATTGCCGTCCTTGTCCATGCGGGCAAAGCGATTGGCCTTGCGGGCAGCGCGAGCGGCTTCGATTTCCGCCTGCGAGAGTTCACCATCGCCATTGCTGTCGGTTTTGGCGAAGCGCTCCGCCTGTTTTGCTGCGCGATCTTCTTTGGACAGCTGACCATCACCGTTGACATCCATTTTCGCAAACCGGGCTTCCAGTGATGTGGTCATTTCAGCGCGGCTTATCGCTCCGTCGCCATTGGTATCGGCGCGCATCCCACGGTCACCGGGTGCGGCTATGGCGATACCGCCAGCCATCAACATTGCGGTTGCGCTCGAGATCAAAATTGCTTTTTTCATGTTCTGTTCCTCATGTTTCCATTCAACGAAACATTGTTATCGTTCCGCCATGGATGTTCTTCTAATGGCGAGATGTCGCTGAACTTTGTCAGAACAGAAGAAAATTGTCGCAAATTGTATCAGGTGATGGGCACGGTTCATACTGACGACAGTTTAGAATAGCGGAAGCAGTTAAATCGGTGCCGTCTCAGGCCGGTGCGTACCGCCCGGAAAAGACTTTGATAATCGTATAATGGCTCGAACCGGGGAGCTTGTTTTGGCCCTCACCGGCGATCCTGTTCACATCGGAGACTCTTTACGCGACGGCCATCAGGCTGGCGTTTCCGCCCGCTGCCGTGGTGTCGATCGAGATCGATATCTCCTCCAGCAGCCAGTCGGTTCGATATCCGCCCTTGCCAATGCCCAGCTGGACGATGGGGACCGAACTCTGCTGCGCCGCCACAGCTTTCAGCCAGGGACGAATATCCTTGCCCGTATCCTCGATCAGAACTTGCGCGAAGCGCGGCTCTGTTTCCCAGTCCGGCGCCCATTGCAGGCGTTGCAGAACCTTCGGTGGAAGATCTGTGGCAATGGCGCGTGTCTCTTGGGTATCGGGCAGGAACGGCAGGTTGCCGGTTGCGAAAATGGCGAGCAGCTGGTCGCGCAGACCCTCTGCAGTTTCGGGGACCAGCAAAACGCGGCCCCGCGGATGGACGCCGTAAAGGTTTTTCTCGCCCACGGGACCTGGAAGCTCGACAAAGCTATCGAGACGCGGCGCCTTGTGGCCATAGGGTGCTGGCGCATCTTCGGTCACCCTTACGAATCGGGCAAGCTCCTCATAGTCGGGATCCAGAACCGGCCCGCGCTCGATGGTCGTGCTGCGCGGCGCATTTTTGACCAGACGGCCAATATAAAGCGGCCCGCCCGCCTTTGGTCCGGTGCCCGACAGATCGCGCCCGCCAAAGGGCTGCACACCGACAATTGCGCCGATGACATTGCGATTGATATAGACATTGCCAACCTGGGCCAGCGCGGTAATATCGGCGATGGTTTTGTCGATCCGGCTGTGCAGCCCGAAGGTCAGGCCATAGCCAGTCGAATTGATCTGTTCCATAACGTCGCCGATTTGCTTGCGGGCATAGCGCATCACATGCAGGACCGGGCCGAAGACTTCCCGGCCAAGCTGGCCGATATTGTCGATCTCGATGATCGTGGGGGAAACGAAGGTCCCGTGCTGCGTGGCCTTACCGAGCACTGGCTGCTGGATTTTGCGGCCAGCTTTGCGCATCTTTTCGATATGGGTGGTGATCGTCTCGCAGGCCGTCCGGGTGATCACCGGGCCGACATCCACGCTTAATTCGTCGGTCGGGCCAATCTTGAGTTCGGCAAGCGCACCCTTGAGCATGGACAGCAACTCGTCGGCTATGTCTTCCTGCACGCAAAGGATGCGCAATGCCGAGCAACGCTGCCCGGCACTATCAAACGCAGAGGCAATAACGTCGCGAACGACCTGTTCCGGCAGCGCGGAGGAATCGACCACCATCGCATTTTGTCCGCCAGTTTCGGCAACGAGCCGCAGCGGCGATCCATCCGGCAAAGTGCGTTCGGCGAGTTGCGCCTGGATCAGCTTTGCGACTTCGGTTGATCCGGTAAAAATAACGCCGCAGACCTCGGGCGCACCAACCAAAGCGGCGCCGATCGAGCCGTCGCCCGGCACCAGCTGGACCACCGCTTCGGGAATACCGGCTTCGTAAAGGATGGTGACGAGTTGCGCAGCGATCAGCGGTGTTTCCTCGGCGGGCTTGGCCAACACGGTATTGCCAGCCACAAGAGCGGCGGCAACCTCTCCGGTGAAAATCGCCAGCGGGAAGTTCCATGGACTGATGCAGACGACAGGCCCCAGAGGTTCGACATTTTCGTCGAAGGTCGCACGCGCCTGCTCTGCGTAATAGCGCAGAAAATCGACCGCTTCGCGGACTTCGGCGATTGCATTCGGCAGGGACTTTCCAGCTTCGCGCATGATCAGGCCGAGCATCGACTCCATCCGTTCGTCGAGCAGATCGGCTGCTTTCTCGAGAGCGCGGGCGCGCTGCTCGACATCGGAGTGCGCCCAGTCGGGGAACGCCTCGGCCGCGATGCGTGCGGCGTCCGCCGCTTCCTCCGGCGTCGCCCAGACCACTTGTCCGACGACGTCTCGTTCGTCGCCGGGATTCAGCACATTTTCCGGCTCCCGGGTAATTTTGAGCCCGGCAATCATTGGTTCTGCGCGCCAATTGATCGATGCGCTTGCTACCAGGCTTTCTGAAATGTTGGCGAGGACCATCTCGTCGCTGAGATCGAGCCCGCGAGAGTTTCGCCGGTCTGGATAAAGATTTTCCGGCAGCGAGATCAGCGGGTGCTGAGATCCCACCGGATCAATTTCCTCCACCTCGTCGACCGGATCGACGACCAGGTCGCTGATCGGAACATGCTCGTCCCAGATCCGGTTGACGAAAGACGAATTGGCGCCATTTTCCAGCAGACGGCGAACGAGATAGGCGAGAAGTGTCTCATGGGTTCCTACCGGCGCGTAGATGCGGCAGGGGCGGTTCAGCTTGTTCGGCCCGACCACTTCATCATACAGCTCTTCGCCCATGCCGTGCAGGCATTGGAATTCGTAATCGCCGGTGCTGAACTCATCGCCGGCCAGATGGTAGATGGTCGACAGGGTTTGCGCATTATGCGTGGCAAATTGCGGGAAGACGGCGTCGCGCGCGGCGAGCAATTTGCGGGCGCAGGCGATATAGCTGACATCCGTATGCACCTTGCGGGTGAATACCGGGAAACCGGCAAGTCCCTCAACCTGTGTGCGTTTTATCTCACTGTCCCAATAGGCGCCCTTGACCAGACGGACCATGATCCGGTGGCCCGACCGCTTGGCCAGATCAATGAGCCAGTCAAGGACGTAGGGGCAACGCTTGCCATAGGCCTGAACGACAAAGCCGAGGCCGTGCCAGCCGGCGAGCTCCTGATCAAGCGCCAGCGCTTCGACGATATCCAGCGACAGCTCGAGCCGGTCGGCCTCTTCGGCATCTATATTCAGACCGATGTCATAGCGTTTGGCGAGAAGGGCGAGCGCGCGTACCCGCGGCAGCAGTTCCTCCATCACGCGCCCGGCTTGCGCGCGGACATAGCGCGGGTGGAGCGCGGAAAGCTTGATGGAAATGCCGGGTCCGGTATAGACGCCGCGGCCATCGGAGGCCTTGCCAATGGCGTGCAGAGCGCGCTCATAGTCGTCATAATAGCGGTCGGCGTCGGCCATCGTCATCGCGGCTTCGCCCAGCATGTCATAGCTGTAGGTGAAGCCCGCCGCTTCTTTCTTGCCGGCCCGTTTTAGCGCTTCCTTGATTGACTCGCCGGTGACGAACTGTTCACCCATCATCTGCATCGCCATGTTGACACCGCTTCGGATCACCGGTTCGCCGGATCTTTTGAGCAGAGAGGACAATGAGGCACCAAGTCCGCTTTCGTTGATCGGCGAAACAAATTTACCGGAGACGACGAGCCCCCATGTCGCCGCATTGACAAAAACCGAACGGCCGTCGCCCAGATGCGAACGCCAGTCACCGGTTGCTATCTTGTCGCTGATCAGGGCATCGCGGGTCGCATTGTCGGGTATGCGCAGCAAAGCTTCCGCCAGGCACATCAGCGCAATGCCCTCCTGGCTGGACAGCGAATATTCCTTGACCAGCCCTTCGATGCCACCGCCACGGCCCTTTTTGCGCATACTTGCAACCAGGTCATGCGCGGTCTGTGCAATCGCCTTCCGCTCGTCTTCAGAAACACGCGCTTGATCGAGCAGCGGCAGGACGCAATCGGCCTCGGGACGCCGATAGGCAGCGGTAATCTCACTGCGCAGAGGTGTTGCGGGTGAAATGGCTGGCGCAAAATCCCTGAAGGGAGTTTTTTCGGTTATTTGGTGCAAGTCGGATCCGATCAGAACAAAGGCAATAGTGTGATTCTAGACTTGAGCTACATTATTAGTCATCCCGTCACAACAGCAGCGGCGCAAGATGCGATTGCTCTGTAAACGATTGGCGATGACCTGAGCTGTCACCGGTTTGGCGGCGCTGAATCGAATATATTATAGGTTTCGGGAGAATATGAATTTGCAGACTCTCGGGCACGAAACTGGAGCGGGTGAAGGGAATCGAACCCTCGTCGTAAGCTTGGAAGGCTTCTGCTCTACCATTGAGCTACACCCGCAATTCCAGATCGACCGGATGCGCCGCTATTGCCACTGCTTTTGTGGTCCGTCAATCATGAAAGGGCGAGATTGCGCTTTGCGTTCTGGTCTTGCTGAGCAAACCACAGCGCAACGGCCTGCTGCCCGGCATCGCTCATATGCAGTCCCAGTTTCGAGCGCCGCCAGAGCACATCCTCTGCAGTGCGGGCAAATTCTTGATCGATCAGCCAGCGGAGTTCAATTTCGTAAAGACCAGCCCCAAAATCCTGACCCATATCCGCTAGAGATTTGACAGGTTTGAGCATGGTCGCGGTGTCGGTGCCATAGGCTCGCACCAATCGGTGCATGACGCTTTTGTCGAGGAAAGACCAGGTGTCGGCATAATGATCGACCAACGCTTCAAACCCATCCGGCGGAAAATCGCCACCAGGCAAATGCGCCTTTTTCGTCCAGTCATCGCCATCGACGTCGAGCGCGTCCGACAATGTGCGGATGGCCTGTAACGCTAGCACGCGGTAGGTGGTTATCTTGCCGCCAAAGATCGACAGTACCGGTGCGCCCTTCTCATTATCATAGTCGAAGACAAAATCCCTGGTCACCGTGGCGGCGCTGCGGCTGTGATCATCGAACAGCGGGCGCACGCCGGAATAGGTCCATTGAATGTCGTCCGGGGTGACCTGTACTTCAAAATATTCGCTCGCTGCCTCGCATAGATAGGCAATTTCGCCAGCACTGATCTTCGCCTCACCTTCAGCGTAGCTCCAAGGTTCGTCGGTCGTGCCGATGAGCGTATGTTCGCCTTCGTAGGGAATGGCGAAAATGATACGGCCGTCGCTATTCTGAAAAATATAGCTGTGATCGCCTTCATATTTGCGCTTCACAACGATATGGCTGCCCTTGACCAGACGCAGTTTTGCGGCATTGCTGCTGCGGTCATACATCGCCGTGACCGGATCAACCCATGGGCCGGCGGCATTGACCAGTATTTTGGCCCGCTCGGTCACGGTCTCGCCATGCCGCTGGATTGTCAGGCTCCAGTGATCGGAGGTGCGGTCCAGTCCGATACATTCAGCGCGGGTCCGGATATCTGCACCCCGGTTCGCCGCATCGCGGGCGGTGAGCGACACGAGCCGGGCATCCTCGACCCAGCAGTCGGAATAAGCGAAGCCCTTTTTCAGGCGCTTTTGCAATGGGTCACCGCGATGATCCTTGAGCAAATTCAGGCTTTTGGTGCCCGGCAAGATATCGCGGCCACCGAGATGATCGTAGAGAAACAGGCCGAGACGGAGCAACCAGGCCGGCCGCATGCCGTCATCAACGGGCAATACAAACCGCATCGGCCAGATGATATGCGGTGCCGCACGCAGCAGCACTTCGCGTTCCTTGAGCGCCTTGCGCACCAGATTGAATTCGTAATGTTCAAGATAGCGCAATCCGCCATGAACCAGCTTGGTGCTTGCCGAGGAGGTATGGGACGCAAGATCGTCGCGTTCGACCAGCAGGACCTTCAGTCCCCTGCCCGCTGCATCGCGCGCAATTCCGACGCCATTTATACCGCCGCCGATTATGGCCAGATCATACATCCTCGCTGTCATAAAGTAACCGGCGATGAGCGCAATGCTGCAATGCAATATAAATGGCTTTTGCTTGCCTTTTCGATGCGAGCTTTTAGCGTGACCTCATAAGATATCGGCGGGGAAAAAGCAGGAACATGGCGCAGAACATATTGGTAATCGACGAGGGAACGACCTCGACAAGAGCGATGCTTTTTGACCGACACGGCAAGCTCCACGGTTCCCAGCAGGAGGCGTTGCAGCAATATTACCCGGCTCCGGGCCTGGTCGAGCATGATGCGCAGGAAATCTGGGACAAGACCCTGCGCTGCTGCCAAAAAATGATCGAACAGGTTGGCGGTGCCGACAAGATAACCGCCATTGGCATCACCAATCAGCGCGAAACCATTGTTGCATGGGATAAACGCAGCGGTGAGCCATTGTCGCGGGCGATCGTATGGCAGGACCGGCGGACGGCAGAGACATGCAACCGGATGAAAGCCGAGGGACTTGAACCAATGGTTCAGGCGAAAACCGGCCTGCTGCTCGATCCCTATTTTTCAGGCAGCAAGATAGGCTGGATGCTGGAGAATTGTCCCGACGTGCGCAACGCCGGCGACAATCTGGCGTTTGGAACGATAGAATCCTATCTCATCTACCGTTTGAGCGATGGTCAGCATGTGACCGACGCCAGCAACGCTAGCCGGACGATGTTGATGGCGCTCGACGGCGATGACTGGGACGACGATCTCCTGGCATTGTTCGATATCCCGAAAAGCGCCCTGCCCCGGATTGTTGATTGCGCAGGCGAACTGGCTTCTACCGCAGTCGATCTATTTGGCGGTGCCATTGCCATCAGCGGCTCGGCGGGCGATCAGCAAGCGGCCACCATCGGCCAGGCCTGCTTGCAAAAGGGGCAAACGAAGGCAACCTTCGGTACCGGCGCGTTCATTCTCACCAACAGCGGCGACACGCCGCCGACCTCCGAGAACCGCCTGTTGTCGACCGTTCTTTATCAACATCAGGGCAAACGCACCTATGCGCTGGAAGGATCGGTTTTTGTTGCCGGCAGCCTGATGCAATGGCTTCGGGATGATATTGGGCTGCTGAAGTTCGCCGGCGAGAGCGAAGAGCTGGCGCGATCGGTGGATGATAATGGCGGGGTCTATCTTGTCCCTGCTCTATCGGGGCTGGGCGCGCCGCATTGGCGGGCTGATGCGACGGGGACCATCTGCGGGCTCAGTTTTTCCTCGAAAAAGGCTCACATTGCGCGCGCTGCACTGGAATCGATGGCCTATCAATGTCACGATCTAAAAACCGCCTTTTCGGCTGACGGCGTCGATTGGCAGAGCCTGCGGATTGATGGCGGGATGGTGGTCAATGACTGGATGGTGCAGGATTTGGCCAATATTCTTGATATTACGGTTGAACGTCCGGAATTTTTTGAAACGACCGCCTTGGGCGCGGCAATGCTGGCAGCCGTCGGCATTGGCATCTATCCATCGCTGGAAGCGGCTTCGGTGATGATTGCCGATCTCGACGTCCATCAACCGGATATTGACACTCACACAAGACAGAGCAGGCTTGCGGGATGGCGGCGGGCGATCGATTCCGTTCTCGAGAATTAGCCCGCGACCAGACATAAAAAAGCCCGCGATATGCGGGCTTTTCTATCAGCTTGAAAAGGGCTGGATTTAGACCTCAGCAGCTTTCTTTTTCTTCTCGGCCTTCACGTCAGCCCAGATCGTCCGGTAGGACAGATAGGCCAGAATGGTGGCGATCAGCAGGAAGGCAAGCACTGCCCAGCCCGCCTGATGCCGTTCTTCCAGTTTCGGTTCCGCGGTCCAGATCAGGAAGGCAGAGACATCTTTCGCCATCTGATCAATGCTTGCCTTGGTACCGTCGGAATAGCTGACCTGATCTTCGACCGCCAAAGGTGGTGCCATCGCCAGGTTCAGGTTGGGGAAATAGGGGTTATAATGCAGTCCCGGGCCAGGCTGATTGGCTTCCGGCAGGTTCGCCGGTGGGTCGGTGTAGCCGGTCAGCAAGGAGTAGACATAGGGTGCGCCGCCTTCCCGTGCCTTGGTCATCAAGGACAGGTCTGGCGGGATCGCGTTATTGTTGGCAGCACGAGCGGCGATATCATTTGCAAATGGCAACGGGAACTTGTCCGCTGGCAAACCGGGACGTGTCGTCATTTCACCGGTGTTAGGGTCAGCGTCGGGGACTCCGATCGACCAATTGGCCGCAATCGCCTTCACTTCGTCTTCATTATAGCCGATTTCTTCCAGATTGCGGAAAGCGACCAGACGGAGCGAGTGGCAGGCCGAGCAAACTTCCTTGTAAACCTGAAAACCGCGCTGCAGTTGCTGGCGATCAAATTTGCCAAGCGGTCCGTCAGAAGCGAATGACACTTCTTTCGGGTGTTTGACAAACTCATGCTCCACGGTTTCAGCTGGCGGGTTGGATACATATTCAACTGCGCCCATGCCAAATGAGACCAGCAGCCAGCCTGAAAAGAACAGGCCAATCAAGATTCCGATAATTCTTACCATTGCGACAGGTCCCTGTTTCTTAGCTGGCAGTTGTGAGTGGCTTGCCGGTTACCGATTCCGTAATACTGTTCGGCAAGGGCTCTGGCTTTTCCAACCGAGACAACAGCGGCAAAATGATGAGAAAATGTGCAAAATAATAGGCTGAAGCAAACTGGCTGATCATCACGAATGGTTCCGCTGCCGGTGCACCACCGCAATAGCCCAATACCAAGACATCAACCACTAGAATGCCGAAGAAGATCTTGAACTTGGGCCGGAACATTCCCGAACGAACCGGTGATTTGTCCAGCCAGGGCAGGAAGAACCAGACCAGAATGGCGGAGAACATCGCCAGCACACCAAGCAGCTTCGCCGGAATGAACAGGAAGTCGACGGTGAAGGCGCGCAAGATTGCATACCAGGGCCAGAAATACCATTCGGGAACGATATGGGCTGGCGTGGAAAGCGGGTTAGCCGGGATATAATTGTCCGCGTGGCCGAGCGCATTGGGCAGGAAGAACATCAAGATAGTGAAGAAGATCAGCGCAACGCCGAGCGTCCAGCCATCCTTGGCGGTGTAATAGGGATGAAACGGCACCGTATCCTGAGGCCCTTTGACATCAACGCCGGTTGGGTTGTTGGAACCGGGAATATGCAACGCCCAGATGTGCATGATGATCACGCCGGCGATAACAAACGGCAGCAGATAGTGGAGCGAGAAGAAGCGGTTCAGGGCCGCATTGTCCGGCGCAAAACCACCGAGCAGCAGTTCCTGGATCGGCTTGCCGACCAGCGGGATTGCCTCAAACAGGCCGGTAATCACCTTCGCACCCCAGAAGCTCATTTGTCCCCAGGGCAGCACGTAGCCCATGAACGCGGTCGCCATCGCAAGCAGATAGATAACCACACCGAGCAACCAGATCATTTCACGAGGTGCTTTATAAGAGCCGTAAAAAAGACCGCGTCCGATATGGAGATAAATGGCGATGAAGAAGAAGCTTGCGCCATTGGCATGGGCATAGCGGATCATCCAGCCGCTGTTGACGTCGCGCATGATGTGCTCGACCGAATCAAAAGCGATATTTGCATTGGCCGCATAATGCATGGCCAATATGATACCGGTGACGATCTGGACGACCAGGAAAATCCCGGCCAGCGAACCGAAGTTCCACATATAGTTCAGATTGCGCGGTGTTGGATATCCGGCACCCAAGCTGTTGTAGACCAGCCGTGGAACGGGAAGCTTCTCGTCCATCCACTGACCGAATTCGGTTGTTGGTGTATATTGTTTTGCCCAAGGAAAGCTCATATTCTTCTGTCCCTTAGCCGATTTTCACGACGGTATCTGATTGAAACGCATATTCTGGCACATCCAGGTTTCTGGGAGCCGGGCCTTTGCGGATGCGGCCAGCGGTGTCATAGTGCGACCCGTGGCAAGGGCAAAAATATCCGTCAAACTCGCCCTTATTCTCGCCTTCGGCCGCGCCCAGCGGAACACAGCCAAGATGGGTACAAACGCCCATGGTGATCAGCCAGTTTTCTTTGCCGATCGCCGTGCGTTCCGCCAATGTCTGGGGATCGCGCAAGGATTCAGCATCCACCGCATCGGCTTCGCTGATTTCCGCTTCGGTCAGGTTGCGGACAAAAACGGGCTGCTTGCGCCACAGGATCTTGATCGCCTGTCCGCGCTCGATCGCCGAAACATCGACATCGACCGAAGCAAGCGCGAGAACGTCGGCACTCGGGTTCATCTGATTGACCAACGGGAATACCGTCGCAACCACCCCGGCGCCAGCGAAGCTCACCGCTGCGATATTGATAAAGTCCCGGCGGCGAACGCCGCTTTCTTCTGCGACTGCCGTATCAGCTGTTTCAACCGTTGCCATGCAAACAAGCCCTATAGAATAGTTATGACCCCTGACTGCCCGAACGTTCGATACTGTATCTCAACAGCTTGAACAGGCAGTGATTTGCGCGCCTGATAGCCGTGAAGGATAGGGTTTGCCAACAGGGAATTTTCGATTGACCAAACATTCACTTGTCGCTCATGGTGAGCGTTCCATGAGGATAGCATTGTATCAACCCGAGATTGCGGGAAATTTAGGAACGATATTAAGAACTTGCGCGTGTTTTGACGTCCCGGTTGATATCATAGAACCCTGTGGATTTCCGTTCAGCGACCGCAGTTTAAAACGCGCCGGAATGGATTATTTCGACCATGTGCGGTACACGCGCCATGCTGACTGGGATGCATTCCGGGACAGCGTCGATTCCCGCAATTGCAGGATTATCCTGCTCTCCAGCAAGGCGACAGAGCCCCATTATGGATTCGGATATCGCAACACCGATATTCTTTTGTTCGGATCGGAGGGATCAGGAGTTCCCCTGACTATACTGCAGCAATGCGATGGGCGAATCACGATCCCGATGAAACCCGGCATGCGCAGCTTGAATCTGGCGGTCTCCGCTGGCATGGCACTGGGTGAAGCACTTAGGCAAACAGGACAATTTCCGCAATGACGAAACAACTGGATGATCAGCAGCAAACGGCCCAAACATGGTTCAAGCAGCTTCGCGACGATATCTGCGCAGAATTCGAGAAGATCGAAACGGAAGCGGATAGCGACGCTACCTTTGACTATATCCCCTGGGATCGCGAAAATCCGGACGGAAGCCCGGGCGGCGGCGGCGTTCAGGGCCTGATGAAGGGCAAGATTTTCGAGAAGGTCGGCGTTAATATCTCCACTGTCGACGGTACCTTCAGCGAGGAATTCCAAGCCCAGATCAATGGTGCGGAAGAGGATCCACGGTTTTTTGCCACCGGAATCAGTCTGGTCGCCCATATGACAAACCCGCATGTGCCCGCCGTGCATATGAACACGCGATTCCTGTGTACCACCAAGCGCTGGTTCGGCGGCGGTGCCGATCTCAATCCGGCGATTCCCTATGCGGATGATACCGAAGCGTTTCATGCCAGATTCCGCTCCGCTTGCGCGGCGCATAATCCGGAATATTATCCCCGGTTCAAAAAATGGGCAGATGATTATTTCTATATTCCCCACCGCAAGGTTCACCGGGGCGTCGGCGGTATTTTCTATGATCATATCGAGCTGGACCACGAATCCGATTTTGACCGCCATTTTGCCTTCACCCAGGATGTCGGGCGCGCCTTTCTCGATATATTCCCCAAACTGGTGCGGAAACGCATGGATATGGAATGGAACGCGGCGGAGAAGCAGCAGCAGCTTGAATGGCGCGGTCGCTATGCCGAGTTTAACCTGGTCTATGACCGGGGCACGACGTTCGGTCTGAAGACCGGTGGCAATGTTGATGCGATCTTGATGAGCCTGCCGCCCGAAGCCAAATGGGTCTGAATGATCTGACGATGACGCTTCGGGATGTTCCTCCGGGCCACGTCGCGACGATCGTGACGCATCTGGAAATGTTCGAGAGACCGACGCTGGCGACAACAGATACTGCACTGGTGCGGTCCAGTTGGCCGAATCCGGCGGTTGACGATTATCGGGCTTTGTTTCGGAAAGTCGGCGAGCCATGGCTCTGGATTTCGCGGTTGTTGATGGATCGGCAGGATCTGAAAGCAATACTGGATGACCCGGCGAATGAAATCTCGATTATCCGCGAGGGTGATGAGCCGGTCGGTTTTATCGAACTCGATTTTAGCGAACCCGGCGAGTGCGAAATCGCCTTTTTCGGACTGATTCCCGAACAGAACGGCAAGGGCCATGGCCTCTGGATGATGGATCAGGCCTTGGAATTGGCTTGGCGAGAGGGTGTAAAGCGCGTCTGGCTACATACCTGCACGCAGGATTCGCCGCGCGCCCTGCCCTTTTATCAGCGATGTGGATTCCGCATTTTCAAGCAGCAAACAGATATGATGCAAGATCCGCGGCTGACCGGCCATTTGCCGCAGACAGCCGCACCCCATGTTCCAATACTTATTTAACGGATTGGCTAAGCTTGGCCTTGTTACCGGTCAGCTCGATATAGATGGACGTAATCACCGCCGTAAGAATGAGTTGAAACGCCGTCCCGGTTAGCGCCGCGACCAGATTTTCGATAAACGGCCAACCGGTTCCTCCGGTCGCCAAGCCGACAATTACACCTGTGATGGCTTCCAAAACACCAATGGTAATCGTGCCGACCACCGCGATGATCAGGATGAAGAACAAGATCGAAAAGCCGTTGTTGCTGGTCGCAGCCCAGCTTGTTTTGAGCAATTCGATCGGATTGCGTTCCCCTTGATCGGCGAGCACGACCGGGATCAGGATAAAGCGGCAGGTCAGGTACAGGCCGGGCACGATGAACAATATAAATCCGGGAACGGAGACCAAGGCGCTCAGCAGATTGGCGATCAGATAGATTAAAAATACTTTCAGCGCCGCGATCAAATCCTCAGCGACGGTGCTGGCACGGGAAGGAGCCAGGGCGAAGTAAACCGCCAGACCGCCGAAACTGATCGCGAGATTGGATGCCATGATCGAGAGAGCGTTGCTGTTGAAATAGGCAGAATAAATCGCGACAAGCGTATTCATATCCTCATCACCGTTAACGACAGGCGGAATCACAAATTCTGCAAACAAGAGAGTCGGGAGGAAAATGAAGACGCCCGCAATAGCCAATACGGCCTCTTTATGCGCGCCGAGCAGGCCCATCGCGCCATTCCAGCATTGCATATAGTTTAGCTTCATGTTTTCGGTCCCAAATAGATTTCTCGTTTGCCAGCCTTGCCACCCGGGCAGCAAAAGTGCACGAAATTTCTATGCATGGTCCCAATGACATTGAATGGCGCGTTTCTTCGGCCAAGGTCGATTATCCGGCGGCCCTCGCCGAAATGGAGCAGCGCAACGCCGCGGTACAGGCCGGAGAGGCGAAGGAATTGATCTGGCTGCTCGAACATCCGCCGCTTTACACGGCCGGTACCAGCTCCGATCCGGCTGAGCTGCTAAGCCAGGCTTTTCCAGTCTATGATACGGGGCGCGGCGGACGGCATACGTACCACGGGCCGGGCCAGCGGGTCGGCTATGTCATCCTGAACCTGAAAAAGCGCAATGCGGATGTGCGGGGATTTGTTCATGCATTGGAGGACTGGGTGATTGCTGCGCTGGCTGAATTCGGGGTCACGGCCAGAGCGGTCGAAGGCCGAGTGGGTATCTGGTGTGACACGCCGGATGGACAGGAAGCCAAGATCGGCGCGATCGGAATCCGAATTCGCAAATGGGTCACCATGCATGGTTTTTCCGTCAATATTGACCCCGACCTCAGCCACTTCGGTGGCATCATTCCCTGCGGGATCAGCGAATATCCTGTGACCAGTCTGGCCCAGCTAGGCATGGCGATACAGCTTCAGGAGTTTGACGAAGCTTTGCAAAGAACCGTTGGGGGATTTTTGAAAGCGATTGATCGGACTTGATCGCAGCCTATGTAGGCGCAACAACTTCTCTTTTAGGAAAGGACAAAATTATGACCAAGTCCCTGAAAATTGTGGCCGCTGCAGCGGTCGCCCTGACGATTTCCGCCTGTTCGGGAAACGACGCACCCGACGGCGGTGAAACCACCGAAACGCGGATGGATGATGTCGACGTCATCGATGGCACGATCAGCGACGACATGGTCGATGTCGATACAACGAAGGAAATCGACGCCACCGGGGCAGATGACGAAGCGAAGTCAGATGAGAAAAAAGACTCCGCATCTGCCGATGACAAAGAAACGGAATCCGCCGAAAAGCCGGTAGAATGATTGATCAGGCCAGCCCGAGAATTTTGTGATTCTGTAGCGACAACCGCCATTTTGGATGGGCTTGGACGAAGGCGATTGCCTGTTCCAGATGGACTTGGCTGGCGGCTGGATCGGCAATCGCGTCCTTGGGTTGCAGCAGGAAATTATCAAAACTCCAGCCTTGCATATCCTGCCAATCGCTGTCTTCCTGCGGCCACACCAGTTTCAGCTCATCGCCGGAACGTTGTACCGTCTCGCTGTGCGCCTTCGGGCTGATGCAAATCCAGTCAATCGACCGAGGTACCGCCAGCGTTCCATTGGATTCTATTGCGATGAAAAACCCTTCGGCATGCAAGGAATCGATCAGAGCCTGGTCCACTTGCAGCATCGGTTCGCCGCCGGTCAGAACCACAAACCGGGATTCTTTGTCACCAGCCCATTTCTCCGCCGCTGCCCTGGCGAGGTCCGTGGCTGTGTGAAAGCGACCGCCACCCTCGCCATCCATCCCGACGAAGTCGGTGTCGCAAAACTGGCAGATGGCCTTGGCGCGATCGCGTTCCAGCCCGCTCCAGAGATTGCATCCCGCGAAGCGGACGAATACTGCACGGCGCCCCGCATGTACGCCCTCTCCCTGCAGGGTCAGGAACATTTCTTTGACCGCATAGCTCATGTTTTTGCGTAGCGCGTGGGATCGGTAATGCCAGCCTCTTCAAAACCCTTTTGCCGTAACCGGCAGCTGTCACACAGCCCGCAGTGCATGTTTCCGTCCGCTGGATCATAGCAAGACCAGCTCCAGGCCGGATCAAGATTGAGCCGTATCGCTTCTTTGGCGATGTCTGCCTTGGTCATATATTGCAGCGGTGTTTGGATATTAAATCCGCTGCCCTGATCACCGGCCTTGGTGGCCAGGTCGGCCAGCCGCTCAAACCCTTCAATAAATTCCGGGCGGCAGTCCGGATAGCCTGAATAATCCAGCGCATTGACACCGATGAAAATATCCCGCGCGTCTCTGGCTTCCGCCAATCCCAGCGTCAGTGACAGGAAAATTAGATTGCGGGCGGGCACATAGGTTACCGGAATATCATTGGTGACTCCGCTCTTCGGCACGTCAATATCTGCGGTTAGCGCCGACCCACCAAAGCGGCTCAAATCCAGCGGTAGCACGATATGTTCATCGACATTCAGCTTGGCCGCAATTTTCTGTGCCGATTGCAGCTCTATTTTGTGGCGCTGGTTATAATCGACGGTCAGCGCGATCAGTCGATAGCCCTGCTCCGCCGCGATCGCTGCGGACACCATCGAGTCGAGCCCGCCCGACAATAATATAATCGCTGTTTTTGATTCGATAGACATACGGCGCCCCGCTAATAGCCTTGCGCGCAGGGTGCAAGTTTTGTCCGCGCCTGACGCCTAACAGCTGCCGGTACGGCGGCCTTCAACATTGACAGAAAAAGGCGCGTTGTTGCGGATACCCTGCGTGTGGATCTGCACCAATGCGCTCGATTCCTGCTTGATCTCGGTGACGCCCTGACCGGCGCTGCCGCATTTGTAGCTGACCCGCAGCTTTTTTGGAGAATTTTCAATTACATAACGGGTGCAGCTTGCGCTGCCATGCTGGATTTGGAGCAATAGCTCGGGATTCCCCAGGCAGACTTTTTGACCCGGTTCCCGCGAGCCGCGTTCTTTCAGCGTCCACTCGCCCGGCGTCAGCCCGTCCAGCAAAGCCATTCCGGGCGTTTGAGCAGGGGCAGCGATCGCGAATCCCGACAGGACGGCGGCTGATGCGCAAATGATTTTGATGAGTTTCAGGCGATTCATTAAAATAATCCGTTATCTCGGTGGCGTGAATTACCCCGGGCGAATCCCGAGATACTAGGCAATTGCGGCCAATATCGTCGCCAAATGCGGCAATCGATAGGAAATTTCCGACATAATAGCTCGTTTGCCATATTTGCGACAGGATTCAGTTGTTCAGGCTGGCGCCCGTTATCGTGAACGTCTTGCTGCAAAAGGCGCAATCAATCGCGATATTGCCATCGTCGTTTACCATATCGTCCTTATCTTCTTTCGGGAACCGTGCGATCACGTCCCGGATATGGTCTTCATTACACCGGCATCCCTTAATGCACGATTTACCGCTCAAAAGTCTCACTTCATCGCTCTCGCTAAACAGCCGCCACAAGATCTCCTCCAGTGACAACGCCGTTTCGGTCAGTTCGACCGCCGTGACGCTGCTGCCCATGATTTCGACATGTTCCCATTCCGGATGGTCGAGCTGCACGTGCAGCCGTTCCCGACCGTCTTCACCTTCCGGTAGGTGCTGTACCAGAAGGCCTCCAGCAGAGATCCCCGCTTCGGACTCGGCGACGGCCACACGGATAAGAGTCGGAATCTGTTCTGACTGGAAAAAATAATTCTGAACCGCTTCTGCCAGACTGCCGCCTTCGAGCGGCACAATTCCCTGGTTGCGGCCACGCGGTTCCGGTAAATCAAAGGTGATCGCAAGATAGCCTTTGCCGAACAGCGCCATCAGGCTGGGTTGCACCGGTTCCGATGCGAGACGGTCCCGATCAAACTCCACATACCCGCGCAAGGCACCGTCCTTATAGTCACAGGCCAGCAAGCTGATAACGCCTGCTTCGGTTTGCGCCTGCAATGTCAGCTGCGAGCCTTCATCCTTCAATAGCGCGCCCAGCATGGCGGTGAGACAGACAGCTTCTGCCAGTATATCCCGAATCATCGGCGGATAGGTATGCGCTGCCAGGATGTCGTCAAGCGTAGGGCCCAGTCGAACCACCCGCCCGCGACAATTCTTTGCCGGGATTGCAAAAGACAGAATATTGTCGGTCGATGCGATTTCCGTCATCCGATCTGTCCGAAACACCAGCGCAGCACGGACTTCTGTGCATGTATCCGGTTTTCCGCTTCATCCCAGATCACCGATTGCGGGCCATCAATCACCGAAGGCATCACTTCCTCGCCGCGGTGCGCAGGCAGGCAGTGCAGGAACAGGGCATCCGGTTTCGCCTGCTCCATCAAAACATCATTGACCTGATAGGGCATCATCGCCGCCAGCTTGTTATGGACATGCTCCTGCCCCATCGACACCCAGGTATCTGTCACGACGACATCGGCGTCCGCGACCGCTTCGTTTTCGTCCCTGTGGATAGAGATATTGGCGCCAGCGGCCTGCGCTGCCTTGATGAAATCGGGATCGGGATCATAGCCCTGCGGGCAGCCAATCCGGACATTGAACTTCATCAGCCCGGCCGCTTCAACGATGCTGTTCAGCACATTATTACCATCGCCAAGCCAGGCGATTTGCAGTCCTGGAAGAGCCTTGCCATGCTCGACCAGGGTCAGCAGGTCAGCGATGATCTGGCAGGGGTGCGACAGGTCGGTCAAACCGTTGATCACCGGGACGCTCGCGTTGACAGCCATGTCTTCTATCTTTGCGTGCTCGTCGGTCCGGATCATGATGGCGTCGACCATGCGCGACAGAACCTTGGCAGTATCGGCCACCGATTCTCCACGACCCAATTGCATCGAGCCGCTGTCCATGACGATACTGGAGCCGCCAAGCTGGCGGATCGCAATATCGAAAGAAATGCGAGTCCGCGTGCTGCTCTTTTCAAAAATCATCGCCAGCACATGATCGGCGAGCGGCCTGTCCGCATCCGGTTTGCCTTTCGGCCAGCCTGCGCGCGCCGCCTTGCGATCGATTGCATCGGCAATCATCGCAGCAATGGCATCGCCGCCCGCATCGGCGAGACTGAGAAAATGCCGGCTCATGATTCCGGAGCCACATAATCAGCGGCGCCAGCGGATAGTTTCTCGATGAACGTCGCTATGTGGCTGTCATCAATATTCAGTGGCGGCAAGACCCGGAACGTATTGTCACCAGCGGCTACTGTCAGCAGACCGTGATTGTCGCGAAGATGGGCGACAAAGGACCGGGTTTCCTGTGTCATCATGATGCCGAGCATCAGGCCCTTGCCGCGCACGCCAATGAACAGATCAGGATAATTGCCGATAAACTGCTCGATCGCTGCGCACAACTTGTCGCCGGTCGACCGGACATTTTCCAGAAATTCATCATTGGCGACGACGTCCCAGACCGCATTGCCAGCGGCCATGGCCAGTGGATTGCCGCCGTAGGTGGAGCCATGGGTTCCAGCCACCATGCCGCGCGCCGCGTCTTCGGTCGCCAGACAGGCACCCAAGGGGAATCCGCCGCCGATACCCTTGGCGGTCGCGACAATGTCTGGCGTGACGCCATATAGTTCATGGGCATAAAGCGCACCGGTGCGGGCAACGCCGCACTGTACTTCGTCGAGGACCAGCAATATGCCATGTTCATCGGCCAGATCGCGCAAGCCCTGCATGAATTCCTGCGAGGCGGGACGGACGCCGCCCTCCCCCTGAATCGGCTCGACCATGAACGCCGCCGTTTTATCGCTGATTGCGGCCTTGGCCCCTTCCAGATCGTCAAACTCGACATATTTGAATCCGGCGAGCAGCGGTGAAAAGCCGTTGTGCATCTTTTCCTGATTGGATGCGGAGATCGTCGCCATCGTCCGGCCATGAAAGGCGTTCTTGAAGGTGATAATCTCGAACCGGTCGCTGCCTGCCGACTGGTGATAGGCGCGCGCCGCCTTGATCGCGCATTCGACTGCCTCGGCGCCGCTGTTGGTAAAGAACACCGTGTCGGCGAAGGTCGTGTCGACCAGCCGCTGGGCGAATTTCTCGCCTTGCGGGCTGCCATAAAGATTGGAGACATGCATCAGCGTTGCCGCCTGCTCCTGGATCGCCTTGGTCAGATGCGGATGACCGTGGCCGAGCAGATTGACCGCAATGCCGCTGGCAAAGTCTAGCGCCCGTGAGCCGTCTTCGGAAATAAGCCAGGCACCTTCGCCTCGGACAGGACGAAAACCGCACCGAGGATATACGGGCATAAGCGGGGTAATCGTCATCTTACTTTCCTTCCAACAATTGGACGTCAAAAAATAGAAAAGGCGACCCGATTGGCCGCCTCTCGAATTCGACCGCTCTTATATGACGCTTCATGAACACGGTCAATCGTGGTAGAATGGGGTGACCGAGATGCAGCGACCTATCGCCCTAATTGACTATTTTGATCACAGAGACAGGGATAATTCGTTTAGCGCGGACATCGCCATAAGGTAGATTATATTATCGGTGACTGGCGACACAGACACAGCACCAACAAAGGAGATGTTGATATGGATATGAAAACAACCGGTTCCCCCGAAGGCTGCCCAATGGGCTTTGACGGCGGCGCGCGTTCGCTGCTCGGTCGCACCAATCGCGACTGGTGGCCCGACCAGCTGCAGCTCGGCATTCTGACCCAGGGCGGGGTCTCCCCCGACCCGATGGGTCCCGACTTTGACTACACCAAAGCCTTCAAGGCGCTGGACTATCAGGCGCTGAAGGAAGATTTAAAAGCGCTGATGACCGACAGCCAGCCCTGGTGGCCTGCTGATTATGGCCATTATGGCCCCTTCTTCATCCGGATGGCATGGCACGCCGCAGGCACATATCGCACCGGCGACGGTCGCGGTGGCGCTTCCAGCGGGCAGCAGCGCTTCGCTCCCCTCAACAGCTGGCCAGACAACGGCAACCTCGACAAGGCGCGCCGACTGCTCTGGCCGATCAAGAAGAAATATGGCGAGCATATAAGCTGGGCCGATCTGTTCGTCTTGACCGGCAATGTCGCAATCGAGTCGATGGGCGGACCGGTCTTTGGCTTCGGCGGCGGCCGCAAGGATGTCTATGAGCCCGAGACCGACGTTTACTGGGGCTCCGAAGAACAGTGGGTGAATGAAGGCGTTCCGACGCGCATCAATCCCGACGAGGGCAAGGCGATGGAAAACCCGTTGGCCGCAATTCAGATGGGTCTGATCTACGTCAACCCCGAAGGTCCGGGCGGTAACCCGCACGATCCGGAAGGCATGGCCCGCGATATGAAGGAAACCTTCCTGCGCATGGCGATGAACGACGAGGAAACCGTGGCGCTAACCGCTGGCGGTCACGCCTTTGGCAAATGCCATGGCGCGGCGCCGTCCGATACTTTCGGCCAGGCACCCGAAGGCGAAGCCCTGCACCGCATGGGCTTTGGCTGGCTGACCGATCCCGAAGAAATCGGCCAGGGCCATATCACCACCTCCGGTATCGAGGGCGCATGGACGCCCAATCCGACCCAGTGGGGCGGCGACTATTTCCGGCTGTTGTTCAAATATGAATATGAACTGGTCCAGAGTCCGGCCGGAGCCTATCAGTGGACGCCGATCAACCCGGAAGAGGCGGACATGGCACCCGATGCGCGGGATCCGAACAAGAAGGTTCCGACGATCATGACCACCGCCGACATGGCGCTGAAGCGCGACCCGGACTATCGCAAGATTTCCGAGCGCTTCCGCGACGATCAGGCGGCGCTAGACGATGCCTTCGCCCGCGCCTGGTTCAAATTGACCCATCGCGACATGGGGCCCAAAGTGCGTTATCTCGGCCCCGAGGTGCCCGCCGAGGACCTCATCTGGCAGGACCCGGTTCCCGCCGGAACAGAGGCATCCGACAGCGACGTTTCGGACTTTAAATCGAAGGTCCTCGACAGCGGTCTTTCGATTTCCGAACTGGTCAAGGCAGCGTGGGCTTCTGCCTCCACCTATCGCAAAAGCGATCACCGTGGCGGCTCCAACGGCGCGCGCGTCCGGCTTGCTCCGCAGAAGGACTGGGCCGCCAACGATCCCGACGAGCTTGGCAAAGTGCTGACAAAGCTCGACCAATTGCGCGGTTCATTGTCAATGGCCGATGCAATCGTCATCGCCGGCAGCGCCGCGGTCGAGAAGGCAGCGAAGGATGCCGGTTTCGATGTCAAAGTTCCGGTGAAGACGGGGCGTGGCGATGCGACGGACGAACAGACCGATGCCGAAAGTTTTGAACCGCTGGAGCCCTATGCCGACGGCTTCCGCAACTACTTGAAAACCAAGGCGGCCGTGAAGACCGAAGACATGTTGGTCGACCGCGCAAACCTGCTTGATCTCTCGATCCCGGAAATGACCGTCCTGGTGGGCGGGATGCGGGTACTCGGTGCCAATAGTGGGAATAGCAAACACGGCGTCCTGACAGATCGTCCCGGGAAGCTGACCAACGACTTTTTCGTCAATCTGCTCGAGATGGGCACAGTCTGGGAAGTGGTGGACGAATCGGGCGACGAGGAATTCATCGGAACCGACCGGGAATCCGGCAAGGAAATGTGGAGCGCTACTCGGACCGACCTGGTGTTCGGATCGAATTCGCAACTTCGTTCGGTCGCTGAAGTCTATGCCGAGGATGGCCATGAACGGAAGTTTGTCACTGACTTTGTTTCCGCCTGGACCAAAGTCATGAATGCTGGATTTTTTTGATCGGGCCTGAGTTTGTTTAATACCCGCAGAAACGGCCCACTGGAAAAACTCAGTGGGCCGTTTTTGTATGCGTTTCAGATGTCGTCGGTCTTTGCCAGATGAGCTTTCGCAGCTTCCCAATTCTGACCGTCAAATTTGATGATCCTGGGTTTTAGTCGATGGCCCAAGTCGAGACAGTTATAGTTGACGCTCCAGCTATCTGGGTGTGACCGCGGCTGGTAGAAGCTTTTGATGCCGCAATTGGTGCAAAACAGATGGTCGGCCCGCCCGCTGCCAAATTTATAGCTGGTGAGATCGGGGGCACCGCTGATCAAAACAAAATCCTTGTGCGCTATGATCAGATGCAGAAAAGCTGTTCGCCTGCAAATCGAGCAGTTGCAGTCGAGCAATTCTGGCGCGTTGCCTTCGACCTCCGCTTCAAACCGGACTGCGCCGCAATGGCACCCACCAGCAACTTTTGTCATCCACGCACTTCCAGCGTGTGAATGTCGATACGGTTTTCCAGCGTCCGATGGACCGGGCATTTAGCGGCAATTTCAAGAAGTTTGCGGCGCTGTTCCTCGGTCAGATTGCCTTCCAGCGTGATCGAACGATCAATCACGTCAATCCGATTGTCTTCATTGTTGCAGCTCTTGCAGTCTTCGACATGTTCGCGGCTATGTTCCAGCACGATATGCACCGATTCCAAGGGAAACCCCTTGCGATCGGCGTACATTTTCATCGTCATCGAGGTGCATGTCCCGAGCGCCGCGAGCAGCAGGTCATAAGGCGATGGTCCGCTATCGGCACCGCCGAAGGACTCCGGCTCATCAGCCGAAAAAACATGCCTGCCAACGCGAACTGTCTGCTGGAACTTGCCGCCGGCTGTTTCGACCGAGACGAGAGAGGGATTGGTGGCCATGACTATTCCACCGTGACCGATTTGGCGAGATTGCGAGGCTGATCGACGTCGGTCCCCTTGGCGACGGCGACGTGATAAGCAATCAACTGGACCGGGACAGCATAGACAAGCGGAGCAATCAGCGGGTGGACCTTTGGCATCTCGATGGTCGCCATGCAGCCCTCTCCTGCTTCGGCCAGACCTTCGGCATCGGAGATCAGCACGACCTTGCCGCCACGGGCCATGACTTCCTGCATATTGGATACGGTTTTTTCAAACAATGGACCCGATGGTGCCAGCACAATGACCGGCACCGCTTCGTCGATCAGGGCGATCGGACCATGTTTCATCTCGCCGGACGCATAGCCTTCTGCGTGAATATAACTGATTTCCTTGAGCTTGAGTGCGCCCTCCAGCGCCAGCGGATAGTCAGGACCACGACCAAGATAGAGGACATCGCGGGCCGGTGCGATAAGATGCGCCATCGCAGCGATATCGTCATCATGCGCGAGCGCCGCGTTGAGTGCCGCTGGCGCTTCCGTCAAATGCTTGATCACTTCCCGCTCTTCATCGCGAGTCATCTTGCCTTTTACCACAGCGAGATGGGCGGCGAGCGCCGCCAGCACCGCAAGCTGGCAGGAGAAGGCCTTGGTCGATGCCACGCCAATTTCCGGGCCGGCATGGGTCGGCAGCAAAAGATCAGCTTCCCGCGCCATCGAACTCGTCGGAACATTGACCACCACGGCGATTTTTTGGCCATTCTCTTTTGAATGACGCAGCGCCGCAAGCGTGTCAGCCGTCTCTCCCGATTGGGAGATGAACAAGGCCAGGCCACCCGCCTCAAACACGGGATCACGATAACGAAATTCGGAGGCGAAATCCAAATCCACCGGTACCCGGGCAAAGGTTTCGAACCAGTATTTTGCGATCATTCCCGCGTAATAGCTGGTGCCGCAAGCGACGATCGTGATCCGCCTGATATCGCGCAGATCGAAATCCATTTGCGGCAGCGCCACCTGCTGCTCAAGCGGCCTGATATAGCTTCTCAATGTTTGGGCGACGACCGTCGGTTGCTCAAAAATTTCCTTCTGCATGAAGTGGCGATAATTACCCTTTTCAATGGCCGCAGCAGATACGCCAGATGTGGTAATTTCGCGCTCCACGGCAATATTGTCTTTATCATAAATCGCCGCGCCCTCACGGGTGATGACCACCCAGTCGCCTTCTTCGAGATAGGCAATGTTCTGGGTCAGCGGTGCGAGAGCCAATGCGTCGGATCCAAGATACATCTCGCCTACGCCATAGCCGACCACCAGCGGTGATCCCAGTCGCGCGCCGATCAACAGGTCGGGATGAGAGCGAAAGGCGATGGCCAGCGCAAAGGCGCCGCGCAATTGCGGCAAAATCGCTTGCACGGATTCTTTAGGCGTTTTCCCGTTTTCAATCTGTTCGCTGACCAGATGTGCGACGACCTCCGTGTCGGTCTCGCTTTCAAACTTCCGGTCGCGGGCGCTCAGCTGTTCGCGCAGCCTCTTGAAATTTTCGATAATGCCATTGTGCACAAGCGCCACTTCACCGGTGGCATGGGGATGGGCGTTGCTGGTCGTGGGCGCGCCGTGCGTAGCCCAGCGGGTGTGGGCGATGCCGATATTGCCTGCGGCATCATCGGTTTTCAGCACAGACACCAGATTGGCAAGCTTGCCTTCTGCGCGGCGGCGGATCAACTCATCACCATGGATCGTGCAAACCCCGGCGCTGTCGTAGCCGCGATATTCCATCCGTTTCAATCCATCGACCAGACGATCCGAGACAGGTGATTTACCAATAATTCCGATGATTCCGCACATGGCTTTCAGGTCTTTCGCGTCAGAGTGTGTAAGGTATCCGAATTCCCGGCATATTGGCGGGAAAATCTGTAGTGTTGCGTGTGATCAAAATGGCACCGTTCACCTGCGCCGTAGCGAGGATATAGGCATCCAGCAACTTCATCCGCGTTCGGTAGCGAATATCCGCCGCAGCGGTGGCGATGCGTTGATCAATGTCGATGATTCCAAAGGGTGATATCGCCTGCTGGATCACGTTCCTGTTCTCCAGAGTTTCTCCGGCGAGTATCTCTGTCCAGACGATCCGGCTGATTCTGTGGTTGCGATAACGCGAAATTTCCGCGCGCGCGCGCGGCTGTCGCTTCAGCCAGTCGATCAATATATTTGTGTCGAAAAAGGGGTCCGACATCAATCAGATATCTTCATGAGATGTGCGATCTTCCCGCATGGCGCGTTGATATTCCAAGCCCTCCGGAATGTCCTCGCGATCCGCCCAGAGTCCGTAACCACGGTCAATCCAGCTCCGATCATCGGTGGTCTGGGCCAGAAAAAGCCGAATCGCTTCGCGCAACAACGAGGCGCGTGACCGTTTCTGGCTGGCCCCGAGAGCATCCAGCTTGTCAATATCTTCATCGGGCAGATCAGCAAGAATTCTGGTCATGATGATATACTGATATCATATCATGATATCATGTCAATTCTGAACTGCGTTCGCTATTCGAACGCAATGATGTCATCGCCCGATTTCTCTGCATAAAGTTCGGCTTTTTTGTAATCGATCGGGGCTATTTTTGTACCTTTGCACGCATGCCGGGTAATGAGTTTGCCGCCTTTGCGCACGAAAATGCCGTCTTCCAGTGACGGATCATTCGGTTCACCAGCGGTAAAATTGGTTCTGATAACACGGCTGTAGACGACATATTGATTGTCCCCGCGCCTGAAATGCAATTGCGCTTCCCCGCCGCCGGAATAAGGCACGGACGCAAATGTCAGACGGTTTGTGCTATCCACATCCGGCCATATTAGCTCGGGCTTTGCCCCCGATTTGCCGTAGCGATATTGGGCGACAACATCCCGCGACTTGTTCTCGGTGCCACAGACCGAAGCGATTTTTTCATTTTCCAGCTGACAAGAAAAAATCACCGCCTCACCCGCGGCGCACAAGCCGTTTTCGCTGGGCGAAGCCACTGCATTTTCAGCCTGTGCCGGAGCTGGGTTGGGATTGTCTGGCGGCAGGTCCGCTGCCGTCAACGCAGCAGTTTCCGCTGAGCTTGTCTCACTGCCTGCCGGTTCCTGTTGGCACCCAGTCAAGCTGAATAATATTGCGGAAGCAGATGCCAAAGAAACTTGATACATGGTGCTCACGATTTTTTCTTCGCTGCCTTTTTCTTCAACATCGTGTCCCGAAATTTTGTGGCCCAGCCCGCTTTCACAGTCTGCTCGGCCCTGACCAGCGCCAGATCACCGGCAGCTACATCCTTGGTCAGCGCAGCCCCTGCGCCTACAATTGCGCCATCACCAACGACAACCGGCGCTACCAGCGCGCTGTTCGATCCGATAAACGCGCCTTTGCCAATCACCGTCTTGTATTTGAAATAGCCATCATAATTGCAGGTAATGGTGCCCGCCCCGATATTCGCGCCCTCGCCAACCTCGGCGTCACCGAGATAGGTCAGGTGATTGGCCTTGGCACCCTTGCCAAGCGTGGTCTTTTTCATTTCGACAAAATTACCGATCTTCGAACCCTCCTCCATCACCGACCCGGGGCGCAGCCGCGCGAAGGGTCCGACATTGGCATTGGCAGCGATTTGCGCGCCTTCGATATGACTGTGGCCATAGATGGTGGTGCCGCTGGCGATGGAAACACCCGGCCCAAATATCACGTTGGGTTCGACGACGACGTCTGCAGCAATCTTGGTATCGCTTGAAAACCAGACGGTTTCCGGCGCGATCAGGGACACGCCGTCTGCCATAGCTTGTGCTCGCCGACGCTGTTGCCATTGGCGTTCTACCGCCGCGAGTTCGGCGCGGCTGTTCACGCCAGCCACTTCAGCGGGATCGGCGACTTCGATGACGGCGCTTTTCTGACCCGGCAACATCACGATATCCGGGAGATAATATTCACCCGCTGCATTGTCGTTGCTGATCTGGTCGAGCAGTATGAACAGGTCGGTCGAGCGTGCTGCCATCAGCCCACTGTTGCAAAGATCGACCCCGCGCTCCGCGTCGCTGGCGTCTTTAAATTCGACCATTTTCTCGATTTCGCCCTGATCGTCGGCGATGATCCGCCCATAGGCGCCCGCATCATCCGGACGAAAACCCAGCACGACGGCCCTGGGATCGGTGCCGTTGTTCAGTCGGAAGACCATGTCGCGCATCGTATCGGCGCTAACCATTGGCACATCGCCGTACAGGATCAGGACATCACCGGCGAAGCCTCTCAATGCCTCATGCGCCTGTGCCACCGCATGGCCGGTACCGAGCTGGTCTTCCTGAACGGCAATTGCAAAGTCGCGACCTTCGACACTCTTCTCAATCTGTTCCCGCCGCGCGCCCACAACAATGACGGTGCGCTCAACGCCGATGGAATCGACGGTATCAAGCAGATGGTGCAGCATCGGCTTGCCGGCAATCGGATGAAGCACCTTGTGTGTGTCCGATTTCATTCTGGTGCCCTGACCAGCGGCCAGGATGATTGCGGCTAGCGGACGATCGGTCATCGGGTTACTCCGGAGAAAGTTGGTCAATCGAAGCCGTGTTGCGGCCATTTGCAGCGGCTCATGCCATGCAAAGCGAGCTTAAGCCAGCCTGTTTATCCAAGGGCCGGCGGGTTCATTTCGGGGGCGTCCCACCTTTGCGCCATTTCGTCCATAGATGCCGGGCGAGCATCAGCGGTGGCATGCGCAGCCAATGGGAGCGGACGTAAAAAGCAAAACGGGTGAGCTTGCGCGTTTCCCGACCATATCCGTCGCGCGCCAGCAGACGGCGGACATAGAAATAGTCGGCAAATTGGGTTTGACCGGCAGAGAAGCGGTAGACGGGCGTTTCGTAAAGGCGCGCCGCCAGGCGCAAGGCGCGCTCCAGTTCTCTCACCAGGTCATGGGTTTTTGCGCGTATATTCAGTTCCATCCAGAACTCTTCATCCGCGTCCGAAAACTGCCGGACGAGAAGGTTGATATCCCACAAATTGCGCAATCCGCCAGCCAGATCACCATCGGCGAATAAATGGGCGACCGAATGCAAGAGCATATCGGGGGCGGCCATAACGTATAGTCCGTTTTCCAGAGCAATGGCGTTATCCAGAATCGCCTGGGCATCCGGAGTGGGGCGAGCGGTCAAAGGCAAGGTCGTGTGATGCACGTCGATCATCCGGTCGCGCTCGCGGTGGATCATCGGCGGCAGTTCGTGCATATGCTCGCGGTAATATTGGTCGTCATAGGGATCGGGCTTGACCCACTCCCATGCGGCATCGAGCAAGGCGGACTCGACAACCGGCAAGTCGTCCCGCGCCACCATGATATCGAGATCGCCGATGCTGCGACCGACGCCGGCAGCGAGGTCCGCCGCGACATAGGCTGTGCCTTTCATAAGGACAATTTTACCGCGATAATCGGCCAACGCCCGGCGAGCACAATCGGCTTCCCATAATGCCTGCTGACTGGCCAGATCGTGCGCCTCGATGGCGTCCTGCAGAACGGCGCGTACCCGATCCGGCACCGATACATTTTGCAGCCGATGGGCCAGCGAACCGATTAAAGATTCGGCGCGTGCGATACTGATCAGTTCCGACCACTGGCTGCCGGTGAGCGCTTCGACGCTTGTCGGTTCCCGCAAAGCACGTACAAGGGGAAGCGAGTCGCGCATCACGGCAGCTTGCTCCACAGACTTTCGATCAGCGCTTCGGCCTGCTCGCCCGATTGATAATCCATGGCTTTGGTTGGTACCTGATCGACAAATCGGGTGAGCGCTTCAAAGCCAGACTCACCCAGTGCGACGTAGTTGGTCGACGCCTGCGTCAATCGCACAAAAACTTCCGACTGGCCCATGTCCCGTAATTCGGGTGCGTGGCCAAAGCGGGGAAATAACAGCAGCGCTGGTCTCGCGGTTTCGTCCATCCGTGCTACCGCTGCTTTCGGCGGGATCAGATGCCGGATATCCCCCTTGGGCGTGGCTTTCATTTCGGGGCCAAAGCGGTGCTCTGGAACCACCTGTTGCATCGTCTCAATTGCCTTGTTTTTCAAACTGATCAAGCGCGGGAACGGCACCAGATCGCCGGTTTCCAGATCAAGCAAAGCAAATTCATCGCCCATGAAGCGCCAGCCTCTTTCGGCGAGCATGGCGGAAAGGGTCGATTTGCCCGAGCCGGACAGGCCAGTCATGACCAGCGCCTTGCCGTCCTTTTCGACGCTGCTGGCATGGAGCAGCAAATGGCGTCGCCAGCCTAGCGCCATTTGCAGGTTCATGCCCATTTCGGCGGCAAGCAATCCCTGAGCGAGGGGCAGCGGCGCGGCGTCCGGCAGCCAGAAATCACCGCCGATATGGACAGATGGCCTTATAAATCGGCGCCAGGGCTTTTTCGGCTCAAGGCGAACCGTGAAGTCCACGCTGCTGTCGGTTAGCGCTGGATAATCTCCGTATAATGCTTCCAATTCTTCCAATGGCCGTCGCCATGCCGAAGCGATCCGGAAAGCGGCAGGCCCGATCTTGAGCAATATCTGATGCATCTCCGCCATTAGCTGGATACTCGTGCGACCAATCCCAGGCCGGACAGTTCTTCGAGACGGGCGAGGACGATATTTTCGGCGTCGGCTGTGGATTCGATGTCAAATTGCGCGCTCAGGCGCGACGCAATCTCGCCAGCCGTCAGCGACGCATCTTGCATCACTTCCATTATTGCAGGCGCCGGCTCGGCCAGCATATGAGTGATCCCGGAGGGCCGATGAAACAGCAGAGTCATGCTGTCCAGATCGTGCCAGATCAGATCATCTTTCGGCGCAGCCCGATATTTTAGACTCATGATAGATTACCTGCGATACTGATACGACATTCCGGCCTGATATCTGGAAAATATTAATATATGGCCGTCGTTTCAGCGCGGCATTTGCAGCGAGGCATAGCAGGTAAATCCGCTCTGACCGGATTGCAGTCTGCGGATATAATTTACATAGGCTTGGGACTGGTCAGGGGTCGTACCCGGAAGCGTCCGTCCGTTCATCGCGCGGCGCACTTCTTCGCCGGTAAAATTGCGTCCTGCGGGAGGAAATGCACCGGGCGTGTCAGCGGCAACGACCTTGCCATTCGCATCTATATAGCCGCCCATCGCATTATTGCCGGGAACCGGAATTTCGCAATTGAGCACTGAACCGGCGGTCTGCGCCAGGGCGGGCTTGATACTCACGACCGCTGAAGCGGTAATTGCACCCATCATCAAGGCACGACGGCGGGTCACGATTCCGTTGGTCTGGTCAGATTGGACTGACGATTCAGATGGAAGGTGATCTTTCATCAAGTTTCTATCCTTGGTTTTCCTAGCTTCATATATCTGACCATAAGCAGAAAACGGGGAAAAAGCGAACAAACAGTCAGCCCTCTTAAACCGCGTCTATTTTCGGGACATAGACACGAAAATCGTTAACAACGCCTGTATAAACCTTCCCGGCGGGAGTGCATCGGGAAATATTCCCATTGCCGACCTTGCCCGGCAAAGCCTAGATGGCCAATATGGAAAAGTCAGAATCGACCCGGTGACCTCGGTTTCCCCCTTTCGTTTGTTTATAGCCCTGATCGTCATACTTGGCGGCGCCCTTTTGGCGAGCCAATTGCCGCAATCCGGGCAACAGTTTATCATCATCGTCGCAAGCGGGGCATTTGCACTGTTCACGGTGCTTCAGGACCGGCCTGCCCCGCCCCTGCCAGACCCTGCAGCGCTTGAACGGCAACGCAAGCGGATATTATATCAGGGCCGCTCGGAAGCCTATCAGGATATTATCAACCCGATCACCGACCCGATATTGTTGGTGCGCAACGCAAAAGTTGCCGCGGCCAATTCGGCCGCGGCCAAGGTATTGGGCGATCATATCGTCGGCGAGGACGTGCGGATCGCTATCCGTCATCCCGCTGCCGCTGATCGACTCGCCAACCCTGACGCGGAACATACTGGAGAGCCCATCCTGCTGGTCGGTGTTGGTAGCACCGATCAACGATGGGAACTGCGCATCAACACCCTGCAGGACGGCCTGAAACTGGTGCAGCTGTCGGATCAAAGCAGCCGCTATGCAGCCGAACGGATGCGGACCGATTTTGTTGCCAATGCCAGCCACGAACTGCGCACACCGCTGGCCGCAATCAAGGGGTTTCTCGAGACGCTGGAAGACCCGAAAGCCGGAAAGGATGATGCGACCCGTACGCGATTCCTGAAAATCATGTACACCGAGGCCGACCGCATGCAGCGTCTGGTCGAGGATCTGATGTCGCTTTCGCGGATAGAAGCGGAAAAATTCGAATTGCCGTCGGAGCGGATTGACCTCAGCGAACTGGTGGCAGAAGCGCGTGATTTCTACATCAACAGCCGCGGCAAGAAAGAAAAGGAAATATTGGTCAACCTTCCGGCCAATATCCCATTAATCCACGGTGATCGGGCGCAATTGGCCCAGGTCGTGAACAATTTGCTCAGCAATGCCTTCAAATATGGGAAAAAGGGCGCGCCAGTGACGATAAATCTGGCCCCTAATAAAGCCGGAACAATGTTGTGCCTTGCGATCAACGATCAGGGGGACGGCATTGCCCCGGAGCATTTGCCGAGACTTACGGAACGGTTTTACCGGGTCGACAAGGGCCGCAGCAAATCTATCGGCGGGACTGGTCTCGGACTCGCCATCGTCAAGCATATAACCGAGCGGCACGGCGGCCGAATGGAAATCACGAGTACGGTTGGAATCGGCACGACGGTGTCAATTTTGCTGCCAATCGCCAGCAATCCTGTGAGGAATGAAGATGGCCAAAATGCGTCGGTATAGAGCGCGGCTGCCGCAGACTATTCTCCAGCCACGGTCGGCCCTGATACTTGGTCATATATCTGTAATATATCTGTAATGATCAGGACATTGCCCCTCCCTAGAAGCCACCGCAACGAGCCTGTGTATCCGGTCTTTGGCAATGTTTGCCGCGGATGGAGCGCAGATGAACTGGGAATTTTCCGATGCTAAGACGACTCGCCTTCCTTGCGGCCGCCTCTCTTGCCGTATCCGCCTGCCAGGATCAGGCGTCTGGCGGTCAGGGCGGTACGCGTAGTGAGATCCGGATTGTCGGATCGTCTACCGTTTTCCCGTTCGCCAAGGCCGTAGCCGAGCAATTTAGTATCAACGGAGCCAATCCATCCCCGATATTGGAATCGACCGGAACTGGTGGTGGGATGAACCTGTTCTGCGCTGGCGTCGGCGCCGATACGCCCGATATTGCTAATGCTTCGCGCCGGATCAAAGCGTCCGAACTGGAATTGTGCCAGAGCAACGGCGTTACCGATGTGGTGGAAGTGCAAATCGGCTTCGACGGCATCGCTATTGCCCAGGCCAACAACGGTCCGTCCTTTTCGCTGACTCCGGTACAGATTTATAAAGCTATCGCGGAACGGCCGTTCGGCAAGGAAAATACCGCCAAAAATTGGTCGGATGTCGACCCATCCCTGCCGCAGTTGGCGATCAGTGTTTATGGCCCCCCATCGACCTCCGGCACACGCGATGCGCTGACAGAGTTGATCATGGAAGTTGGCTGCATCACGGATCCTGCGACCAAGGCGCTCAAAGAAACAGATAAAACGGAATTTGAAGCGGTTTGTCATGAGATAAGAGCTGATGGCGCTTACATCGACGCCGGCGAAAATGACAATCTGATCGTCCAGAAGCTGAAAGCCAATCCCAATAGCGTTGGTATTTTCGGGTACAGTTTTTTGGAAGAGAATCTCGACAGTGTTCGCGGTATTCCGGTATCCGGCGTCAATCCGACTTACGAAGCCATAGCGTCAGGGGAATATCCTGGTGCACGGCCGCTCTATGTATACGTAAAAAAGCAACATATCGGCGTCATACCGGGGTTGCAGGAATATCTTTTGGAATTCATCAATGCGGGAGCACGGGACGGTTATCTGGTGAAAGCGGGCTTGATCGCCTCTCCGGACGATGTGCGGGAAAAGATGACCGAAGTTGTCCGCAATATGACACCACTTGCGGTTAGCGAATTGAAATAAGCGCGCCCAGGCGCGCAACTATGCAGATGATTTTGATACAGGGGCGAAAATAGATATTGTGACAGGTGCGACGCTTCTTTTTCTCATCATTGGCCTGGGTCTGATCGCGTGGTTTTTTGGCCGCCTTAAGGCGGCCGGAATGCAAAGCGGTGGCAAACATTCCCGCTCGGCTCTTCATTCCCTGCCCAATTATCATGGCTGGTATGTCGCTTTATGGGCGATTCTGCCCGCAGCCATTTTCCTTGCGGTCTGGAGCTTTGCCAGCCCGGCCTTGATCACCGATGCAGCCCTGACCAGCCCGGCAGCGGCGCAATTGCCGCAGGACGCATTTGCCCGCGCCGCAATTCTGTCGGAAGCGCGCGCGATTGCGTCAGGCAATCAGGTCAACGCGTTCAATCCGCTTTCTCAGTCGATGGTCGAACCCTATCGCGATGCCATCACCTACTACCAGATGATCGGGACTGTAGCTGCGTTGTTATTGGTGTTTGCTTGCGGAGTCTACGCATGGCTTCAGATCAAGCCAGATCTAAGAGCTCGTACAAAAATCGAGCGCGTGACGATGCTCGTCTTGCTGCTTGCATCGCTGATCGCCATCGTCACCACCGTTGGTATTTTCCTGTCGCTGGTGTTTGAATCGGTTCGCTTCTTTTCCATGGTTTCGCCGATCGACTTTCTGTTCGGCACCGAGTGGAACCCGAAAGCGGTTGCGGGACCAAGAGGAGAAACCGGATTTGGCGCGATTCCGCTTTTCTGGGGCACGGTGTTCATCGGCGCGATTATCGCTATGATTGTGGCAATCCCGCTTGGCCTGATGAGCGCAATCTATCTCACTCAATATGCCCCGGCGAAATTTCGTTCGTGGATGAAGCCAATATTGGAGGTGCTTGCTGGCGTGCCCACGGTCGTCTACGGCTATTTTGCGGCTTTGACGGTCGCCCCCGCGCTACGCGACTTTGCCGTCTCCATCGGTATTTCTAACGCATCGTCAGAATCGGCTCTGGCCGCAGGTGTGGTTATGGGCATCATGATTATTCCGTTCGTTTCGTCCATGGCGGACGACAGCATTGCTGCTGTGCCCAGCGCGATGCGGGATGGCTCGCTGGCCATGGGAGCGACGCAAAGTGAAACCATCAAGAAGGTGCTGATCCCCGCCGCGCTGCCGGGCGTCGTTGGCGGCGTATTGCTGGCGGTCAGCCGCGCGATTGGCGAAACCATGATCGTGGTAATGGCGGCTGGCCTCGCCGCCAATATGACCGCCAATCCCTTTTCCAGCGTCACCACGGTTACGACACAAATCGTGCAGTTGTTGACCGGCGACCAGGAGTTTGACAGCCCCAAAACGCTGGCTGCCTTTGCTCTGGGCCTTGTCCTGTTCATCGTGACCTTGCTGCTCAATCTGATCGCCTTACGCGTCGTCAAAAAATATCGGGAAGCATATGAATAGTCTCACCGAAACCAAGCGCCGCCCGACCGACTGGCAGGGAGCGGAAATGCAGAAGCGCATCGCCGGGCGCTATGCTGCGGAGCGTCGATTCAAGGCCATGGGAATGGCCGCGATTGCACTGTCAGCCGGCTTTCTTGGCTTTTTGCTGGTGGTCATGGTGGGCAATGGATTCCTTGGCTTTACGCAGACGGAATTACCCGTCGAGATAGATTTTCCCGCCGTCACCAGTGGCGCTTCTCCCAGTCAGTTTCAGGGACCAAATGCGGAAGCCAATTTGCAGGTCATGGGATTGCGCGAAATTGTCAATAGCAGCATAGAAATACAATATGGTCCGGAAGGCACCGATCTGTTCTCATCCGGCGCCTGGACGGCCGTCAGCGCCAAGATCCTCGCGGACCCGGACATCGTCGAACAGAAAACGGCGGTCAATCTCCCGGTGGCCTCGGCCTTGGATGTTGCCTACAAGGACGAGGGCAATCCGGAGGCGGAAGCGAAAGTAAGTGAATTGAGTGGTCAGTTCTCAACCGGTTTCAATTGGAATTTCCTGAGCAATTCGGATGCAACAGACCCGATGCAAGTGGGTATCTGGGGCGCGTTCAAAGGCTCGTTGATCACCATGATCGTGACATTGATGCTGGCATTTCCAGTCGGCGTACTGGCCGCACTATATCTCGAGGAATATGCCCCGAAGAACCGGCTGACCGATCTGATCGAAGTGTCGATCAACAATCTCGCTGCCGTTCCATCGATTATCTTTGGTCTGCTGGGGTTGGCCGTATTCCTGAACTTCTTTGGCATGCCGCGATCCGGTGCCTTGGTCGGCGGCTTGACGCTCGCGTTGATGACCATGCCGGTGATTGTGATTTCGGGCCGCAACGCCGTGAAATCGGTGCCGCCATCAATCCGCGAAGCCGCGCTGGGTATCGGAGCAAGCCCGCTGCAGGTGGTGTTTCACCATGTTCTGCCGCTAGCCCTGCCTGGCATATTGACCGGTACCATTATCGGCATGGCGCGGGCGCTCGGTGAAACAGCACCGTTGCTGATGATCGGAATGCGGGCATTCATTGCCACGCCGCCGAGCGGCATTACCGACCCGGCAACTGTTTTGCCAGTCCAGATATTCCTGTGGTCTGACGAGGTCGATCGCGGCTTTGTCGAGAAGACCTCCGCGGCGATCATTGTATTGTTATTGTTTCTCCTGATCATGAATGCACTGGCCATTTACCTGCGCAATCGTTTTGAAACCCGCTGGTAGATGCGTCAATGAATTATGATCAGAAAATACTCGAACCGAACGAAAGCGTAAATATGACAGATTCGGCCACGACAGCCATGAACACCGAAAGCGGAACACCGAAAATGACAGCGCGCCATGTCGATGTTTTTTATGGCGACAAGCAGGCGATCAACGACGTCTCCATCGATGTGAACATGGACAGTGTCACCGCCTTTATCGGCCCTTCGGGATGTGGCAAGTCGACCTTTTTGCGCTGCATGAACCGGATGAACGACACCATTCCGATCGCGCGGGTTACCGGCGAAATCAAGCTGGAGGGCGAGGATATCTATGCGTCGCAAATGGATGTGGTGCAGCTGCGGGCCAGGGTTGGCATGGTGTTCCAGAAACCCAATCCTTTCCCCAAATCCATCTACGACAATATCGCTTATGGCCCGCGTATCCATGGTCTGGCGACGGGCAAGGAAGAACTGGACGAAATCGTTGAATCCTCCTTGCAGCGCGCCGGTCTCTGGGGCGAGGTGAAGGATCGGCTGGACGACAGCGGCACCGCCTTGTCAGGCGGTCAGCAGCAGCGCCTGTGTATCGCTCGGGCGATTGCGGTCGATCCCGAAGTGATCCTGATGGACGAGCCCTGCTCGGCACTTGATCCCATAGCAACCGCCAAGATCGAAGAACTGATTCACGAACTGCGCGGCAAATATGCTATAGTCATTGTGACACATAATATGCAGCAAGCGGCCCGCGTTTCACAAAAAACGGCCTTTTTCCACCTGGGCACTCTGGTGGAATATGGCGAGACGACTGATATTTTCACCAATCCGCGGGAAGAAAAAACGCGGGACTATATCACCGGTCGCTACGGCTGACTTAGCAATGATTAGGAAACACAATAGTGAATAGTGGCACAGAACATACCGTCAAAGCCTTTGATTCAGACATCAATGAATTGCGGGGCATGGTGGCGGAAATCGGTGGTCGCAGCGAACAGGCGATCGCCAAGGCGATGCGGGCGCTGGAAAACAGCGATCTCGATCTGGCAGCCGAAGTCGTCAGAGAAGACAAGCTGATTGACGATCTGGAGAAACGGATCGACGAGCTGACTTTTCAGACGATTGCGTTGCGAGCGCCAATGGCGGATGACCTCAGAGAATTGATCGCCACGTTCAAAATATCCGGAGTGGTTGAGCGGATCGGCGACTATGCGAAGAATATCGCCAAACGGGTTCCGCTTGTGACCCAGACCCATCGGCTGCGACCGATCTCGCTGCTGCCTTCGATGTCGAAAATAGCCAGCGAGCTGGTCCGCGACTCTCTCGATGCCTTTGCCCGCCGGGATGCCGAACTGGCCATGGAAGTGAACCGGCGCGATCAAATCGTCGACGACTTCTACAACAGCATCTTTCGCGCGGTGATCACTCATATGATCGAAAATCCAAAGGATATCGGCGAAGCCGCCCATCTGCTGTTCATCGCCAAGAATCTGGAGCGGATCGGGGACCATGCAACCAATGTCGCCGAGATGGTCTATTTCGCCGCGACTGGCGAACCGATGCCGGAGCGGACGCGGGGAGAGAATCCGACGACGCCGCTCGATGAAGCGTTAAGCGATGAGGCCGACTGATGGTAAATGCCAAATTATTGCTCGTCGAAGATGATGCCGCACTGGCAGAACTGTTGACCTGGAACTTCAAAAAAGAAGAATATGATGTCATCCACACGCCGGATGGTGAAGAGGCATTGTTGTTGGTGCAGGAACATCGTCCGGACGTGATCCTGCTCGACTGGATGCTGGAAAGCCTGTCCGGGATCGAAGTGTGCCGCCGCCTGCGACGGTCCTCGGAAACCGCCAATATACCGATCATCATGCTGACGGCCCGGGGCGAGGAGGAGGACAAGATCCGTGGTCTCGAGACCGGCGCCGACGATTATATAACCAAGCCGTTCAGCCCTCGCGAACTGATCGCCCGGGTCAAGGCCGTGCTCCGCCGGGTGCGTCCCGCGCTGGCTGGCGAAAAACTGACCTTTGGTGATCTGGAAATGGACACCGTTGGCCACAAGGTCAAACGTGATGGCAACACGATTCCGCTCGGACCTACCGAATTTCGCCTGCTTCGCCATTTCCTCGAACATCCCAATTGGGTATTTTCCCGCGAACGGCTGCTCGACAGCGTCTGGGGCCAGGATAGCGACATCGAACTCCGGACCGTTGATGTGCATATCCGGCGGCTCCGCAAGGCGCTCAATGCCAACGGCAGGTCCGATATCATTCGGACGGTCCGCTCGGCCGGCTATGCCCTCGACACGGATGCTGCCGAGAGTTAGCGTTTTGGTTTCACCGGTAAAGCAAGGCGATATTTGACGTGTCAGTCAGCAACCAGTTTCATGAGCTTTCGCTCGACCGGCGCCAGCACGCCGGACAGGTCATGGCCTCGTTTCAATATTTGCCCCTGTTCCCCGTGCAGGGACCACATGCCCTGTCGATTACGTTCTGAAGGGCGCTTTTCGATCCGAATCTGAGGCCGCTCCGATGCGCGGCGAAAAGCGGCAAATATGGCAACGTCGCGGCGCATATCCATCGCATAGTCTTTCCAGTGGCCAGCTGCGACCATCCGGCCATAGAGATTGAGAATCCGGTCCAGTTCCCGCCGCTCGAATCCCACCTGCGACGGGCTGCCCCGCTGTGGAAAGTCCGATACATTAGAGTCGGAAAAACGCATCAAGCGCTGTCACGTCCCTTTGTCTTGATCGGCTTGTCGTCCCGGTCCCGTTCCTTGGCAAATGCCGCAATGCGCTTCTGCAATTGCTCCATCTCGCATTGCAAAATCTCCAGTTTTTGCGTCGAGGGGTCGAAAATCTCGCTGCATGGGGTGCCGTAAGGAACAAATTCCTTCTGATAATCCTTTGCCTCTACCAATGTTGGTCGAGCGCGGACGCCGACCATCGTGGCGCCTTCCGGCACATCCTGGGTGACAACCGCGTTGGCACCAACTCGCGCCCGTTTGCCAACCGTGATCGGACCGAGCACCTGCGCCCCTGATCCCAATATGACATCGTCCTCAATAGTGGGGTGGCGCTTCCCGCCTACACCATTGGTCGGATTGGTGCCGCCCAAGGTAACACATTGATAAATCGTCACATTGTCGCCAATATGAGCGGTCTCGCCAATAACTGTAAAGCCGTGATCAATAAACAGATGTCTGCCGATTTTTGCACCTGGATGGATATCGATGGCGGTGAGAAACCGCGCTAGATGGTTGATGAACCGAGCGAAGAAATAGAGTTCGCCCTTAAACAGCCAATGCGCCAGTCGATGCAACCCGATCGCCAACACCCCCGGGTAGAGCAGCACTTCCCAGCGCGATCTCGGAGCCGGATCGCGCGCCTTGATGGAATCCAGATAAGCGCCCAGTTGCCGAAACATATATTTCCTCCGGATGTTGCCAAGTAGCTAAACTAGGCACGACAAGTCCCTATTTCCAGTCTTTTCTTGCAACTCAATGCGGATGAGACTTTTCAATCCGTCAACAATCACTATATTAGATCAATACCCTTCTATTGATCGAAAGCCTCGATAATGTCGACCTATCTTCCCACGCTCAAACAGCTGCAATATCTGGTGGCGCTGAAAGAATATGGCCATTTCGGCAAAGCGGCGGAATCCTGCTTTGTCACCCAGTCCACATTGTCGGCCGGGATCAAGGAACTGGAAGCATTGCTGGATATCGTGCTGGTGGAACGGACGCGCCGGGTTGTTCGCTTTACAGATCTGGGCAATCAGATGGTCGAAAAGGCCTACCGGATCCTGCGCGAAGCGGAGGAGCTTTCCGAGATGGCGCGATCGGCCGGCAAGCCGCTGTCCGGGGATATACGAATGAGCGTGATTCCCACGATAGCACCATTTCTGTTGCCGCGCCTGCTCCCGCAACTGCGCAAGGAGCGCCCGGAACTGAAACTCTATCTGAAAGAGGAAACCAGCCAGGCGGCGTGCGATTCGCTGCATCATGGCCATGCCGATTGCGTGTTGCTGGCGCAGCCCTTTCCGTGCGGCGATGTCGAGTCCGAGGTTCTGTTCAGCGACGAGATCTTGGTGGCCTTTCCGAAAAATGACCCCCGCGACCCGCCGCTCGAGGTCGATCCGGCACATATTGATGAGACTCAATTGCTGCTGCTTGAAGACGGGCATTGCCTGAAGGACCACGCGCTGGCAGCCTGCAACCGTCCTGAACTCAGAGCATCCGCCCGGATGATGGGAACCTCACTGCACACTTTGGTGCAGATGGTCGACAACGGCCTCGGCCTGACCTTGCTCCCGAAAATGGCGATCGATAGCGGCATATTGAACTATACGGACATTGTGGCCAGACCACTCAAATCCGATCGGGCCACGCGGGACATTTCGCTGGTCTGGCGCAAGAACAGCCCGCGGAGGAGCGAATTTCAACTGTTGGCAGAAATCATGCGGGGTGCTCAGAACTGGGTGTCGAAAGCCCATGACTAGGCGTCCAGCTTATCGTTGCCACTTTTCCGATGCTTCAACATCGGACGCCCGTTCTTCGATCCATTTCACCGCCCCGTCAGCACGGATCTCTTTTTTCCAAAAAGGGGCGACCGTTTTCAACTTGTCCATGATGAACGAGCAGGCCTCGATTGCCGCCTGACGGTGATCAGACCCGGTGATGACCAATACGATATTATCGCCAACCGACAGTTTTCCAACCCGGTGGACAATTGTCACGGCATGGAGGGTCCAGTCGGATACAGCTTTTTCGGCGATCTCCCGAAGCGCCTTTTGCGTCATCGCCGGATAATGTTCCAGTTCGAGCGATGCGAGGTTTCCGTCATCACGAACCTGACCGACGAAGCTGGCAATAGCCCCACCCCCCTGACCGGCGACGTGCTGCGTCTCTGCGCCGATGTCAAAATCTGCCGGTCCAACTTCAATCTTGATCATCCGCCGGTGACCGGCGGAAAAATAGCCAGTTCCCTTGCCGAACCGATTAAAGACGTGCTGAGACCATAATCCTGATCGAGAGCGAAGCGCAATTTCTCGACGTCAGCAAAGATATCGGCATAGGCCGCTTCCCGTTCGCCAAGCATGTTCAGCACATCGGCGATGGTTTCAATCTCATCACCAAGAGAAACCTGTTCCTGGTCGATACCCAGACGTTCCCGCACCCAGGCAAAATATATGATGTTAATCGAACGCGCCATCAGTCCATGTGCTTCAGGCCGACCCGGAGATAGTCCCAGCCTGTAATCAGAGTCAGGATGGCGGCGGCCCATAGCGTCCACAAACCGACGGTTTGCACCATCGGCCAGTGCGGCAAACCGCCGGCCAATATCAGCGCGCCAAGGGAAATCATCTGAAATCCGGTTTTCCATTTGGCCAATTGGGACACCGGCACGCTTACCTGCAAACCGGCAAGAAATTCGCGGAGACCGGATACCATGATTTCGCGCAGAAGGATGACAATCGCCGCAATGGCGTGCCATCCCTGAATATCTCTCGTAAATATCAACATGAGAACCACCGCCGCGACCATGATTTTGTCGGCTATTGGATCCAGAAAAATACCGAGCTTGGAGACAGTACCCTGCGTTCGGGCAAGATAGCCGTCGAAATAATCGGTGACCGCCATCAGGCAATAGAGACCAAAGGCCAACAAATAGTCGATCGGCAGTGGTTGCAAGTGGAACATGTCAAAGTTCGGCCACAGCAGAAAAACCAGAATCGGCACGGCAAATATCCGCGAGAGTGTCAATATGTTCGGCAAATTCAGCATCGCTGCTTTCGCATAAACGGATTTGCCCAAAATGAAAATTGATTCAGCCATTTATCAGAGGAATTCCTGCTGCGACCTGGCGTCATACGATTTGACGCTGGGCTGGAATGGGCTAAAGAAACAGCGACGCTCATTTTTCAGCTCGAAAAGAGATTTTCACTTTATGCAGAATACGGCGCATTTGCTGCGGACAAGAAGGTTTTTGCCGCTATTCCTTACGCAGCTATTGGGGGCATTTAACGACAATCTGTTTAAATTCTCGATGGTCATTTTGGTGACTTACGGAATTTATGACAGTGAATCCGAGGATTTTGCCTTCAACGCCCTCGCATCCGGACTGTTCATCCTGCCCTTCTTCCTCTTTTCGTCTTTGGCGGGACAGCTGGCGGACAATTATGACAAGGCGCGGATCACCCGATTCGTAAAAACGCTCGAAATATTCATCGCGATCATCGGCGGGGTCGGACTTTGGATCCAAAATATTCCGGTCATGCTTGCGGCCTTGTTTCTTCTCGGCTTGCAGTCCACATTTTTCGGCCCGATCAAATATGCCGTACTCCCCCAACATCTGGAGAAGGATGAAGTCTTGGCCGGCACCGGACTGGTCGAAGCCGGCACCTATATCGCCATTCTTGCAGGAACGATCCTCGGCGGCATCATTATCGACCGCAACGGAAACGGCGTCGAGATCGCGGTTGTCACGGTTTTTGTAGTGGCGTTGATCGGCCGGCTCGCCGCACAATTTATGCCGCCCGCGCCGGCGCACAAGGAAGTCGAGAAAATCGACTTTAATTTCATCCGGTCTTCGATCCACCTGATCTCTGCGACGTTACACGTCCGCAGGCTCTACCTGGCAATCATCGCAATCAGCTTTTTCTGGACCATCGGGTCGGTCATGATCATTCAATTTCCGCCGCTGGTAGAAAATGTTCTGACGGCGACCCCGGAGGTTGCGAGCCTGTTTTTGGGTGTATTCTCGGTCGGGATTGCGATCGGTTCGGTTCTGGTCAACCGGCTGTTGAAAAGCCAAGTGTCGGCTCGCTTTGCGCCAGCAAGTGTTATCCTGATGGGTGTCTTCGTGCTCCTGCTCTACTTTATCGCGCGGAGCTGGGAGGGCTTGCCAGATGGCCAGCTCTACACGTTTAAGACATTCATCGTCCACGACGGCGCGTGGGCGCTGCTCGGGACGCTGGGCGGGGTATCGATATTCGGCGGCATGTTTGTCGTCCCCCTATATGCCTTTCTGACGACGACGGTCGACATCAGCCAGACCGCGCGGACGATTGCCGCCAATAATGTCGTCAATTCCGGCTGTATGGTCTTGGGCGCGCTTGTCGCCCTCGGGCTCAGTATGGTGGGGGTGTCCACGACCGAGCAGCTTTTGCTGGTTGCGGCCATGTGTCTGGTGGCGGCGTGGCTGGGTCAGCAACTCCACCGCGCCTGTGACTGATCAGCCGCTGCCCCAATCAGAAAATGAACGTGTAAAAAGCCGTGAAGAAGGCCATGAAACTTAACAGAAACAGGCTGGCATCTTCGCCCAAGCCTTTAGCTTTCGCAGCCTCCACTGTCTCCGACTCACGCTTTTCTCGCGCGACTTCCGAGATTCTAGCCGGCAGACTGGCCCGGAATGAGTGGGTTATACCCTCGTTGTGCAGCGCCAATGGCCTTAATGTCTCTCTATCCATGTCGATTGGTTAACAAACTATTAGGCATAGTTGCTAGCGGCAATTTCGCGCCAATGGTTAACGTCTTAAACTGGAACAACTGGTGAAGCGGAGAGAGTGACTGCCAGACCAGCTTACCGCACCCGATCCAGGCTAGTTTATCCAGCCAAGCTTCTAATTTTTAGGAAAAAACACAATATGTGTGATCTTTGCAACTGTATCCGATGATTTCTCTTTTGAACAATAAGATTGTTGATTTCACTGGACTGTTATGCCAATGATTATGTCGTATTGAATGAAATGCGAAACCCTGAAGGAGCAAATTATGCGTTTCGGTAAAATTGGAATGGCTGCAGCAGCAGCCGCATCGCTTGTAAGCGCACCCGTTTTGGCACAGGCTGCACAGCCTGTTTCTTCGATTGCACGTACCAGCGCGACAGTAGACGACGAAAATAACGTCGAAGGCGGATCGGGCATCATTATTGCGATCCTCGCTGCAGCAGCAGTTATTGGCGGCATCATTATCGCAGCCGACGGCAGCGAAAATACGCCAACCTCCCCCTGAATCAATTCAGGTATAAAAATTTGGAAATGGCGGTCCGATGGCCGCCATTTTTTTTGCCTATCAGGTGGCCGAAAGTCACAATGCCTGCGCCCCCTGATTGCGCCAACTTGTGAAGGCTCTGGTTGCACAACCGGGCCAGATTACCCATATCTCGTTTCATGACAGAAAATCAGCAACACGGCCTGCAACAATGGCACGGCACCACCATCCTATCAGTACGGAAAAACGGAAAAGTCGTCGTTGTCGGCGATGGCCAGGTCTCGATGGGCCAGACCGTCATGAAACGGAATGCCCGCAAAGTCCGCCAACTGCATGACGGATCTGTGATTGGCGGTTTCGCTGGCGCAACCGCGGATGCCTTCACTTTGTTCGAGCGGCTGGAAGCGAAACTGGAACGGCATAGCGGGCAGCTGATGCGCTCGGCGGTTGAGCTTGCCAAGGATTGGCGCACCGACAAATATCTGCGCAATCTCGAAGCATTGATGATTGTGGCTGACAAGGACATCACCCTTATCCTCACCGGCAATGGCGATGTGCTGGAACCGTATGAAGGCATCGCCGCGATCGGGTCTGGCGGCAACTTTGCCCTCTCTGCGGCTCGCGCGTTGATGGACTATGAGAAGGACGCCGAGAAACTGGCCAAAAAGGCGATGGAAATTGCTGCGGAAATCTGCGTCTACACCAATGACGAGATCACGATTGAAACGCTCGACAGCGAATCCTAGTTCCAGTCATCCCCCTCAACATGAACGAAGAGAAAATTAGCATGCAGGCGAACCTGACCCCCAAAGCCATAGTCAAGGCGCTGGACGAGCATATTATCGGCCAGCAAGACGCCAAACGAGCGGTCGCCGTCGCGTTACGAAACCGCTGGCGCCGCCAAAGGCTTCCTGCTGAGTTGCGCGAAGAAGTGACCCCCAAAAATATCCTGATGATCGGCCCCACCGGTTGCGGCAAGACCGAGATTTCCCGGCGCCTGGCGAAGCTCGCCGACGCTCCGTTTATCAAGGTTGAAGCTACCAAGTTCACCGAGGTCGGCTATGTCGGCAGGGATGTCGAGCAGATTGCCCGTGATCTCGCCGAAGAAGCTGTCCGTCTCGAACGGGAACGCCGGCGACTGGCGGTCCACGAGGCTGCAGCAGAAGCTGCCATGAAGAGGCTGCTCGACGTGTTGTGTGGAGAAAATGCCAGTGAAGCGACACGGGAAAGTTTCCGGCAACGGGTTGTCGACAATCATATGAACGACACCGAGATCGAGATTGAAGTCGAAGACACGCCGAATATGCCGATGGACATTCCCGGCATGGGCGGTCAGGTCGGGATGATCAATCTGTCCGACATGATGGGCAAGGCGCTGAACCAAAACCGCCTGAAGCGCCGGAAAATGCGCGTCGCAGATGCCTGGGACAAACTGGTTGAAGAAGAATCGGACAAACGTCTGGATGATGAAGATATTTCGAGGGCCGCAATATCGGACGCCGAGTCCAATGGTATCGTGTTCTTGGACGAGATAGACAAGATCGCAGTCAGCGATATGCGCGGCGGTTCGGTAAGCCGAGAAGGTGTTCAGCGCGATCTACTGCCGCTTATCGAAGGGACAACCGTTGCGACCAAATATGGACCGATGAAAACGGATCATATCCTGTTCATTGCGTCCGGGGCTTTTTCCATATCCAAGCCCAGCGATATGCTACCGGAACTGCAGGGCCGCCTGCCGATCCGGGTGGAGCTGCGTGCACTAACGGAAGCGGACTTTGTCCGCATATTGACCGAAACCAAGGCCAATTTGCCAGAGCAATATATCGCTCTGCTCGGCACCGAGGACGTCAAGATCAGCATCACCAAAGATGCCATCGAGAAGCTTGCTGAAATTGCAGCTAATGTGAACGAGTCGGTTGAAAATATCGGTGCGCGTCGACTCCAGACGGTTATGGAAAAGCTGCTCGAAGAAATCAGCTTCACCGCCGAAGACCGTGTTGGCGAAGAAATCAGTATCGACAAGGCCTATGTCGAAAAACAGCTTTCGGATGTCGCCAAAGATACTGATCTGTCCAAATATGTTTTGTGATGATAACCCCGGTATTAGCGAGGTTTGGCGGAAGTTCGTGGCTAAACCAACATAGATTTCGAGCGTTGTAACGAAAGGGCTGATAGCCGCGAACTACTGCAGAGATAATGGAATGGATCCTATCATGAGACGAACCGCTTTAGTCCTGTCTTCGTTTATAGTGGTAGCACTGTCCGCCTGTTCGGAGCCCGCGCCCCAAGGAGAATCCCAAAGCAGCAAGCAGTTGGAAGGCAAACCGGAAACAGTCGTTGCACCGATTACCAAAGCGGAAAGCATCGATGCTGGCCTGGCGGTTGGGGAACAGGTTCCTGTGGAAGCCAGTTTGCTGACCACCGAAGGCGAGACCAATTTGGGTCAGATTCTGCAAAAGGGCCCTGTCCTTGTGGTGTTTACCCGCTCGGTGGAATGGTGTCCCTATTGCCAGACACAGTTGAAATCGATCAACGCCATCGTCGGTGACCTGAAGGACCGCGGCTATAAACTTTACGGCCTCAGTTATGACAGTCCAGACCAGCAGGACCGTTTTTCGAAAAACCAGATGTTGCAATATGATATGCTGTCCGACCAGTCATCGACGGTGATTGACGCTTTTGGATTGCGCGATCCGCATTATACCAAAGGTCGCGCTGTTGGCGTTCCTTATGCTTCGGTGTTCTTGATCGACAGGTCCGGAAAGATCATCGCGAAGTCGGTTTCCGGCGATTATAAAAAACGCCCTACAAACGAACAGATACTGGCGCTGGTAGACTCGATCTAATGGCTGACTGCTGCCTCTGATGGCAGCGCAACCGGATCATTGTCATTCGCGGTCAGGCCCTTAGATTCGGGCAGGACGGCCAGCTTCCACGTTTTTTTCTCATCAAGATACTTAATGGCCAAAGCTTGCACATCTTCCGGAGTGATGACGGTGTAGTCACTGAGAAGGGTCTGCAGAGCGACAAATTTCTGAGCATTAAAGCTCGCCCCTTCCAGCTGGCTCATCCAGAAGCTGTTGCCACTGCTGGCACGGGCGATGAGCTGGCGCAAAGGTTCGACGACCCGCTGCAATTCATCGGCGCCAACCGGTTTGTCCCGCAGGTCCTTGGCTATCGATTCCACGACATTGTAAAAACGATCGATATTGGCGGGGGTCAACTGGCTCTGCGCACCGATATAACCACCCGATTTGAAATCAACCGGCCAGCTGTTTACGACCTGCGGACTATAACTTGCACCCTGTTGGGAGCGGAGAATTTCAAACAGCCTATCATTGAAAATCGACGTCAGCACTTCGAGCTTGCGGCTTTCCCGCACATTTTCCAGTCCGCCTCCAGTCGGCCAAGCCACCATGGCTGCGGCCCGTTCCTTGTCGCCCTTGTGGACAAGGACTACGGGGCCGGCTTGTTGTGACGGGAACTGCGGAGAAGCGGCGTCTGCCGGAACGGCCTGCGGTTCACGCCTTTTCAGCGCGCCAAAGGTCTTCAGAACGGACTCGACCACCTGATCTCGGTCAAAATCACCGAACAGCATAAGTTCTACTGGTCCACTGGCCAGTATCGGTTCCCAGAACTGTTTGAAATTCTCGGCTGTCAGCTGTCTGAAATCCGCTTTATCGGGGGTTTTCCATCGTGGATCCTTGCCGCGCAGAAGCCATTCCAGATCGCGCTCCATAACCGCCTGCGGCGAAGCCGAAAAGCTGTCATAACCGATCAGGGCCGCTGCCTTGCTACGAAGAACGGGTGCTGCGTCCCATCGAGGAAATGCCAGTTTTGCGGCGATCAAATGCAGCTGGTCCTCGAGATCGGAGGGCCGTGTATCGGCGGTAATTTCGAAGGCATCATTATCGATATCAAAACCCAACCCTATCCGGCGGCCAGTGGTGATCTTGTCCAGTTCCTCCTGCCCCATTTCGCCGACACCGCTGGCCATCAGGGCAAGGCCGCCGGACCAGGCAAGCGTTTCCTGATCGGACGGCAGGCCTCTATAGCCATTGCCAAAGCGCGCATTGACCATGATCTTGTTGCGCTCGGCCGTGTTCGGGAACAGCAGCACCCTCACGCCGTTGGCAAGTTCCAACTGCTCCATATCGAAATGGTCCAATTTTCGGGATGCTTTGATCGACCCCTTTTTACCGATCGTCTTGAGCGACTCAAATCCGATATCGGATTGAGTAACGCGAACATCACTGGCCGCATCCACAGAACGTCTTAATGCGGCGGCCAGCCTTACTTTTCCGTCATCAATCGGATCCGGCGAAGTCAGCAGGGCGCGGGTAGAGACCCCCGAAAATAGCTTACGGGTCGAATCCAGCAGCCGTTCGGGCGTGTACAGATCACGCATCGCGCGAAAAACATCGAGCGCCACCTGCGGCGTGGCTACGGTTTCGTGAATATCGACGGCGTTTATGATATTATCCGCCTGTTTTCGCGCCGCTTCCGTTTGATAGCTTTCCACTCCAATGGCGAGCGCAGCATCAAACTCGGCAATTTCGCGCGCAATATCCTGTTCGGAGGGTGCGATCGTGGTGGCATCGCTGATGACTCCCCGAACATCCTTGAGAGCGGCCTCCCAGTCGTCGCCGAGCGGGATGATGCTGACAAACGTTCCATCAACCGAGCGGCTGACATTATCCTGTCCGACGCTGGCCTGCAAATAACTGCCTCCGGCTCTTGCGCGCGCTTCCAGGCGGCGGTTGATCATTTGCAGCGCCAGCAAGTCGATCAATATTTGCTGATTGTAGACGATGGTATCTTCGACCTGTTCCCAAGGCCGTGCGATGATCATGGAAATGAACCGCGGCAATGTCGGCTCGATCAGGATCTGGCTGATATCGCTCACTTCCTGCGGTTGACCGAAATCCGGAATTATACCGGCTTCGCCCCTTCCCTGCCATTGGGAAAAATGCTTGTTCAGCAGCTTCACAAAAAGCGCTGGATCACCGTCGCCTGCGATAACGATGACCGCCTTTTCGGGGCGATACCAGCGCTGATGAAACAGTTTCAGCATCGTCGGCGTCCCAGCGCCCAACGTTTCGGGTGTACCGATGGGCGCTCGATTGGCCAAGCGCTGGCCGGCAAAGAATAATTCCCGTGTGGCATTTTGGACCTTGGTCTGAGGACCAGCTCGCTCGGCCAATTCCGCCAGAACCACAGGGCGTTCCGCATTGATTGCCGTTGCACTCAGTCCCGGTGAACGAACCATACCGGATAATATTTTCAGACTTTCGTCGAGGCTGGCTTCGCTAGCGTTGGGTAAATCCAGCTTGTAGACCGTCTGGGTCGGGGTGGTTTCCGCGTTGCTATCGCTGCCGAATGTGACTCCCAACCGCTGCCAAACGCGCTTTGCCTCGCCGTCAGGAACATGGGTCGAACCGCGAAAGGTCAAATGTTCCATGAAATGGGCAAATCCCTGCTCTTCTTCGCTCTCCATCAGTGAACCAACGTCAATCCGCAACCTGACCGACACCTGCCCGGGTGGCACGCCATTTGGCTTGACTGCATAGCGCATCCCGTTGTCCAACTCGCCAAAAGTCCAGGTCTTATCGATAGGAATGTCGCTATTTTCATAAAGCCAAGGGACTATATCATCGGCCTTGGTTTGCTGCGCGAGCGCCATGCCCGGCATCATCACCAGACAGAATAGCAGCAAGGAAAAGAAAAATTGCGGAGCCGAATGGCAGGTTGATCGTTTCATGGAGCGGATATAAGCAGGCCCAATCTTACTGGCCAGTGAATATTCCCTACATTCTTACTTCGCAGCGGCTTGATCGGCTGTTTAGCCCTTGATCGAACGGCTTATAATCGCCAGATAACATGCATGTTGATTGAAACCGAAAAAACACCAAACCCTTCCACCCTCAAATTCTTGCTCGGGCAGCCGGTCATGACCGACGGCACTCGCGATTTTGCATCGCCGGAAGATGCCGAGATATCGCCGCTTGCGGAAGCCTTGTTCACGCTGGGGGATGTAACCGGCGTTTTCTTTGGCTCAGATTTCATTTCGGTGACCTGCGGACCAGGAGCAGACTGGAGCGATCAGAAGCCTCAGGTGCTTAGCATCTTGCTCGATCATTTTTCCGCCGGACTGCCGCTATTCAAACCGGGTAGTGCGGGAGAAATCAGCGTCCCGCCCGAGGAGGAAGTCCACGACGATCCGGAAGACGCCGATATCGTGGCACAGATAAAGGAATTGATCGAGACGCGGGTTCGTCCGGCCGTTGCCAATGATGGCGGCGATATAATTTATCGCGGCTTCAACAAAGGCACCGTATTTTTGAAAATGCAGGGCGCCTGCGCCGGATGCCCGTCATCGACCGCGACGCTAAAGCACGGAATAGAATCCCTGCTGAAACATTATGTGCCCGAGGTCACCGACGTCCAGGCCGCTTAGACATTCTCAGAATAAAGGCAGAACAATGAACTCACCACTCGGTCAAGCGGCGCTGGACCAGCTGTTTCTCGAAGCACGCACCTATAACGGCTATCATGACAAGCCAGTATCGGTGGATCAACTGCACGCAATCTGGAATCTCATGAAGATGGGCCCCACCAGCGCGAACATGCTGCCTGCCCGGCTTATATGGTGCCACAGCCAGTCCGCCCGCGATCGTCTTGCCGATCTGTCTTCCGAAGGCAATCAGGACAAAATCCGCAAGGCCCCTGCTGCAGTCATCATCGGCATGGACCAGGATTTTCACGAGTATCTGCCAGAACTTTTCCCGCACGCCGACGCGAAAAGCTGGTTTGAGGATGATCCTGAAGCCCGTAAAGTGCATGCTTTGCGCAACAGCTCGCTGCAGGGTGCCTATTTTATCTTGGCGGCCCGCGCACTTGGCCTCGACACCGGCCCTATGTCGGGCTTCGATAATGATGCCGTCGACAAGGAATTTTTTGGCGATCAACCCAGTGTCAAATCCAACTTCATTTCCACGCTGGGCTATGGTGATCCGTCGACCATCTTTGATCGCAGCCCACGCCCGGAATTCGACAAATTCAACAGCCTGATCTGACCGTCTGATGGGCGAGCGTCTTCTCGCGATCGACACAGCCACCATCGCCTGTTCGGTTGCGCTATTCGATGATGGTGTACTGATTGCTTCGAACTATGCAGAAATTGGTCGCGGCCATGCTGAAAAACTGATCCCGGCGATTGCCGGGCTTCCCGATCGGGGCAAAGCTGATAAAATATTGGTCAATTGCGGACCGGGAAGCTTCACCGGGGTCCGTATCGGCATTTCCGCAGCGAAAGCTCTGGCCTTGGCTTGGGGCGCAAATATCCAGGGCTATAGCTGCCTAGCGTTGGTGGCAGCGCAGGCGCAGGAGCAATTGGACGTACCGCTCCCGGTATGCGTCGCGATGCTGGCAGGCCATGGCGAATATTTCGTGCAGAATTTTTCCAGCAATGGCAAGGCACTAGAACCTTTTGCCGCGCTCACGCCAGAACAAGCAACAGGCGCGGTCAAGGCGGATATTATTGCAGGATCAGCCGCTACGGAGCTGGCCACCTCTGTCGGTTCCGATATTCACTTTCCAATATTGCCAAATGCGAAATATATCTATTTAGTATCCGACGAGATGAAAAAAATGCCTGCCACAGCCACTTACGGGCGCAAACCAGACGCCCAGCCAGCGATAACCGGCTGAGCGATGGCCAGTCGCCAGAGCCCATGGGACGTTCATGCGCTTGGACCGGTGGACATCCGGGAAGGTGACCTGACCGACTTGAGCGCGGTGATGGAAGTCATGGAATGTGCCTTCCCCAAGACTTACGGGGAAGGATGGAACTACCATCAATGCAGGTCGATGCTCTCGATGCCCAGTGCCAAACTGCTGATCGCAACTCGGCAAGACAATATCTGCGGTTTCGTCATCAGCCGACAGGCCGCCGATGAAGAGGAACTGCTGATGATTGCGGTGTCTCCGAATAGCCAAGGCCACGGCATAGGATATTTGTTGCTCGAACATATGCTGAAAGCCGCACGCACGGCGCAAGTCGCTTTCGTCTTTTTGGAAATGCGGGCGGATAATCCGGCCGAAAAACTTTATGCGAAGTTCGGCTTTCACCAGATAGGATTGCGGAAAGCCTATTATACTGGCCCAGACATGGAAAAGTTTGATGCGGTTACTTACAAAGCCGTGTTAACCATCTAAAATAATGGGGGCTCAGTTTGGCGGTTGCAGCTTCCGACCGTTCGTGTAAATAACGGCCCGCAAAATATGCAATATAATAATAATGGTCGCACAAAGGTAAAAGAATATGACAGAGGAAGAAATTGCTCTGAATGAGACGTTGATTACGCTCACTTCAGACATTGTTGCCGCACATGTCAGCAACAACAGCGTCGCGGTATCTGATTTACCGCTTATCATTAGCAGTGTTCATGGAGCACTTGCTGGCCTTTCTGGCAAAGCGGCTGAACAGGCTCGTCCTGATCCCGCCGTTCCGATTAAAGCCTCGATCAAGCCGGACTATGTCGTTTGTCTGGAAGATGGCAAGAAGCTGAAAATGCTGAAGCGTCATCTGATGACGCACTACGGTATGACGCCGGAAGATTATCGCGCCAAATGGGGACTGCCCAACGATTATCCGATGGTTGCACCCAACTATGCAGAAAAACGCCGTCAGCTTGCTAAGGCCATCGGCCTCGGCAAGAAAAAGGGCTCAAAGAAATAAACTTGTTTCTTGTTGCATCGGATTCAGAAAATTGCGGCGAACGCGCCGCAATTTTCCCTTTGCAATATCGCCCACCCCGCATAGAGTCTTCCCCAGCGTAACGGAAGGGTTCCATGCCGCAAAAAATTGATCTTGAAGCACTATGTGCGGAAAAAGGACTCCGCATCACCGACCAGCGTCGGGTTATAGCCCGTGTCATTTCCGATGCCGAGGATCACCCCGACGTTGAAACCCTGCACGAACGGGCTTCAGCGGTGGACTCACGGATTTCGATTGCAACCGTCTATCGGACCGTTCGCCTGTTCGAAGAAGCCGGTATATTGGACCGTCACGATTTTGGTGATGGCCGGGCCCGCTACGAAGCTGTTCCGGAATCGCACCATGACCATCTGATTGATGTAGAAACCGGCAAAGTAATTGAATTCGTCGATCCGGAATTGGAAGCGCTACAAAAGCAGATTGCTGAGAAGCTCGGATACCGCTTGGTCGACCATCGCATGGAGCTTTATGGCGTATCACTCGCCAGAAAAAGCTGACGTGCCTAACCCTGACCCGGATGCACGGCCTTGTGACATCCAACCGATGGCCTATCGGTTGTGGAATGGAGCGCCCCCAATGGGTTATATAAGATTTACGCTGCGGATGGCGCTGATTTTTGCGGCATTGTTTGTCTGCATCCCGTTTTACTATATCTGGCGGTTGCTGCGGTTGTCCAATCCATGGCCGAGAACCTTCCTCAAGATCGCTGCCTTCGGGTGCGGCGCTCGGGTGAAGATTGTCGGCACTCCGATCAAACGGGATGTATTCTTCATATCCAACCATATTTCCTGGGTGGATATTGCCATTCTCGGTGGGCATAGTGGCACGGCCTTTGTCTCAAAGGAAGAAATCGGCAACTGGCCAATCATTGGCTGGCTCTGCAAGCTAAATGACACGGTGTTCGTTTCACGATCGGACCGGATGGGTATCGCTCGGCAAATCAACCAGTTGCGCGACGCCCTAGAAGAAACCTGGGCGATCACTATATTTCCTGAGGGCACCACGACCGACGGTTCAACCTTGTTACCGTTCAAGGCACCGTTGCTGAAAGTGCTGGAGCCCCCTCCCCCTGGCATCATTGTACAACCCATCTTCCTCAACTACGGAGAAAATGCCTTTGAAATTGGCTGGACAGGAGAGGAAAGCGCTCCGTCAAACGCCTGGAGACTGCTGACCCGGCGAGGCAGTTTTCTAGTTGAAGTCCATTTTCTTGAACCCTTCGATCCTGACCACCATGCTGGCCGGAAAAAAATTGCCGCCGAGGCCAGGCGAAGGATTGCAGAACCGCTTTCAGCTTCCCTGGGGGGCAAACCCATTGTATAGGCGCGGTCTATGACTCAAGCCGATCTTAAAAAATTCCACATCAAATCCTTTGGCTGCCAGATGAACGTCTATGACGGCGAGCGCATGTCCGAATTGCTCCTCGATCAGGGCATGAGCGCCGCGGAAAACGGCGAAGTCGCCGATCTGGTGGTGCTGAATACCTGTCACATCCGGGAAAAGGCGGTCGATAAAGTCTATTCCGATATCGGACGGCTGCGCAGAAAAGACGGCACTGGCCCGATGATCGCCGTCGCGGGTTGCGTTGCCCAGGCCGAGGGCAAAGAAATTTCCCGCCGCGCACCCAGCGTCGATATTGTTGTTGGACCGCAGGCCTATCACCGGTTGCCGGAACTAATCGAAGTGGCAAAATCGGGCAAGAAGGCGCTTGATACCGATATGCCTGCCGCCTCCAAGTTTGAAGTCCTGCCAACCCGCGGGAAACAGGCGCGACCAACCGCCTTTCTGACCGTTCAGGAAGGATGCGACAAATTTTGTACTTATTGTGTGGTGCCCTACACCCGCGGTGCGGAAATCTCGCGACCATGGTCGGACTTGATTGACGAGGCCAAGGCACTGGTTGATGGCGGCGCCCGCGAAATCACCCTGCTCGGCCAGAATGTCAACGCATGGTACGGTGAAGATGACAAAGGGCAGCGTCAGGGACTGGACGGCCTGATCCGGGCGCTCGACAAGATTTCCGGTCTGCAGCGCATCCGCTATATGACAAGCCATCCCAATGACATGACCGAAGGTTTGATTGCGGCGCATGGCGACGTGACCAAGTTGATGCCCTTTCTCCATCTCCCCGTGCAATCCGGCAGCGATCGTATTCTCAAAGCGATGAACCGTTCGCATAGCGCGCATAGTTACCTCGATATTCTCGAGAAAATGAGGGCGGTGCGACCGGATATAGCGCTTTCGGGCGATTTCATTGTGGGCTTTCCGGGGGAAAGCGATCAGGATTTTGAAGAAACCCTGCAGATTGTCCGCGAGGCCAATTATTCGCAGGCCTTTTCTTTCAAATATTCACCTCGTCCCGGGACGCCGGCAGCGATGATGGACGAACAGGTCGCACCCGAAGTGATGGATGAGCGGCTGCAAAGGCTGCAAGCGTTGCTCAACGAGCAGCAATATGCGTTCAACCAGCAGACCGTGGGTCGCACAACCGACATTTTGCTCGAGCGCCAAGGCAAGCTGGACGGTCAGTTAATCGGCAAGACGCCCTGGCTGCAATCCGTTCATATCATTTCACCAGATCTCAAAATCGGCGATTTGGTTGAAATTGAAGTCACCCAGGCCGGGCCCAATAGCCTTACCGGCCAGATCAAAGAAAGACTCGCTGCCTGATGGTCCAAAAAACGAAAGCCGGAATGGCTGGAAAGCTCATCAAACTGGATCTGGAATTTGATGATCCACAGATATTGGGCGAGCTGTTTGGCGAATATGACCGAAATATTGTCGCGATCGAAAACCGCTTGGGTGTCTATATAGCGGCTCGTGGAACCAAATTGAAAATCGAAGGCGAAGAAGAAGCCGCCACGCGGGCGCGGGATGTCCTGACCGGCATTTATAACCGGCTGGAACAGGGCCAGGAAATTGATAACGGAGCGGTTGAAGCGATTATCGCCATGGCCGCCGATCCTCGCATTGCCAAGGTAGCCAAGCAAACGACAGCCGGTGATGGCGGCAAACCCAATGACGTAGCCGACGCACCCAAGGTGATGATCCGGACCCGCAAGAAAACGATTTTTCCGCGTTCGGTTCGGCAGGCCCATTATATGGAAGCGCTGGCCCGTGACGATATGATTTTTGCGCTCGGGCCTGCGGGGACCGGCAAGACTTATCTCGCGGTGGCGCAAGCCGTTTCGCAGTTGATCAGTGGCTCCGTTGATCGCCTTATCCTGTCCCGGCCTGCGGTCGAAGCCGGTGAAAAAATCGGTTTTCTGCCTGGTGACCTGAAGGAGAAGGTCGATCCGTTTCTTCGCCCGCTATATGATGCGCTTTACGACACGCTGCCCGCCGAACAGGTGGAACGACGGATAGAGAGCGGGGAAATTGAAATCGCGCCGATCGCCTTCATGCGCGGTCGGACCCTGTCCGATGCATTCGTCATTCTTGACGAAGCCCAGAATACCACGGCTGCACAGATGAAGATGTTTCTGACCCGCTTTGGCATGAACAGCCGGATGGTGATTTGCGGCGACCCCAGACAGGTCGATTTGCCAAAGGAAGCCGTCTCCGGATTAGCGGACGCCGTATCCAAATTGGAAGGTATCGAGCGCGTCAGCTCGATCCAATTTGGGGCCAGCGATGTTGTGCGCCATCCCTTGGTTGGGAAAATTGTCGAAGCCTATGAAGGCAAAGATGCTCCAGACTGAATTGACCGCCTCTCCTGAGTGGGACAATGAGCAGGATTGGACGGACTTGGCTGCACGGTCAGCAAAGGCTGCGATCCTTGCCTCTTCCCATGCGGACTTGTTGTCCCGGAATTTTGCGATAGAGGTGAGCGTGAAGCTCTCTGACGATCAGGAAGTTCATGCCCTCAATAAGGCGTACCGCGGCAAGGACAAGCCGACCAACGTCCTTTCCTTTCCCCAGATTCAGCCGGACTTGTTGGAAACGCTTGCGAATACTGACGACGGCGAGGCACTGCTCGGGGATATTATCCTGGCCTATGAAACCTGTCATGGAGAAGCTGCCGCCAAAAACATCTCATTTTCCCATCATATCTCACATTTGATTGTGCACGGGTCCTTGCATTTGCTAGGCTATGATCACGAAAACGAGATAGATGCAGGGTTGATGGAAAATTGCGAAATCAACGCATTGGCGACATTGGGAATTGCCAATCCTTATGCAGAACAAACGCAAAGCAGGTAATCAAAAACTAGAATGACCGACGTTGAAAATGACAGTGGCAATAGCACCGCTCGCAGCAGTAGCAGCCAGTCTAGGGAGGAAGACGAACCCGGGCGAATATGGCGGAGCTTGAAGGCTCTGCTCTTCGGCAACACTGATGACAACAGCCTGCGTGCGCAGATCGAAGAGGTCATTGATGACCATGAAAGCGATACCGAGGGATATCCCAATGGGAATCCCGACGTGTCGTCTCTGGAACTGGAAATGCTGCGGAACATGCTGCATTTCAGTGAACACCGGGTCGACGATATCGCGGTGCCCCGGGCCGATATAATCGCCATCGAGGAAAGCTCCGCGTTCGAGGATTTTGTAGATATTTTTTCCGAACATGGACACAGCCGCATCCCGGTTTATCGCGAGAATCTCGACAATATTATCGGCATGATCCACATCAAGGACATTTTTGCGATTGTTGCCAAGGGCGGCCCGTTTCCGGACGATATAGCGCCGTTTCTGCGACAGCCCCGCTTCGTCCCCGAATCCATGGGTGTACTCGATTTATTGGCCGAAATGCGCGCCACCCGGACCCACCTCGCGATCATTTTCGATGAATATAATGGGACCGAAGGGCTCGTCACGATCGAGGATATTGTCGAGGAAATCACCGGCGAGATCGAGGACGAGCATGATGACGAACCAGTCCCCTTGCTGGTCCAGCTGGATGATGGCATTTGGGAGGCGGATGCCCGCGCCGAACTGGACGATGTTGGAGATACCATCGATCCGGCGCTCGAAGAAATCGACGAAGATGTTGATACCATTGGCGGCCTGTCATTCGTTCTCGCGGGACACATACCCACCGTGGGCGAGCGACTGGAACACCCGAGTGGCTGGATATTGGAAATTACCGAAGCTGACGATCGCCGCGTAACGCGCTTGCGGCTCCACCCGCCAGTTGGGGACGAATCCAAATAGCCGGGTCAGACATCTGCCAGTTTGACGGCTCGAATCCGCCAGCTTTCGGCTAACACCGGATTGCCCGAGAGGGCTTTCAGTCGGGCACCCTGCCCCTTGTGCTGGCCGCCAACGATCAACCCGAACAGCCGGTCTAGCGGCCAGTCCGGAAATGGCCGCTCTACCTGAACCACCGAGTCCCCTGCCCTGACGCGACCTTCTTCCAATACCCGGAAATAGCTGCCGGATTTACCGGTCTTTACCACCGTTTTCAGGACGTCCGGTTTGCCAAAGCGATGATTGAGTTTCCAGCAGGGCTGCCGGGCGTGACTGCATTCGATCAAAGCCTCTCCGACGCGGAAGATATCGCCAAGACAAAGCACTGATTCGGTCATTCCTTCGCAGCTGAAATTTTCCCCAAAGGCGCCCGGTGAATCGAGCAGATCCAGATCGGGATATTTCTTCCGCCAGAATGAATAATGTTCCGCTGGATAGAGATGAACAGCCTTGTCACGCCCGCCATGATGCACCGGATCGGCAACCTGATTGCCTTCGAGACCTTCAAACCCCAGCATCAAGGCCTGATCTGTGGCGAGTTTGGCGATCGCGCTCATTTCGCCATCGTCGCCAAAGGGTTTTGGCGTGCCTGTCAGAACATGGTCAAGCTTGGTCCGGATCATCTCAGCCTGCTAGCCGAGCAAGTTCATATTGGCAATTCTCCCCTGACTATGCTTGAAGGCGGCTATGGAAATCAGTGACCTTCGCATTGCCCTGTATAGCGGTAATTACAACTTCGTCCGTGACGGAGCCAATCAGGCGCTCAACCGTCTGGTGGACTATCTGCTGCGTCAGGGAGCAGCGGTTCGTGTCTATTCACCAACGACCGACACGCCGGCATTTGAACCCACGGGCGATCTGGTCAGCGTCCCCTCCGTCGCATTTCCGGGACGCGGAGAATATCGCTTTCCGACCCGGATTTCTGGCGACGTCAGGAAAGATCTGGAGCGGTTCAATCCCAATATCATGCAGATATCGAGCCCCGACAGGGTCGGGCATAAAATGGTGTCATGGGCCCGCGGCCAGAATATTCCAGTGCTCGCTTCCGTGCACACCCGGTTTGAAACCTATCCCCGCTATTATAATCTGGCCTTTCTGGAACCGGTAATAGAGGCAATTTTGCGCCGGCTGTACCGTCGCTGCGATGCATTGGTGGCGCCGTCGGAATCGATGGCCCAGGTGCTCCGCGACCAGCGAATGAACTATGACGTAGGTATCTGGTCGCGCGGCGTTGACCGCGAGATATTCAATTCCGATCGCCGCGATCTGGAATGGCGCCAATCGCTGGGCATCGCCGATGATATACCGGTGATCGGATTCCTCGGGCGGCTGGTCATGGAAAAGGGGCTTGATGTCTTTTCCGATGCGATTGACGAACTCAAGCGCCGCAAGGTTACGCATAAAATAATCGTTATAGGTGAAGGGCCAGCGAAACAATGGTTCGAAGACCGAATGCCCGACGCCATTTTCGCGGGATTTCAGCAAGGTAGCGATCTCGGCCGCGCGGTTGCCAGCATGGATATGCTGTTCAACCCCTCGATTACCGAAACGTTCGGGAATGTAACGCTCGAAGCAATGGCTTGCGGACTTCCGGTGGTGGCGGCCAAGGCCACCGGAAGCCAGAGCCTGGTCAAGAATAACGAGTCCGGCAAGTTGATCACGCCTGGCGCAGTCCGCGGATTTGCGGAGGCGCTGCAAGTCTATTGTGAACATCCTGACCTGCGCGACCTCCATGGCTCGGCCGGCGAAAAGCGCGCGGAAGAATATAGCTGGGACCAGATCAACAACGCCGTTGCCCAAACCTATATGCGACTGGTTCGCCAGAGGCAGGCCGGTCATGGGCCAATCCAACAAGCTGCCGTCCGCTAGCCATGCAAGGCCTGTTTGACGACGACAATGATCAGCGTGTCGAGGCGGGTGCCAGGCCCGACGCTCCGTTAGCGGATCGCCTGAGACCTCGCCAGCCAGCAGATATTGTCGGCCAAGACCATCTGGTCGGAGCCGACGGCACGATCGGCAGAATGATAGCCGCCGGAAAGCTTTCCTCGATGATCTTCTGGGGTCCGCCAGGGACCGGAAAGACCAGTCTTGCGCGGTTGCTGGCGGATCAGACGGATTTGCATTTCAAGGCAATCTCCGCGGTGTTTTCCGGTGTTGCCGACTTAAAGAAGGTGTTTGCCGAAGCCGAGATGCGGTTTCAGTCGGGTAAGGCCACCTTGTTATTTGTCGATGAGATTCACCGTTTCAACCGTTCGCAACAGGACAGCTTTCTACCCTATGTAGAGCGGGGCACGGTGGTGCTGGTGGGCGCCACGACCGAAAATCCATCCTTTGAACTGAATGCGGCTCTGCTTAGCCGTACGCAGGTGTTGATCCTCAATCGACTGGATGCGGCAGCCCTGAGCCAGCTTCTGAAAAGAGCCGAGCAGCTCGAAGACAAAACCCTCCCGCTCACCGACAGCGCCAGAGATGCCCTGATCGCCAGCGCGGATGGCGACGGCAGGTTTCTGCTCAATCAGGCGGAAACTTTGTTCTCGCTAGCTATTGAGGATCCGTTGGACCCGCCCCAACTGGCGAAAACCCTGCATCGCCGAATGCCGGTCTACGACAAGGACCGCGAGGGCCATTATAATCTTATTTCGGCCCTGCACAAAGCCCTGCGCGGTTCCGACCCGCAGGCTTCGCTCTATTATCTAGCCCGCATGCTAGTGGCCGGAGAAGAGCCGATGTACGTGCTCCGCCGGATCGTTCGGTTCGCCAGTGAGGATATCGGCCTCGCCGATCCACAGGCGCTGGTGCAGGCGCTGGCGGCCAAGGACGCGTATAATTTCCTCGGAAGCCCCGAAGGCGAACTGTCGATCGTCCAAGCCTGCCTCTATTGTGCGACGGCGCCAAAATCCAACGCGGTATATAAGGCGCAGAAACAGGCTTGGAAATCCGCCAGACAAACCGGCTCACTGATGCCACCGGAAAATATCCTGAACGCGCCAACGAAGCTGATGAAGGATATCGGCTACGGCGCCGGCTATAGCTATGATCATGAAACGGATGATGGTTTTTCGGGCGACAATTACTGGCCCGACGACATGACACCGGAAGTTTTTTATCAGCCGGTCGATCGGGGTTTTGAGCACAAGATCCGGGAACGGCTCGATTATTGGGAGAGTTTGCGTGTTAAAAAAACTGGTTAGCATTTGTATCATCGGCACGTTCTTTTCTGCCAGCGCCTTTGCTCAGGAACAGGAATCCGGGCGCTATGACCGTGCCCTCGCGGCGGGCTATAAAGCGCAATTTATCTGTTCCGGGCTGTGGAATGGCGGAAAATCGCTAGCGGATATCAAGGCAGACGAATTGACCGGTATCTATGAAAGAATTGCTGACATTGTTCCGACTCTGACGGAAGAAGTGGATGCGACCCATCGGCAGGTAAGCGTGCGATTTGCCGATGATGCACCCCCGCGCATCGCCATCTGGAATAGCAAAACGGGCTGTACCGGAATGCCGATTGGTTTCACCGACTCAGCAAACGACAAAGCAGCAGTGCCGAGAGAGTTTTTTGACGAGAAGATTTGGCCGATGGGCGATGAGCATGCGGTAGCGCCAGTGTCGTTCCGGTCAACCGCCTTCGAGACTATTGCCACTCAAGCATTTGATCCGGAATATTATGGTGGCAAAACCAGCGCCGTGCTGATTGTACATAATGGCAAAATTCAAACCGAAAAATACAAGCCGGGCCATGACCTTCACACCGCGCAGCGGACCTGGTCAGTCGCCAAATCCATCGCTGGCACCTTGATTGGCCATTCAGTCCAACAGCAGATGGTCGACATCAACGCACCGGCACAGTTAGCCCAGTGGCAAACACCCGGAGACCCTCGGGCAGCGCTCACCATCGACAATTTGATGCGCATGACCAGCGGACTGGTCAGCGACACTGCGGGCAATCGTACCGACCCCGTCTATATGGGCGGTGCCAGCGTGACGGAGCGGGCGACAAGCTGGCCCTTGCTGTACAAGCCGGCGACGCGCTTTCGCTATGCCAATAACGATATCCTGCTCGCGGTGCTTGCGACGCAAGCGCAACATCGAGATCGGAAGACCAAACTCGGGAACTATATGCCCGACGAACATGATTTTGATCCTTTTGGGTTCTTCCAGAAGCTCGGCATGACCCGCACCTACGCGGAGACTGACTGGCAGGATCAATATATCCTGTCCAGCCAGGTCTGGACAACGGCGCGCGATCTCGGGCGCATGGGCATGCTCTATCTCAATAACGGAATGTGGAATGGAGAGCGGCTACTGCCGGATAACTGGCGGGAATATGTCAGCACCCCCTCCGGACCGCAGCCCGAAAGTGGCAAATTTGGCTATGGTGCTACCTTCTGGCTGATGAACCAGTCTGATGGGATACCGAAAGACACATTCGCAGGCTTTGGCAATCGCGGGCAATATCTGGTGGTCATCCCCTCGCTTGATCTGGTCATCGTCCGGCGCGGCTATGACAGCGCTGAAAACCGTTTTGATATCGAAGCCTTCACCAAAGAAATTGTGGCGGCGATAGATTGATGAAGACCAGCTATCTGGCAGCCACCTGCACCGCGCTCACCGGCCCCTCGTCGATCCGGATTGTCGAACGGCAGGCGCAGCCATTACAAAGCGACGAAGTGCGTATTGAGGTCCATGCAGCGGGCCTCAATTTTCCGGACGTGCTGATGACGCAGGGCAAATATCAGTTCCGCCCGGAACCCCCTTTTGTCCCCGGCCTTGAAGCGGCCGGAGAAGTGATCGAAGTCGGCTCCGATGTACGCAGCGTAAAAACTGGCGATCGCGTTATGGCAGCCGGAAAGGGCGGCGCACTCGCGGAACAATGGGTCGTCCGCGAGACAGCGGTTGCTCCCCTGCCGCCGGCTCTCTCCTTCTCCGAAGGCGCCTGCTGGCAAACAGCGGCCTCCACCGCTTGGCACGCTTTGGTTGAACGCGGACATTTGCAGTCTGGCGAGAGCGTTCTCGTTCTCGGGGCGAGCGGCGGGGTCGGCATGGCCGCCGTCAAGATGGCCAAGCATCTCGGCGCAACGGTTATCGGCACTGGTTCCAGCGCGGAAAAACGGCAAGCGATCAATCAAGCAGGTGCCGATCATATCCTGGATTCTGCGGACGAAGAACTCGCGTCCCAGATTAAGGTGCTCACGCAGGGAACAGGAGTCGATGTCATTTTCGATCCGGTTGGCGGCGCTCTGGCGCTAACGGCCACTCGCGCGATAGCCTGGAACGGCAGATATCTCATTGTCGGTTTTGCCAGCGGCCAAATCCCCTCCTTTCCAGCCAACCACGCGCTGATCAAAACCTACAGTCTGATCGGCGTCCGCGCTGGGGAAAGTCCGCGCCGTGATCCTGACCTCGCGAAGCGACAAAGTGCAGCGCTCCGAGATCTGGCAGCACAGGGTGTCATGCGGCCGCATATTTCTCACCGCTTCCCCCTTACAGATGCAGCGTACGCGCTCGCTGTGCTTGAAAGGCGGGAAGCTATTGGCCGGGTGGTCGTCGAAATTGACACAAGTTCCTGATCTTTAGTAATTTTTGCCTGCGCTCTTTGTGCAAAAAATATTGATTCCTGTCCATTTCACGGTGGACGTGCTACGAAAGTTTCAGACGAAACAATTAGTGAAATAGGGGAAGCAATATGGATGGGATGCGAATAGGTAATTATGCTCTGGATACGGAGCTTATGATGGCATGGGGAGAAAAGCTGGGCTTGGCTTTAGTTATTCTCATCGGCACATGGCTGGTCGCCAGAGCGGCAAAATGGACCTTTGCCAAGCTTGTCGACAATGTTAAGTTTCTCCAGCGTGACACCTCTTCCGGCGCTTCCGTTGGAGAGTCTCTCGGCAAGATTGTATCTTTGCTGATCTGGCTGTTCGGTCTTCTCATCATCCTGCGTGTTCTCGGACTGGGCGGCGTGGACGCACCCATCCAGACCTTGCTCAACTCGATCATGGGTTTTGTTCCCAACCTTCTCGGGGCAGCGATCATATTCTTTATCGGAATCGTTGTCGCACGAATCGTGAGGGACCTTGTCGTCACATTCCTGCAGACTGTAGATTTTGACAAATGGGCCAATCGCGGCGGTATCGATGCGGTTACCGGCAATTCGACGATCAGCAAGACAATCGGTACGATAATCTATGTTCTGATCATCATCCCGGTCGCAATACTGGCGCTGGAAGCGTTGAATCTGGAATCTGTTTCTGGACCGGCCAGCAATATGCTTCGTATGATCCTTGAAGCCATCCCGAACATCATTGGTGCGGCTATCATTCTAGGTATCGGCTATCTGATCAGCAAGTTCGTGGTTCAGATCATCACGGAAATTCTGCCTGGCCTCGGTGTCGATCAGTCCATGGCGGCACTCGATATTCTGCCAGCAAGAACCACGCTGACTTCCGTGGTTGCAAGGATTGCCCAGGTTGCGATTATGCTGTTCTTTGCCATCGCCGCAATGCGACTGCTTGGCTTTGCAGAACTGACATCAATCCTTGATCAGGTTCTTGAACTTGGCGGACGGGTGATATTCGGAGCTATCGTGATTGCTGTCGGCTTCCTGATTGCCAATTTGCTGTCCAAGATCATCGGGGGAGCAGCTGAGGGCAGCATGGCGGCGACGATTGTCCGTTATGCGACGATCATTCTGTTCACCTTCATGGGCCTGCAGTTCATGGGCGTCGGAGAAGAGATCGTGCAAACTGCATTCACGGCACTGGTCATCGGTGGTGCAGCAGCCGCTGCACTGGCCTTCGGCTGGGGTGGTCGCCATGTTGCTGGCAAGGTGCTGGAAGAACTCCACGCCAATCCACCGAAACCAAAAGCACCCGCGGCTCGCAAGCCTGCTGCTGCGAAACCAGCGGCACGGAAACCAGCTGCCAAAAAATAGGCGTTGAACTTTGAATAAAAAAGGGCGGGTCCGCTGGACCTGCCCTTTTCTTTTGCCGATTGATTCCGCTAGACACGTTCGGTGCGAAGATTTTCCCATTTTGCGTGTGTCGACTGGTCCGGTGCCAAGACCGAGCGTCCGGGCGGCATTGCTGTCGCGACCATCGGACCCGAGGGACCTCCTGCCCTGTTATCACCGGATCCGCGCTGGTCGCGAGCAGATGTTCTGACATGGCTCCAGCACGCAGCGGAGGACAAGCGCGACCTCTTGATTGGCCTTGACCTGTCGATGGCGCTACCGTTTCTGGACGAGGGCGCTTATTTTCCTGAATGGCAGCAAAGCCCCGAGAATGCGAAATCGCTATGGAGCACAGTGGACGCGATGTGCAGCGATGACCCTCATCTCAACGCCACCAGCCTTCTGGCTCACGCGCAAGCGAGCCGCCACTTTCGTCATGGTCGGGGCCACGTCGGCGATTTGTTCGCTGGCGGCATTGGCCGATTGCGCGAAGTCGAACGCTATCAACGGGTGACCGGACAGGCCAATAGCGCCAGCTGCTTCAATTTGGTCGGTGCGGCGCAAGTCGGGAAATCCAGCCTGACAGGGATGCGGATGCTGCATCAGCTTGGTGGCGCGATACCGGTCTGGCCTTTCGATCCCGTTCCCGACCGTGGCCCTGTCCTTATTGAAATTTACACAACCGTCGCCGCGTTGGCCGCTGGCCTGCCCAAGGGACGCAGCAAAGTGCGGGACCGCGCTGGCCTGAAGCAGGCCCTGACCCGGCTGAATACCCCAACGCCCGCTAGGCTGGCGCGCTATGATGACCATAGCACCGACGCGTTGATCACCGCAGCCTGGATGAAGCAGGCGGCAGCGAATCCCGGCCTCTGGAACCCGCCCGCGATGACAGAAGAGATCGCGCAAAAAGAGGGCTGGACCTTTGGCGTGGTTTGACGCTAATAGCGCGCAGCAAATCCAGTGCATGCCGAATTAGCTCAGCTGGTAGAGCAACCGCCTTGTAAGCGGTAGGTCATCCGTTCGAGTCGGATATTCGGCACCATTTTTTCGGAAAATAGATAATATCCGGGGGATATTCTTCCGAAAAAATCTCGACCGTAAGGGGGACCTGCCCTGAACAGCCCTTATTTGAAGCTTCGGCAATTTCGCGTTCGACAAGAGAAATTGTCCAGAAAAAAGCCCCACCGGTTTCCCGGCAGGGCTTTCTATCGGTGTAGGTTGCGGGCCTAGACTCTTTTCCATTTAGATTGAAGCATATCCGGAGTTTCTGAGGTAGTTTGCGCATTCGTTTGGCGGGAAGGCATCAAGAAGGGATCCGATGCGCTGCCATGTTGCTTCGACGGTGCGCTCTTCGGCTTTTCGCAGAAGCAGCTTCAGCTTTGCGAACATCTGCTCGATCGGGTTCAGGTCGGGTGAGTATGGCGGCAGGAACAGCAGTTTTGCGCCGGCAGCGCGGATCGCTGTGCGGACGGCCCGGCCTTTATGGCTACCCAGATTGTCCATGATGACGATGTCGCCGGGCGAGAGTGTCGGTACGAGGAACTGCTCGACATAGGCAGTAAAGCTCACGCCGTTGATCGGACCGTCCAGCACGCAAGGGGCATCGATCCGGTCGTGGCGGAGTGCGGCAAGGAAGGTGAGCGTCCGCCACTTGCCGAACGGGGCATGGGCAACCAGCTTCTGGCCGCGCGGCGACCAGCCCCGGATCGGTGTCATGTTGGTCTTGGCCCAGGTTTCATCAATGAAGACCAGCCGCCGGGGGTCAAGCCGTCCCTGATATTTCTTCCACTGCTGGCGTCTTCGTGCCACCTTCGGCCGGGCTTGCTCCTCGGCGAACAGGCTTTTTTTTGAAGCTCATCCCCTCAGAGCGCACCAGTCGCCATACCGATACCGGGCAGGTCGCAATACCATGTTCGGCCAGCTCAGCGACCAGCGCCTTGAGCGTAAGATCGGGCACCGCTTTCAGCCGCTCGATTATCAACGCCCGGTGCGGTTCCAGCAAGCGCTTGCGATGCCCGCCCATAGGCTTTGCCGCAGCGCTGCCCGTCGCCCGCTGACGCTGCGACCATTTCACCACGCTCGCAACGCTCACATCAAACAGAGCCGCTACCTCGCGGCAACTCCGGCCCGTCGCGACTGCTGTCGCTACCCGCTCTCGCAAATCATTCGAATATGGTCTCGCCATCCATGCTGACCTCCATCACAGCCAGAACAGTGAATCAGAAACTGCAGCCTTTGGGAATCCCAAATCGATTCAATCAATCAGAAATCGACTCTAGTGTAACCTTTCGTCTCGCGTCGCAATTGCCATCTTATGTTACGCGCGAACGCTGCAAGCGATCATGTCCATTATGTCAAAGAGCCAGACCATGATAGATGATGGGACCGGGTGTAGGAAAGGGGAAATATAGGCGGTGGCAGCGATTGCATGCGGTCGAAGGCCGGCAATCACTGCGGCCGATTATTTCACGCAATATTTCCCGGACGTTTTCAAGCCGCTGGCACAGCTGCCACTTTTGACTTCAGCATAGTCGCCCTTGTCCCCCACGCAATAGTTGGAGGACGATTTGAAACCGGTGGGGCAGGATCCGATCTTTTTGATCGCAACCGCTCCCGAGCTGGATTTGCAGGAACTGCCAGAAGACTTGAAGCCGGTCGGACAGCTGCCGTCCTTGGCGACTGTTGTGCTGCTCGATTGAGCAAAGGCCACCGGAATGGCGAGGCTGGACAGGATCAGGGATGATAAAGCTATGGCGGTACGCATAATGCGTCTCCTTCTCAAAATTCGTGGAAAAAACGGGACCCGCAGCTATCGAGCGGGCGCACTCAGATACTCAAAGGCGACCAGGCTTTTGCCCGATCTTTTGTTATAATATTGGCAGTACAGCTTTTCGCTTCTCGCATCGCTATGCTCGTTGAGGCGGGCCAGAAAGCTGATGCCGTATTTGCCGCGTTTTTTGCGGTCCGCCGAATAGGCAGATGCGCGGGACCCATTGCTTCCGGTGGCGCAATCGCTGATCCCCTGATCGTTACCGCAATGCAATTTCATATGGGAATCGCCGAGATATTGATCGCTGTTCCACGTCCAGTAATCGGTCGTACCGGCGCCGGGATTGTCTGATTGTACGCACTGCCACGTCCAGTCACCACCCTTGTCCAGCGCTTTGTATTGCTTCTCATCGACTTCGAAATAGAGAATTTCCTGCGGCTGCAATGATGGGGCAATACAGGATCCGGTCACTTTACCGGGCCGCCGGTTGATGAAACCGGTCCGCTTTTCTTTGCTGAAGCCCTGCTGGAATGTATATTCACCCAGATTACCGACGGTGACGTTGGACAGGGCGAGACCCGTACATTGCGTTTGCGATGTGAGGTCTGCCGAAGGCGTCCCGAGGGTCGTAGACCCGCTGCTGCTGCCGCCGCTGCTGCTTGCGATTTTTATTCTTCTACCTTTTTTGCCGCGTAGCGCGTTATCAATCGCCTGCTCCGCTTCCTCCACAGCCTGCTTTTCGGCCTCGCGCTTGGTTTTCTTTGCTTCCTTCTTGATCGCGTTCCCCAAGCCGCCAAACTGGGCCTGTGCGGTTCCGCTGCCGATCATGGAAATAGCAAATAGTGCCGCAATAGCCGGTTTCGAAAATTTCATTGTTGATCTCCATTTCAGTCAACGGGCGACTAATGGAGCGTGACCGGCATTAGAATATACCATATGGTACAAAACGGCGGATTTTCCGTAAAAGATAAGTTCACAAGGGCTGGGCTCAACCCACCCGTATTTTGGCAGCCTCTCTGAATATTGTCTCCGGAACTTGCTGAATCGCCAGGCTACCAACATCTTGCAACGGACCAATTAAATTGAAATCATATCGATCACAAAATTGCTCGACCAACTGAGGCGGCGCCAGGCGGTCTTCCGCACCGGAGATAACGGTGACCGGCACTTGCAGATCGCGACACCATTTCGACCAGTCGCTGGCCGTCAGGATTGCCTGTTGGGCGGTTGATTCATAGCCATCTTCAAAGGTGCGTTTCATCGATCGCTGCATCAGTTCTGCGACATCGGGCCGGTTCAGCGTTTTCATATCTGCTGCACTATCGCCATAAATGCTCTGGAAATAGGCCATGCTTTTGCCGCGCCGGACCATGGTAGACACGGCGGCAAAATATAGCCGCACAAAGGACGGTGCAATTCGCGCCAGCCGAAGCGGCGCGCGATAGCCGAGCGCCAGATGCGAGAAATCATTGGCATCATCGGCTGGCAAAATTGCGCCGGCCATCACCAGTCCGCAGAACCGGTCGGGATGCAAGCGAATGGCCGCCATGCCATAAGGGGCCGCTACTCGGGCCGAAACAATGGCGCAATTTTCAATCTCCAGCCGATCAAGCAAATAGACCAGCCGTTCGACGAATTCGTCGACCACCGCCAAACCGCTACTGACCATTTTGCTGCCCGCGTAAAACGGCAGCCACGGCGCGATGACCCGCAAATTTTGCTGTGCGGCCGCGTCCTGTTGCCTTGCCGTCAGATAGGCACCATCGATGGTCGCATGGAGATATAGCACCGGCGTCGCTATCGGATCGCCATAGAGCTCAAACGGCAGATCGCTGCCATCTGGCAGCTTCAATTTCTGACTGGACCCGGCGGGGACGAGATGTTTTTCCCTTAACTCGGCGGTCGCGAACGCATTGCTGAACCCGGCGTAAAGCGCAATTAGCTCGGTTTGCGAGCCAATGCCGAGCTTGCGTAGCAACGACTTGAGCTGATTCCTCGCGGTGCCCAGCGCCCGCTTTCGATCCTCGGCAAATTCAAGGACAGATTGCCCATTGATCAGATATTCCGCAAGTTGCTGTTCCGTTGCGGTGAGTTGGAGCGACTGCGCAAATGCGCTACCGATGGCGGCATTCCACCGCAGTCGCATCACCCGAAAAGCCAGCTCCACCTCGGCTTCGCCTGCCAATTGCGCGGCGAACAGGATGCCTCTGTCATCATCCTGATCGATATAGAGGCGAACGATGGCGGGGTTAGCCTTACCCTCCCCTTTGATAAGTTTTTCCATCTGGGCATAAGACTCTCCATCCATAGCGAATAGCCAGTCGGGCACCGGTTGGCCGGGTTTCAATTCCGCGCCTTTGAACAATTGTTGATCGATGCTCAGAACGGTCATTGATGTACTGAGTGTCAGGTCCGGTGGGATAAGCTGTTCGCTTGGCCCTTCCAGATCACGGGCGTAGGTGGAGAAATCATCGCCAACGCTGTTATCGATTTCACCAAGCAATTCGGTAGCGTTGGCGAAATGGGCCTGCAGAGCACCCTCGTCTTCCGCAGCCGGTTTCTGTAACAGCGTCAGCAATTTCATCACCCGTTCCGGCTGGGCGGCGATCGCATAGGCATCGCGGATCATCGGATCGAGAGAATCATCCTGCATTTTTCCAGCCTATAGAAGGTTGCAACGCACGGAAAGTCACTCGCGAGAATCTCGCCCATTTCTCAGTTGGTTGTATCGGCCAAAGATGGCACCGCCGTCAGACGGCTGCCAGCGCCTGATCGAAATCGGCGATCAGATCATCCGGGTCTTCGACACCGATCGAAATCCGCACCAGATTATCGGTGATCCCTAGCGCGGCGCGGCGTTCGTCGGGGACCGAGATATGAGTCATCGCCGCTGGCAGGCTGGCCAGGGTTTCGGTGCCGCCGAGGCTGACCGCCAGCTTGGCGATCTTCATCGTGTCGAGGAAGCGGAAGGCTTCGGCTTCGCCGCCCTTGATGAAGACCGAGAAGGTCGAACCGGCGCCGCTGCAATGGCGGTCGTAGATATCCTTCTGCCTTTCGTCCTCGATGAAGCCGAGATAGCCGAGACCGTCAACCTTGGGATGGTCGCGCAGGAAGGCGCAGACCTTTTCGGCATTTTCACCGGCGCGGGTCATCCGCAATTCGAGCGTCTCGAGGCTGCGCATCAGCATCCAGGCGGTATTGGGGTCACAAATCGTGCCAATGGTGTTCCGGATCGCGCGGATCGGGTCCATATAGGCCTTGCTGCCAAGGACACCGCCAGCAACCAGATCGCTGTGCCCACCGACATATTTGGTCAGGCTGTAGATCACGATATCCGCGCCGTGCTTCAGCGGTTGTTGCCAGAGCGGGCCGAGGAATGTGTTGTCGATGGCAATGGGTGGTAAGTCGTCCCTGCCGAAAACCTGCTGGCGGGCGTCGGCGACGCCTTCGATATCGACCAGCGCGTTGGTCGGGTTCGCCGGGCTTTCGAGATAGATGATCGCGACCTTGCCGCCATTTTCTGCGGCCTGTTGCTTTGCCTGTTCAAGCATGACGGCAACTTCGCCGGGCGCGGCACCGGCTGGGAAATCGAGAAAGGTGACGCCGAAACGGCCAAGTATCTTGTTGATCAGGGTTTCGGTCGCGGCATAGAGCGGCCCGCTGTGGACGACGACGTCACCCTGATTGACATTGGCCAGCAGCACCGTGGTGATAGCCGACATGCCGCTGGAAAACACCAGCGCGTCCTCGGCCTCGTCCCAGACGCTCAGCCGGTCTTCCAAAATTTCCTGATTGGGGCCGTTGAAGCGGGAATAGACCAGACCGTCCGAACCGCCGGGGCGTTTCCCGGTGATCCCTTCGAAAAAGCGCTTGCCGGCAGCGGCATTTTCAAAGGCGAAGGTCGAGGTGAGGAAGATCGGCGGCTTGAGCGATCCTTCGGAAAGCTCCGGATCATAACCGTGGCCCATCATCAATGTTGCCGGCTTCAGCTTGCGCCCGCCGATTTTTTCAATCGGAGCTTTGGGCATCCGGCGGGTGACCGGGATCGCTGCGACGTCATCATCATGCTTGGACATATTTTTCCCTCTATCCTTGATATCTCAACGAAACCTTGAACGAAAAGCTAAGTGGTTACAACGGAAACTATCCAGATACAGCCGATTATGATCGGGATGCCAGCGAGATCAAGCAGGAAGCCGGATTTCAGCATTCTGGGGAGTTCGATATGGCCGGTTGACCAGGCAATCGCATTGGGGCCGGTGCCGCTGGGCAGCATGAACCCCCAGCTCGCCGCCATTGCCGCAGGGACAGCGAGCAGCACCGGATCGACACCGGTTGCCAGGATCAGGCTGGCGACCACCGGCATGACACCGCTGGCGGTTGCGACATTGGAAGCAAATTCGGTGATCAGGATGACGAGAGCGACCAGCGCGATGGCGATGATGATCACCGATACCGACTTGAGCGGTTCCAGCATCAGTCCGAGCCAGTCGGCCAGCCCGGACTCGATGATCCCCGCGGCAAGCGCGAGTCCGCCGCCAAACATCATGATCACGCCCCACGGCGCGCGGTCGGCTTCGTCCCAGTTGAGCAGCTTGCGTCCGGTGCCGTCGGGCAGCATGAACAGCAGCAAGCCGCCAAAGATTGCCACGCTGCCGTCGTGCAGCGCGCCTTCGGGAAAATAATTCTTAATCTCCGGCAGCAGCAGCCAGCCGAGCACGACGATGGCGACGACCGGCACCAGCCGCTTTTCCGGCACGCTCCACGATCCGGATGCACCGATCACATGTCTGGCCTTGACGCCGTCAAAACTGTGCTTTCCGACCTTTTGCACCGCGATCAATATGCCAGCCGATACCGGAATACCGACAAGGACGATCGGCAATCCGAATTTAAGCCAGTCGACAAAGTCGATCTGCATGCCCAGGGTCTTGTTGAGCAACCCGACGGCAATCGCATTGGTCGGGCTGCCGACCAAAGTACCCAGCCCGCCGACCGAGGCGGCAAAGGCGACGCCCATGATCAGCGCCCCGGCAAAGCCCTCGGTCTCGCCATCTTCGACGCCGCCTGCAACCAGAACGGCCAGCGCTATCGGGACCATGATCAGAGTCGACGAGGTGTTGGAAATCAGCATCGAGAGCAAGGCGGTTGCGATCATGAAGGCGAACAATATGCCCCAGGCGCTTTTGCCGGACAGGCCAATGATCGCCAGCGCCAGCCGCTTGTGCAACCCGACCCGTTCGATTGCCAACGCGAGAAAGGCTCCGCCGAGGATCAGGAACAGGATCGGCGAATAATATTCGCTGGCGGTTTCCGCGGTCGTCATCACGCCCATCGTCGGCAGCGCGAGAAAGGGCAGCAGAGCAGTCGCGGTCAGCGGGATTGCCTGCGTCATCCACCAGATTGCCATCAGGATGGTCAGCGCCGCGACCTTCCAGGCATCGAGACTCATCGATTCCGGTTTGGGCAGCAACAGCATGGCGATGAATATGGCAATTCCCGCCCATAGACCGATGCGTTGTGCGTTCATGCCCTCTCCTGTTGACCCGTCATGCCAGCGAAGGCTGGCATCCAAACCGATTCGCCGTTCTCAAGATCCATATTGGTTTAGGCCCCAGCCTTCGCTGGGGTGACCATGGAAATCAAACTTATTCCGCCATGCCGATCAGCGACATCTGTCGTCCGTAGCCCGCCTCGCCGCGATGGCAGGAGCGGCGGTAGCTGAAATAGCGCTTCTCGAGGGCATAAGTGTCCAGACCGAGCTTGTCGATCTTGGTCATGCCCGCCGCTTGCAGCCGCGCCGCTACATAATCTTCGATATCGAACTGGAAATGGCCCGGCTCGCCCGGTGCGAAGAAACGGTCATTGGCTGCGTCGGCGTCGAGGAAACGGGTGCGGAAAGCCGCGTCCACTTCATAGCTGGGCTGGGCGATGCAGGGGCCGATGGCGCAGGCGATATGGTCGCGACTAGCGCCCAGTTTTTCCATCGTGATAAGGACATTGTCGGTCACACCCGCGATCGCGCCTTTCCAGCCGGCGTGGGCCGCACCGATGACCTTGGCTTCCGGATCGTGGAACAGCACCGGCACGCAATCGGCGGTCAATATGCCGAGCAGAAAGTTCGGCTGGTCGGTGACCATCGCATCAGCCTGCGGGCGCTGATCCAGCGGCTGCGGGCCGGTTATGGTCACCACCTCGGCGCTGTGGATCTGATAGACGGTGACCAGTTCGCTGCCGGGCAGCACGCCGTCTTTCGCCCGCCGGCGGTTTTCGATGATGGCCTCACGATCATCATCGCTGCCCAGACCGATATTCAGTCCGGCATATATGCCCTCCGAAGCACCCCCTGCCCGGCCGAGAAAACCGTGAGCGGTACCAGCAAGCAGCGAGGAGGTCGTGATATCAAGCAAGGCTTTTGTGGACCTGTTCGGCGACATCTTTGGAGAGGTTCGGCTGCGCCGCGATCTTCTCCAGCGCCAGCCGCATCAATTCCGAGCGGCCGCGTTCATAGCGGCGCCAGCGCCCGAGCGACGGGATGAAGCGCGCTGCGGTCTGCGGGTTCTGCTTGTCCAGCGCGATCACCATATCGGCGATCATCTGGTAACCCTTGCCCGACGGGTCGTGGAAACGGACCTGATTGCCGGTGAAGGCGCCATAGAGCGCGCGGACGCGGTTGGGGTTGGCCATGGTAAAATCGGGGTGGCGCGACAGGGCATCGACCCGTTTCAGCGTATCGGGCCGCATCGACATGACCTGCAGGCTGAACCATTTGTCGAGCACCAGCGGGTTGCCCTTGAACCTTTTGTAGAAATCTTCAAACGCCGCGGTGCGCTCTTCGGCTTCAAGATGCGACAACACGCCCAGCGCACCCTGCATCGCGGTCATATTGTCCGCTTCGCGATACTGGTCGAAGGCGGTCTCGGCTGCAGTCTCGGTGAACGAGGCGGCGAGATAGCCGAGCGTAACATTGCGCAGCTTGCGTTTCGCCCGGGCTTCCGGATCGAGCGAGAATTCGCCCGGCGTGCAGGACTTGTAAAGCTTGCGGAACTGCTTTTCGAACTGGACGCCGATTTTTCCACGCAATTTTTCGCGCTCGTCGTGGATTGCCTGCGGATCGACCTCGACCATCTGGTCACCAAGAAAAGCTTCGCTTGGCAGCAGGATGATTTCGGCGAGAAAAGCGGGGTCGAGCGACGGGTCAGCAAGTATCCTCGCGATCGCCAGCAGGATGATATCGCGGTCGACCGGGGTGCCCGACACCTTGGCGGTCAGATAATGGGTCATCAGCTGCTGCATTGCCTCGAAGCGGGCGAATGGATCGTCGTCATGCGCCGACAGGAACGCCAGCTGCTCTGCGCTCTGGTTGCTTTCCAAGATGATCGGCGCGGAAAAGCCGCGGTTGATCGACAGGATTGGGTGATCCTTGTAGCCTTCGAGAACGAAGCTTTTTCCCGGCTGATCGAGCAGCAGCAGTTGTTCGCCCTGATGCGCGCCGGTTTCCGGATCGAGCAGCGCCGTTCTTAGCGGAATGAGCAACTCTGACGCTGTCGGCTTTTCGCCATTCTGGGCGATTTTCTGGGTGAGGTGCAGCGTCGCGGTGCCGGTTTGCGGATCGTGCGACAGTTTCGCCGATACTCTCGGCGTCCCCGGCGTTTCGTACCATTTGCGGAATTGCGTCAGATCGATTTCGCCGCCTTCTTCCATCGCGGTGACAAAATCCTCGCAGGTTGCCGCTTCGCCGTCGTGCCGGTCGAAATAGAGATCGGTGCCCTTGCGGAAATTCTCCGGTCCCATCAGGGTGTTCATCATCCGGATCACTTCCGCACCTTTGTTATAGACGGTTGCGGTGTAGAAATTGGAGATTTCCTGATAGCTTTCCGGGCGGATCGGATGGGCCAGCGGACCGGCATCTTCGGGGAACTGCGCGGCGCGGAGGATCCGCACATCCTCGATCCGCTTCAGCGCCGCCGAGCCCATGTCGGCAGAGAAGCTCTGGTCACGGTAGACGGTGAAGCCTTCCTTCAGACTGAGCTGGAACCAGTCGCGACAGGTGACCCGATTGCCGGACCAATTGTGGAAATATTCATGGGCAACGACGCCTTCAATACCGTCAAAATCGCTGTCGGTGGCGACTTCGGGATCGGCGAGAATATAGCGGGAGTTGAAGATGTTGAGACCCTTGTTCTCCATCGCGCCCATGTTGAAATCGCTGACCGCGACGATGTTGAACAGGCCGAGATCATATTCGCGGCCATAGCGCTCCTCGTCCCAGCGCATCGCATCCTTCAGCGCCTGCATGGCGTGGCCGGTGCGGTCGAGATCGCCGTCGCGAACCCAGATATTGAGCTCGACCGGCTTGCCCGAGCGAGTGGTGAAGCTGTCATTATTGGCGACCAGATCACCGGCCACCAGCGCGAACAGATAGCTAGGTTTCGGCCAGGGATCATTCCACTGGACCCAATGGCGACCATTCTCGGCATCGCCCTCGGCGACCTTGTCGCCATTGCATAACAGCACCGGGAATTTCGCCTTGTCGGCCTCCATCCGCACCTGATAACGGCTCAGCACATCGGGCCGGTCGGGCGCGAAGGTGATCCGGCGGAAGCCTTCCGCTTCGCATTGGGTGCACAACATATCGTTCGAGCCATAGAGGCCCATCAGCTGGGTGTTGGTCGACGGATCGAGTTCGACCTCGATCTCGACAATATGCGCCGCGCCACTCAATGGCAGAACCAGATCGCCGTCGACCAGTTTCCAGTCGGTACGAGCCTCGCCATCAACCTTCACCGATGCGGGGCTGATATCGTCGCCCTGCAGAACCAGCGGTTCGTCCGCCTTCGCGCTTTTCGAGCGCCGAACGTCGAGTTTCGATCGGACAACGGTGCGGGTCAGATCGAGGTCGAAATCCAGTTCGATTTCCGGGATGAACCAGGCCGGCGGGCGATAATCCTCGCGGCGGATCGTCGCTGGATCCTTGGGGGCTGGCGCGGCATCGGCCATTTCGTCATTCGGAGCTTTTTGAATATCTAACATGGCCCTTGCCATAAGAGCCATTTGCACCCCGCGCAATTGCGTTTATGGCTGGAGCAAAAGGGAGTGGGCAGCACCCAGCTCATTGGAAAAGGATTAACCAAGATGCCACGCATGGTGATTTTTGGAATGGGCTATACCGCCTCCCGGTTGGCCTACCGGCTGAGAGCAGAGGGCTGGGAGGTGATTGGCACCCGCCGGGAAGCGCGGGGCGGCGCACTGGCCTTTGATGATAAGCCGTCGGTTATGGCAGCGCTGAAATCCGCAACCCATGTCTTGTCGTCGGTACCGCCCTCCCGTGATGGCAGCGAGCCGGTGCTCGATCACTACGGTGCGGCGATCGGTTCAGCCTCGCTGCAGTGGAGTGGTTACCTGTCTTCAACCGGAGTCTATGGAGACGCCGACGGTGCCTGGGTTGACGAGAGCGCGCCGATCGGGTCAGGCCGGCGCAAGGCGCGCAGCGAGGCGGACAAGGGCTGGCAGGATATGCGCCACGACATGCACGTATTTCGCCTGCCCGGCATTTACGGACCGGGGCGCAGCCCGCTCGACCGGGTGCGCGAAGGCAAATCCAGCCGCATCGATATGCCGGGACAGGTGTTCAGCCGGATCCATGTCGATGACATCGTCGCGGCGGTGATCGCTTCGTTCGACGGGCCGGCGGGCGTCTATAATATTTCCGATGACCTGCCAGCGCCGCAGCATGAAATCGTCGCTCATTCTGCCCGGCTGTTGAATATGGATGTACCGCCATTGCAATCACTGGAGGAAGCCAATCTGTCGCAAGCGGCTCTGGGTTTCTATGAAGAGAACCGCCGTGTTGCCAATGGCAAGGCGAAGCGGCTGCTGAACTGGGAGCCGCAATATCCGGATTACAAGGCGGGCTTTCAGGCGCTGCTCGACTAGGCGTCAGGCGGGAATGCGAGACAGTTTCGGTTTGCGCGCCTGCAGAGCCACCACCAGACCGATCATGGCGATGACCGCTCCGCCCGCTGACAGCCAGGTCCAGATATAGCCTTCGAAAATGGTCGACAAGATCATCGCCACCACTGGCACCAGCACGCTGGTGTAGGCTGCCTTGCCCGGCCCAATTTCGCGGATCATCGAGAAATAGAGCGGGAAGGTCACGACCGAACCGATCACGCCGAGATAGACGATCCCGGCCCAGTACGCGGCGCGCATTTCATAGACCGGCGGGCCGACCGTGATCCACGAGAACGCAATATTGATCAGTGCCCCGAACAGCATCGCCCAGGCCAGGACGGTGATGATCGGATAGGATTTGAGCCGTTTGCCGGCCTGCATGACGTTGGCGACGGAGGCCGACAGGATCCCGCCGAAGGTCAGCGCTGCGCCGAGCAACACCTGGTCAAGGCTTGCCGGAGAGGAGCGATATTCGTGCCAGAACAGCATCGCAATGCCGACCGCGGCGATCGCCGAGCCCCCGAGAAACGGTGCAGTAAGCTTATGGCCAAGAAAGATCCGACCCATGATTGCATTGGGCACCATCAGCAGCGCAAACAGCACCGCGACCAGACCCGAGGTGATGAACAGCTCGGCATTGTAGACAAAGTTGAAATTGAAGGTGAACTGGAAGAAGCCCAGAACCAGCGCCAGCAGATAACCGGTGCGGTCGAGCCGGAACGGCAGGCGCTTGAAGGCGGCAAGCGCGAACATCGCGGCGGCGGCAATCAGGAAGCGGTAGCTGACCGACCAGCCGGGCGGCACTTCGGAAATCTGGTCCTTGATCACCAGCCAGGTCGATCCCCAGATTAGAGAGACCAGCAGGAACGGGATCAGGATGCGGGGGGCGAGCAAGCTGACTTCAGCGCTCTCCTCGCCGCTCACAGCGCGGCGATCGCATCGGCGAGCGGGCGAATATCGTCCGCGCTATGGTTCCAGCTGGTCACCAATCGCGCCTGGCCCTCTCCCCAGTCGTAGAAATCAAAACCGGTGCCACGCAACTGCGCCGCTTCGTCGGCTGACAGTTTGATGAAAATCTCGTTCGCTTCGACCGGATAGAGCAAACGGTCGGCGGCGGCTTGGGCGATGATCTGGGCACCGGCATTGGCAGCACGAGCATTCTCCAGCCACAGGTCATCCTCCAGCATTGCCAATATTTGCGCCGCGAGAAACCGGCCCTTGGACTGCAGATGGCCGGCGCGTTTGCGACGATAGTGCGTGTCGGCGGCGAGCGCCTTGTCAAAGAATATCAGGGCTTCGGCGCTCATGCCGCCATTTTTGACAAATCCAAAGCTGAGCGCATCGACGCCCGCCTTCCACGTTATATCGGCGGGTGAACAGCCGAGCGTGGCGACCGCATTGGCAAAGCGGGCCCCGTCCATATGCAGGCCAAGACCGCGCGCCTTGCAGACTTCCGAAAGGCTTGCGACTTCATCGGGACGGTAGACCATGCCATATTCGCTGGCGTTGGTGATCGAAACGGCGGCGGGCTGGACCTGATGGACATCGTCGCGGATCGCGGCGCAATGGGCCTCCACGACATCTGGAGAAAGTTTGGCCCCTGCCCCCTCGAGCAGCATCAGCTTCGCGCCGCTGGTATAGAAACCGGGCGCGCCCGCTTCGTCCTGCTCGATATGGGCTTCACGGTGGCAGATCACGCCCTGATGCGCCGGGCACATAGCGGCGAGCGTCAGACAATTGGCCGCTGTCCCGGTCGCGACCCAGAGGGCTTCAACCTCGGTTTCGAACAGGTCGGAAAAGGCCGTATTCAGCCGGGCGCTGAGGGCATCGCCATCATAGGCAGTATCCGGTGCATTCGCTGCGGCGAGCGAGTCCAGAACCTTTGGGTGCACCGAGGCAGCATTATCGGAGAAAAATCGCATCGGCAGCGCATGGCTCAGAGCTTGTGGCGCGTCAAGATGGCTAAGGTGCGGACAGCTCGGGCATCACCGAATTTTCGACCAATGAGCGGAACAGGCGGGTGAATTTTCTATTTCATCTGGTTTGAACGAAATCCGGCACCACTGCGAAAACCGAATGTCCTGGCGATCAAACTACCCGAGAGGCGGGAGCGACATAGGCGGAATCGTCCGACACTGGTATGCTGGCTTTTTTCGCGCGACCGGCTTGCGTTCGGATTGCCCGACCGGCGACGAAGCGATCCGGCGTGCCGTATAAAGGTTCAACTTTTTCTTTCGCGCCGTGCTGCGCATGTTTCAACAGTAATTCTGTAGCTGATTGGGGTGCTACCGCCGCTGAGAACAGATAGCCCTGCCCCAGTCCACAACCGATCCCGGCCAGCAATTTGGCCTGATCTTCGGTCTCTATACCCTCGGCGATTACCCGAATGTCGAGCTTGCGTGCGATATCGAGCAATCCACTGACGATAGCCACACTGCGGTCGTCGACCTGCAACTGGCTGACAAAGGATTTATCGATTTTTATGATGTCAACCGGCACCGTCAAAAGATGCGTCAGCGAAGCAAATCCGGTTCCGAAATCATCCAGCGCGATCCGCAGACCATGCGCGCGAAGGGATTTGATCTCCTGCGCCACGATCGGATCATTCTGGCCGAGATAGACCGATTCCGTAACCTCAAGAATGACATGCTTGAGCGGAACATTCTGACGGCCAAACGCCGCCTCGATCCGGTCAAACAACGTCCCGCTATGAAAATCGGCCGACGAAATATTGATCCCGACATGCTGAAACGGAATCCCGGATTCCAGCCAGGAGCGAACGTCAGCCGCGACGAGGTCCAACATGCCCTGCGTCAGTTTGGCTGCGACATCGACGTCTGTTGTGGCCTGATGGAACGCCCCTGCTGAAACGAGATTTCCTTCCGGCTTGCGCAGGCGGCACAATGCCTCCATGCCGATGATCTCTCGCGTGTCGAGCCGCACGACCGGCTGATAATAAGCCTCGATCCGCCCTTCGTTCAGCGCGCTGTCGACGTCCTGAATCACTTCAATCCGCTGCTTAATCGCCGTACCAATACCGGGCCAGTAGCGGACAAACCCGCCGCGGCCGGTTTCCTTGGCATGATAGAGCGCGAAATCGGCATGTTTATGTACCGTCTGGGCATCCTTGTCGCCCGGGGAAAAAGCAGCTCCGCCAATGGTCGCCCTTGGCTGGATCATATGTCCGCTACAATTCGCCGCCGTGCCGACGGCCGCAAGAATGCGCTCTGCCGTGCCGCTGAGATCGGCAACCGCCCCTGCCTCTTGCAAAACTATCGCAAACTCGTCGCCGCCAAGCCGGAATACGTGATCGGGGAGAACATTCCTGGCGATCCGTCTCGCAACGCTTTGCAGCAACTGATCGCCGGCTTGATGTCCGAAAGTGTCGTTAATGGTCTTGAGGTTGTCGAGATCCACCATCATCAACGCCCAAGTCCCCGGCTCATCACAGGACAGCTGACTCAGGGCCGCATCAAAACTTGCCCGGTTCGGCAAGTCGGTCAGCGCATCAATCGAGGCCCGCCGCTCGCGCTCGAGCACGCGATCGTGGCGTTCCAGCGCAATGGCACAGAGATGGATGCTCGCGCTGACCAGATCCTGCTCGCTTACGCTGGGCGCCCGTTCCTGTTTAAAATAGAGCGCAAAGGTTCCAAAGACGACGCCTTCTGCGTTGTAGATCGGAACCGACCAGCAAGCCTTGAACCCGGATGCAACGATGAGTGGCTTGAACGCGCTCCAGCGGGGATCCGTTTCTATATCGGTCACGGTGACCGGTTCCCGAAGATAGGCGGCGCTGCCGCAAGAACCGACACTGGGGCCGATCATGGTGCCTTTGACCAGTTTCGAAAATTCACCGGGCAAGCTTGGCGCAGCAAGCGGATAGAGCAAGCCGCTGCGCTCTACCCTGAGGACTGAACACGCAACGCCCGGCAGCAACGCTTCGATCTCGTAGCATAATCGTTCCGCCGTCACATCCAAAGCGACGCCGGTAGCAATCATCTCAAGAATGATGTTCTGAAATCGCAACAAGAATGACTACCTTTTTTTACGCATAATACAATATCGCTCGACCCTAGGGGATCGGAGTAAACAGAAGATGAAGTATTGGAAATCCCGGCTTTTCGGCCGGATCATCCTGGCGGTAGAAGAGATTGACCCGCACGCCGAAGTGACCAATATAATCCGAGCAAGTATCTGATCCTGGTGGAGGAAAAGTCTGGCTGAACGTTCAGGTCGACTACGGCTCTTCTGATTTCGAAATTTTCCGCGCGCGACGGTCAGCGCGTCTGCTTTGTTTCTTCTCGAGGATTTTGCGACTCGCTTCGTCGAGCAGGACGGTATCTGCCATCACCGCGCCACGCTCTCCGATCGGACGATCCGCGCCCAACGTGGAATCTTGGAATGTCTGGCGTTCGGCCTCCGCATTTATTTCCGCGCCGATCAGCACGGAATAGGCGGATAAAAACAGCCACATCAGGAAAATCACGACCGCAGCGAGCGAGCCATAAGTGGCATTGTAATCGCTGACATGGGCGGCATAATAACCAAAGCCAATGGTAATACCGAGCCACAGCAAGGTCGCCACAACCGACCCGATCGATAACCAGCGCCATTTCGCGGGCCGACGGTCCGGTGCATAGCGGAAGAACAGGCCAAAGGTCAGGCTGACCAGAAATCCGGCGGTTATCCAGGTCGCGACTTTCAGAACTATCAGCACATTGTCGCCGAGATAGCCCTGCAAAAAATTGCTTATATAGGTGAACACGGAGATTGCGGTCAGGCCAATGATCGCAACCACGGCCATGCCGATGGTGATTTGGGCACCGACCCATGTCGTCACGAAAATATTCCGGGATTCATGCTCTTCATAGATGATATTCAGCGCTTTCATCAGCGCCTTTGCCGCCCGCATTGCGCCGTAGGTTGACACGAACAGGGCCAAGGCAAGGCCCAGACCCTGCGCGGTCTTGCTGGTCTGAACAATTGACAGCAATTGCTCCTGCAATATGGTGAGCACCGCATCCGGCAGGATGTCGGACACCTGTTCAATACTCGTGGCAACGGTGTTGGGGTCGCCAACAAGGCCGTAAAGCAGCGCGATTACGGCGATCAGCGGGACAAAGGCGAGAAAGGCGAAGAACGCGACCCCGGCGGCCAGCAATGGCAGATTGTGAAAGTCGTTCATGACATAGAGGCGTTTGAGAATGGCCCACCATGCCTTGGGCGGAAAATGGAGCGGCGTATGGGCACTGCCGCCCGGTGTGCGCGCCTCGATATCGGCGTAGCTCAGATCTTCATCAGCCGCAGCTTTTTGCAGGGACTCATCGATGGGTTCTGCGGTCATTTGGACGCTTCGGCACCGGTGTCCGCCGGACTCTCGGTTTCGTTCGCGGACTCGGTGATTTTGTCGGCTTCGCGCCCGGCGGCCAGTTGTTCATCGACGCCGGATTCAATTTTTCTGGCTTCCTCTTGCAGTTTCTCCAGATTGTCTTGATATTTTTCGTCAAAATCCTTCTCGCATGCGCTGAGCGAGAGCATCGAGATGGCCAGAACGATTGCCCTTCCGCGCATCAATAGTCTTTCCGGTAGCGCACATTCACGTTCGAACCGCCAAAGCTACCGACCGAACTGAGCACCGAGAGGGCCGGGGTCAGGCTGATTTCAATCTGGGTTGCGGTGTAGCCGCGGGCATCGGTGACGATTTCCACATAGACGTCGTTGGAAATATATTGTCCGGCAGCGATCGATGTGCTGCGACCGGTGTCCTTGTCAGCCCCCAATATCCGCAGACGATCAATACCAACCGAGGATTGCAACACGCCGAGCGGATTGAGGCCGCCACCGCCGCCGCGCAAGCCATTGAGCGAGGAGGCAAGCTGTACCGCTTGAATCGGGGTGAGCTCACCGATCGAATTACCAAACAATATCCGTGCCAGAATCTCGTCTTGCGGCAGACTGGGCGTCGAACTGAACGCAATTTCAGGATTTTCAGCGCTGCCCGTGATATTGACGTTGATATTGACATCATCTGCTTCGCCGCTGGCGACAAGCCGTAATGTCGGGTTTGTCATGGAGCTGCCATTGAAGCGCAGGCGTCCGGATTCCAGATCGAACGATCGCCCGGCAAAGCCCAGCGTCCCACGGATCAGATCGATGCCGCCAGTCAATATCGGGGCACCCGTGGTCCCGCGCACCTTGATATCGGCGGACCATTCGGAATCGAGACCCATGCCGCTAACGTAGATTTGGTTGTCAGCGACCAGATCGATATCCAGTTTCCAGTTGCTCGGCACGCCGCTGATCGGCTCGGCGTCGCCGGTGATTTTCTTGCGCCCCAGAGCAGGCTTGCGCCGCACACCAGTCAATGTGGCTACCTTTGTCGACCCTTCATAGACGATCTTGTAGCGCGTTTCGGGTAGGCGAATGCGGCCGCGAATGGTCGCGGGCGTTGTCGCGCTGTTCATCACCTGAATCTCGCCGGTGGCCGACGCGGCCAGATCATTGCCCCTTGCCACGGTCGCATTGTCCAGATTGAGCGCCAATTGGAGTGGGTAGCCCTTGTCGGAACTCAGCGAGACAAAACCCTGACCGCTGATCGTGCCGTCACCGGCGTTGGCGGTCAGTTCTGTCACTTCCAGCCTGTCATTGGTGAAGTCACCGCGTAGCTTCATATTGGTCAGACGCGTGCCGTAATTGCTATTTTCATAAACCAGATTATTGGCGCGGACGACACCGGTCAGTACGGGCGTCTGGACCCGGCCAGAGAAATCAGCAGCGACACCGATTGCACCGCTCAAATTCTGGTCTGGCAATGCCGCGAGCGAGAACAGCGTACTCGCCGGGCCATTGTAGCGCAGGCCACCCGACAAGGGAGCGGCGAGCAATCTATTCGTCCAAGACCCGGCTCCGGGTGGTAACGGCGTCAAATTGACGTGCATCCGGCCGATCGTCGCGCCTCTGCGCCGAAAGATCACCCGTGCATTGCCGCCATCGGCCAATAACCGTCCAACAAAATGGAGATCGACCGGCTGCGAGACCGATGCCAGACTGGTACGGGTGAAATCGTCGATCCGGAGCCGCGCATCCGCTTCCGGAAAGGAATTGGGTGAGCTTTGCGCAAAATCGAGGCTGCCCGTAGCGATGCCGCCCAAGCCAAGACCCGGCATCATCGGATTGACAAGCGCCAGGTTCACATCCTTCAATCGGCTTTGAATATTCAGGCCGCGGCCATAATCTCCCGCCAGCTGAATGCTGCCTTTTGAGAGATCAATAGTGGTCGGAAGCAATATATACTGATTTCGCTCGGGAATGATCCGTGCGGGTTTCTGGGTTTTGAATGCCACGCCATTGGCGCGACCATCGAGCGCCACTCGCCAAAGCTTCGGATCGAGGATGGCATTGGCGGCAAACCGGAAAGGAACCTGATTGCGCCCTTCCGCCATGATCTTCGCGGTGCCCCGTCCGCCGCGATAATCGATCTTCGCCCGCGCGGCTGCGATCTGCAGCTCCTGCATTTCAAGGCCTTGAATCTGAACATCGGCAACGACCTGCGGCTGGTCGTACAGGATGATATCGGCGTCAATGATCGCGCGCTGGATCGCCAGACTGGCGGGTCCCGGCAACACCGTATCGACAGCAGTCGCGTCAATGATCGCCCGCTGCTTGCCGCTGAAGGCGCTGAGTATCACATTGCCGTTCACACCCGATCCGTTGGCCGTCAGCTGCCCGGCAAAGGGACCTGCTCCGGTTTGCCGAATCCGCCCGTTCAAACCGACGCCAGCAAATTGCGTTCCGGATTTAACGTCGACCGTCAACGGACCGTTGCCGGCCAGAATATCGACATTGGCGTCAAACGGCCCGTAATCGCTATTGCCGTCGGCGACCACTGCATAGCCCTTCGCATTGCCCCTTATCGTGGCAACTACATTATTCATGCCAATGCCCAAGCCGGGACGGGCCGCAGCAACCGTGGCGACCGGGCGGGCGACGGTGCCGCTGACCTTGACGCCGAGGGGGCCATATTGATCGGACATGCCTTTGGCGGTGAAATCGATACCCCCGGAGGGCGTATATCTGCCGCTACCCTGAGTCAGGCGAAACGATGGCGCGGCGACGTTGAGGCTCTTGATCCGGCCGATGCCGTCACTGCCATAGGATATGTCCGCGACGATCAGACTGTTGCCGCCGAGAAATTCGCGGGCGCCATCATTGAATATCTGGCTGGAGCGGGCGCGAATAGTCCCGGTCAGCGCAAAAGCTCCCTTGCTGCCGGACTTCAGATCGATATTGCTGTCGATATTGAAGATGCCGACGCTTTCCACGCGGTAGCCGTTGATGCGGCCATTGAGGCCACCGGTATAGGTACCCTCATTGAGATTCGCGACCACCACGGCGGTGGCATCAATCCGGTCGGATTTGATCTTGAGATTGTCAGACAGCAGCCGACCGTTGGCGAAAGCGAAATCACCATCCAACCGGACATTGGTAAGCAATGCGCCCACGCCCTCGTTCAGGCCGGTGATCCGCTGCGCCCGCGCTTGCAAGGGGATCCGCCATTGATCTTTATCCATTGCTGCACGGCCGCTGGCGCGCAGTCCAATCACCGTGGTTTCGTCAAAGCCGATGCGCGCTGCATTCAGAGCATATTCTATCGTGGGTGATGCGAAATCTCCGTTCAGGACCACGTTGGCCGCTACACCTGCACCATTCAGGTTAGTGGCAATCACCGAGGGCTTGAGCACACGAAAATCAATGTTGAGATCACGCATGCTATTGTTGCCGAGATCGACCAGCCCATTGGCAGCGAGGACAAAATTGTCGCTTGCCACTTCGCCCTTGATGTCGAATTTTCGGTCTTTGCCGGCAGCGGTGAAGTCAATATTGGTGACCGGCTCCAGCATGTTGCGGCTCGGTCCAGAGACAAATAGGCCTGGCCGCGCATCACCGCGTATGGTGAAGGTCCCGTCACGGGCCAATATTGCCACGTCGGCCAGCATATCGCCGCCGCTTTTGCCGGTAAGTGCGCCGTCCCATTTCGACCAGTCACCCTGGCCGTTCAACGACAGGCTCATCGGCTGTGCTATGCCGGACAATCCGGCTATCAAACCATCTGCTGGCGCATCCAGATCAAGCGCGACATCGAGATCATTTTTGTCTGGCACGGCATTGATTTTGAAAGCAAACCGGTCTCCGCCGGCGACACCGGGTGCGATCAGCGCCCGCAGATTGCCGTTCAATATGGCCCGCGCATCGGATATTTTCACATCCGTAGCAACGCTGACCAGATGCCGTTCACCGGTGATCTCTTTGGCAATGTCGAGCTCGCCGATTTCCAATTTCCCGATGTCAATATCGAGGTCCGGCAACCACGGCCCTTCGGTTGGCAAGAGTGCGGGCGTGCGCAGCAGTTTAGCCTTCGGCACGATGAGCGAACGGATGTCGACATGACTGCCGATAAACGCGAACGGCCGCCAGTCCAGTTTGACTGTCTCCGCCGTCGCAAACACGCCTTTGGGATCGCGGATTTTCAGATCGACAATTTCCATTTTCTCATAAATGGAGCCCTCTATGCTGCCGATTTCCAGTTGCATGCCGCTTTCAAAGGAAAAAGCTTCGATCTGTTGTTCGACAAAGCGATGCCCGCTGCCGCTGTCCAGCCAGAGATAGGCTGCGATCAGCAGGACCAGAATGAACGCGATCAAGGCGCCCAGTCCAATCGCCAGTTTTTTGGCCAAAGATGTCTTTGCGTTCGGCGCTGTCATGGCTTCGGATTCCGTCATCAAAATGCCTGACCGATCGAGATGTAGATCGATATCCGCGATTCCCCTGGCTGGCGATTGATCGGCGTGGCGACGTCGACCCGGAGCGGACCGAAATTGGTGTAGAATCGCCCGCCCAAGCCGACGCCATAGCGCAGATTGTCAAAGCCTGGCGTCGAGCTGGTATAAACCTGACCCGCATCGACAAAACCGACCACGCCATAGTCGCCGAAGCGGTAGCGGACTTCCGCTGCGGCTTCGACCAGACTGCGACCGCCAATCGGCCGGTTCTCGATATCCTTGGGGCCGAGTTCCTGATAGCCGAAGCCGCGCACCGATCCGCCGCCGCCGGCATAATAGCGCCGCGAAGGCGCGATCAACTCGCGATCGGCCCCGGCAATCGAACCGACCCGCGCACGTCCGGCAAGAATGATGCCATCATCGACTTGGTAATAAGCAGTTCCCTCAACCAGGCCGCGTCCATAAAATTGCTCGCCGCTACCCAGCGACGCCTCGGGAGACAGCTTGGCCGACAGCCGGAACCCCTCTGTAGGATCAAGCAGGCTGTCGGTGGTATCGAACGTCACTTGCCCCGGTAGGGCCGCGACATAGAAAGTGCGCCGGTCGCGCATTCCGGTCGTGAAATTGAAATCCTGTTCGTTGGTGCCAAGAATTTCGAAACCGTAGCTGTAAGTCAGCCGCTTTTGCCAGATCGGTGTGCTGTCATAGGAAATCCGTCCGGCAAGCTTGCCAGTATAGGCTTCAAAGGCTTCAAAGTCACTGTGCAGCGCAGATATTCCCAGCTCGACCGTCTTGTCGCGTCGGCCGGCGTTGCTGCGGCGGAATGTTAGCGCGGCGCCCTGCTCCTGGGTGCCGACAACCGCGCTTCCGATCAGAGCGCCTTCCGGCGGGAACAGATTGCGGTGCGTCCAGCTGCCTTCCAGCCGGAAGCCCTGGCCAGTGCTATAGCCTGCGCTGCCCGCCAGCGTCCGAGGCGGCCCGGCTTCCTGATCTACATTGATCGTCGCATATTCGGTGCCGTCCGGTGCCAGTTCGCCGCTTGGCGTCGGCTTGACCGAAACAATTGAGAACAGGCCGGTGGCGACCAGCGCCTTGCGCAGATCATCGACCATCCGGCTGTCGTATAATTCGCCTTTTTCAAAACGGGTCAGCACCTGGATATGATCGGCGTCAAAGGCAGTTGTGCCGGTTGTGACGATATCACCATAGCTGCTGCGCGGTCCGGTTTCGACCGGCAGGGTATAATCGCCGGTGCCGGTTTCGGGGTCGAGCAGGATATCGCGCTGCCCGGTTTCGGCGAACGGATAGCCCTCCTGCGGCAGGACCACCGCAATATTGGCTTCTGCCGCGAGAACCCGTTCGGCGACAATCGGCTCGCCAATGGCCGGTACAAAATTGCGCTCAATCAGGTCTTCTGGAACTACCGGGCCGGTTTCGAACATGATCGTGCCAAAATTGTAGCGCGTACCCGGTGTAACCTGAAGCACCACGGTCAGCTTCTCGCCCTCGGTTTCAGGCAGTTCGACCGTGCCATTGACTGCTGCATCAAAAAACCCCTGACCGGACATAATATCGAGCAGCAATTGCTGATCTTCGCGCATGCGCGCCGAGACCATCGCCCCGTTGGCGGCCTTGCCATCGCCGTCTTCCAGCGCAGAGAGGTCCGAAAATCGCCCACGAATATCGTCAGCGCTGACCGGACGGACCCGGGTTTTACCGCTGTCATCCAATGGTTCCAGGCCGTCGATCCGGTAGTCATAGCGCAAGGACGAAGTCTTTTCGCTGTCGTCGGCTTCGGTATATTGGCTTTCGTCGAAGGGCTCGGCATCAAAGCTGTCAATGGGTGTCAGGGGATCATCGATTTCCGGATCATTAACCGGCGCATCCGCGATCAACTCGCCGGGATCGCCATCCTGCAAGGCTGGCAGGCCAGCCACCCCGTCTTCGGCATCTTCCTTCTGGGCTTCGCGTTCCAGTTTCTGTTGCTCGGCATCCCAATCGGCGACGCTGCCGATTTCCGCATCCAGATTTTCATCAATCGGAGGAATCGTCGCATCAAATTCCGAATCGTCGATAATCGGTTCGCGCGGATCCTGGACGGCTTGTGCGGCATCTGAATCTTGTGCGAATGCAGGCGTCAGCCCGAAGCTGCCCAGCGAAAAAACTGCCGTGACAGTTCGAAAAATCGTTACTTTACTCATTCTGACACAGCATCTACTCGCATGCGTTAAGTGGCGATACGCTTCGTTGTGCATTCGAACGGCACTCAGCGCCAATCTTCAAAGGTCACAACTTCGCAAGCTATACCCCCAGTCCACTATTTGGTTCCCGCTAAGGGATCAAGAAATGAAGCAAGCCAAACGCCGAATGCTTTTGCTAGGGGAATGGTGGACAGGATAGGACTATCCCTACCCTAAAATAAACCCTTGATTTTCAATAGTTAGTAACCCAACCCGGCCATTGGACGTACTCTGCTTTCGTACCCTTTTCAAGTCCGGGAATGATCGCAACATCCAAATAAACAGAACAAAAGGAACCACGGGAATGATTAAATTGGAAGACGGACACGCGATCAATATGGGCGATACTTTTGTTATTGAGCAAAAGGACGCTACAGGGGCCGCTCAGAGCGTTGTGGTGACGCCTGCGGACCTTGAGGCCTTGATGGGCCTTAAAGGGCCTCACAGAGCCGCTATGGACTCCCTATGACCGTTACGGTTGTGGGCCTTGCCGTCCTATTCCTGTGGGGTGTTGTGATAGCGGTAAACGAGGATCGGGCATTGAACAACCGACTGACAGCCGAACAGGGGGAATAGCTATGGATCGCCCTGCATTTTACCTCTGGTCACTATCGGATGCTTGGGGGTGGCTGGTAAATCTCCCTGTCATCGGGGCGGTCACTTCTATCATTGTCGCTTTAGCTCTCTGGATAATAATCGGCGGCGCGATTGAAAACAGGAACAATTACTGACCACCGAAAAAATACCCCCAAGGGCCGGGGAGGGCTCTTGGGGGTTTCGGAGGGCTACAGGAACAACACCAATTGGCTGCGGCTCTCCGTATTCTTTTCGACCTAGCGGGGATCGTAAGGGTCACCGTCCAGCCCACCAAGCTGCACAGCACCTGCCCGGCCCATCTGGACCGCTGCGGTGCCTCTTCTGGCCTGCTTAGCAGCATCTGCCGCAGTTTGCCTTTCGATAGCCTGCATGACCCGCTGGACCGCTTGAGGATCAGTCTGCGACAGAGTGTCAGCTATTTGCTCTTGCACTTCCTGCTTGAACTTGCCGGTTCCCTTAGGATTGCCGCGAAGGAAAGCGGACAACAGCGCCCCTGAAATATCACCAGTCGCAAGGCCCAAGCCAGCACCTAAGAGGTCTGCGCTGCCAGAACTTTGCCCAAAATCAGGCTTGCCCGAGCGACCGCGTTGGGCCGCAGCAAAGGTTTGGTGTGCGGCGTCCTCCATCTCCAGCCGATCCCCGAGACGCCCCATAGAGCCGGGACGGCCCGTAAGGTTCTCTAGCGCCTCCAGCTTTACTGCATCGCCTTGAGAAGCTGTGAGGCCTGCGCCGGGTAAGCCTATCTGCCGCTGAGTGTCGGCTGCGACATTGGCGGTGGGCCTGAGGCCTTTTTCAGTGGCCCGGTCAGAGAAAGCGGAGGAAGCGCCCGACAGCCAAGCCTCTTGAGCGTGTTCCGGCATGGAGCGGGTCTGAGCGTTAATCTCATGACCCGAATATCGGCCAACCTTTTGCCCTTGCTCTAGAGCCTGCCGGATTGCCATTTCATCGGCATAATTTGACTTGGCAATATCAAACAGCGGATTGGCCTCGCGGGTGGCACCGTCCATACGCTTGCCGAGATCGTGAAGGCTATAGTTGAAGCTGTCCAACACCGGCTTACCGAAGGCATCCCGTGGGATGTCCTTATTGATTTTGCGGATGACCTTATCGACAGCCTCAAGTGAGGGCGTCTCTCCAAACGTGTAGTTCCCGCCCGGCTGGGCGATGAACCCAAAGTCCCTGGGGTCCTTTCCGAACGCTGCGAGTTCCTGGGCCTGCTCATTGAGCTTCGTCTGGAAGATGGGGGTTCCCATAATGTCCTGCATTTCCTGCGAGACGGTTAGGCCTTGATTGTAGGCCTGCTTATATGCCGGGACTGCGGCGGCTGCTGCCCGCTGCCCAACATCTGCTGCCGCTTGAATTGGATCGACAGCCGCCCCGAGTTCGGATTGGATATGCTGCCGGACCCTTGCGGCCTGTTGCGCTTGGCGGTTGGCAAGAGCCTGTCTGGCCCGAGTGGTCATCGGACCTTGGCCCTGTAGAGCCTGGCTGAGCATCCTACGGGAATTTTCGGACATATCGGCGGGCATAGCGGGGACGCCTAGGGCGTTGCGGTCGGCAACTTCAGTGGCCACAGCGGCGGGCGTATTGAACCGGGGGGGGGGCGGCGATACTTTCAGCCGCCATACGATGGGCTTGTTGCTGTGTGGCGGGCGGTGCTTGAGGCAACCCTACCAGCTGTCTGGCTGAATTTCCTACAGAGGACGCAACGCCGTCAACTCCCGGAACATTCCTACGGACCATACTCCCGAGGGAACCGAGGGAACGAAAGGCCAAGGGAACTGTACTACCAAATGCTGCGCCCGTAAGGCCTCCTAAGCCTGCGTTCTCAACACGTCCGCCACCCGTATCGTTCAAGGCCCCACCAGCTGTCCCGTAAAGGGCACCAGTGGCTGACCCATTCAGTACGGCATTGCCGGTCTTGGATGCGGCGTTGGCCCCTTCAGCGGCGTGGGCTGCCTGGCCGAACTTGGTAACGGGGAGGGCCAAGCTGCCTACAAAGCCTGCGGTCTGGAGGCCGCCGTCAATATACGGGTGGTCCTCCTCGAACCGATCACGGGCACCACGGAACTTGATCTTACCACTTTCAAAACCTGCGGACGGGTCAAAATCTTCCATACCCAGCGCAGAGCGCCAGCCGTTATTGATGACGCCAGAGACGCCCGCAACATTATCGGAGAGGTACGGGATCACACCGTCTAGCAGGGCAGCTGCCGAGCCTTGGATGTTATCCGTGGCGGAGCTACCCTGAGGAGCGTAGTCCGGCAAGCCCTGCTCTTTCGAGAACTTCTGGATTTCCGCTTCCGGCATCCCGGCGTCGATCATTTCCTGTCGGGCCAGATCGACCACAGAGCGGTCGCTTTCCGGCTCGCTGCCGACCATAACGGTGAGAGGCTGTCCGCTCTTAAATGATTCGACGGTGTGCCCTTCAGAGGCGATATAGTCGTCGATTTCCTGCTCGTCCGCACCCTGATCGATCATGGAGCTGACGTTGGCTGTGATGCGTCCTGAGATGGGCATAGGGGAGATGCGGGCCGCGCTGCGGCTGGTGTTGTTCATAGGAGGTCTTTTCAGATTGAGGGAAGGGCGGATAGGAGCACCAGACAAACACCCCCGCAATGGGGCGCTCTGTATGCTAATGGTCGCACTAATCGGCCCGGCTGGCCTTACGGTCGCACTAATGGCTACGATAGGACCCGATGGTACCTTGAATTCAAAAAGGTACCGGCCAACTCCTCACTGGAGTTGCGGGTTCCGGCTGGTTCCCTCTTAGGGCCGGTATGGTACCTAAATAATCGGGCAACGGAAAACTCCCGAGAATTAGAACCTTCGCAGATCGGGGCCGGACCTGTCGAGAGGCGGCGCGAGCGAACCCCCGCTTTTTGAATTGATATTTGCCATTCTTTGGATGGTTCCATGTCAGGCTGCCGGATGGTACCTACGAGAAAGGACATAGACCCTGAGGCGCGGATTGCCGGACCCTTGCGGGTGCTGCACTCGCAGGACAGCCGGTCAGCCCTACGCCCCTGCCAGACCCCAGCCGGACATTCGGGAACCAGCCGGACCTTGGCGGAAGGCATTAGGCACGCTGCCCCGGACATTGCCCAAATTGAATGGTTTAGTGTGTTAGTATCATATGACACCTTGGCGGCGGCAGAGTGAAAGAGGGACCGATAGAGGCCTTGACAAGACTGTAGCAAACGGCCTAACGGTGGTCACGCAGGTTTTTCCGCGCCTTATTCCTGCCAAGCCCATCGCGCGCATCAGCCGCTCCACGGTGCACTTGGCGACCTCGATCCCTTCGCGGCGTAGCTGGTGCCAGACTTTGCGGGTGC
>Ga0210052_1000058_pt1 | contig 98603 bp, 125 predicted proteins | sample CryGeymeta201508_FD_183976 | JGI IMG/M metagenome (GOLD analysis project Ga0210052, IMG submission 183976) | Groundwater microbial communities from Crystal Geyser aquifers in Utah, USA - Crystal Geyser metaG 2015-08 (SPAdes) (version 2) | ecosystem: Environmental > Aquatic > Deep subsurface >...
TCGGTATTGACCGACTGACCATGCAGGCAGCTATGCGTGGCAATCCAGAAGCAATGAAGCGCGCATTCCCATCGAATGTAAAAGGTAATGACCATGAATCTGAGGTTGTGATCACTAGATTCGACCTGCATGTTCGGAAGACTAGCGCACCAGAGCAGCCTGAAGTGAGTAGCAAGAAGCCTTGTCCGATTCAAAAGCTCAAAGAGAATTTCGCTGAGGATGAGTTTGACCGGCTGATGGCCAAAGCAAGCAAGAAGGGTTAGTTGCAATAGATGGGGGTTGACTGTATCTGACTGCTGGTTATAATTCGCGAGCGCCTCCCGCTTGGGGCCTTAAAGACACAGAGCATTCCAACCTGCCGTAAGGCATCTGCATCACCCACAAACACATTTCGCCTATTGAATCCGAGTGTCGTTACGCTTGGGCGTTTCTGCGTCCACCCGCGACCGCATTCGGTCTTCTGTTTTTCGGCCTCCGTGCTGAATAACGCCGTCCTGCGTATTGGGCAGTTTGAACCGACACAGAACATCGTGTCACTTGAGAGCCTTTGTTCATCCGAGCTTAGGTATTCGTAATGAATGACACCACATTCCTTCTGGGATCGACGTGTCTATGTCTATGAGGAAAATCCATGACAATAGTAAGCAAACTTCGTCGTGCAATCGTTGAGACAGTTTTCTTTTATGCTCCAGCAATCACTATTGCTGTAAGCGTAATGAAAGCAACCTGACTCATGTAGTTGTCGTCGCCAGTTGCTTTTCTAACCCGGACGGGGCCAACCCGAAAGGGGATGGTCTTGTCCGTTTTTAAAAGGAAAAGACCATGAAAAAAAATAAAAAGAAGGCGTATAAAGGTGCTGCGGCAAAGAAGGTAAATACTGCAGTGGTTATGAACAAGACCGTCAACAAGAACTTCAACCTCGCATTTTTTGGAGCATTGAAGGCTTTGTCTGATGGTTTGGCAGTTACTGCGCTTGCTGCATTGGTGGCTCATCTGTACTTCGGTGCTGGTGATATACTGACTGCAATGGCGTTGTACGCTGCTTTCGCTGTTTCGTTCCTGTTTTCTGTTTGGAGCCGCAGTGTTTAACCAAAGGAGATGATGAAAATGATTGAACAACTGTTACAAGTTGCACCGATCATCGTCCCAGTCCTGCTTGTAGTAGGAACTGGCATCATGGTGGGTAAAAGTATTCAGCGCGATAAGCGCAATGAAGCTGAACACCACCATCACCATGCGTAACTACTGCTGACCCTTTGGGTCGGTGGTGGTTCCCGCCTTGTAAATTGAAATGAATCATTATGTCAGTCGAACTTTTTGTATATGCGTTGATCTTTGCCATCTTTGTTGTCGGTGGTGCTGCCGAATACAGCAACTGGAAGAATAAACGCAACAGTCAACCCACCGGCCGCCAAGGCTGAAGTCCCGTTCTCATGCGTGCTTGAATAGCTCGTATCGGAATTACGATTTCTTCACCCTCGTGGTGACTTGAAAGCGCTGCAAGTTTGAGCGCAGTTCCAACCGCAGCCCTCGCGCTGCTGTCGCTCCCTCATCGAGGTTGAGCATCCTGCCATGTAAATGGCACTCCCTAGAAAGATTAAGAGCAAACCCGCTGAACATCGCGGAGGCCTTCTTTCGTCCTGAGCCTGGGTCAAAGGCTAACTATCCGCTCCCCATGAGTGGTGAGTCGTGCTCCGTTTTGCTTGGCAACATCAGCAATCCGTAGAAGCACGACAAGAATTTGCCGGGCAGATTTTCTGTTCGGCACAACCCGCCAAGTCATCCCGCGAGGGCTGATGCGGCATAACGCAAGGAGAGCAGTGATGAAAGCAGTCTTAACTCTCGTTGCCGCGTACGTTGTGTACGTTGGCTATTTCGGTGCAGGTGCGTTGGTTCAGGCGAAAGCCGTGACTGACCAAACCCACGCCGCGATCGCCATGAACATGAAGTAGCGGCAAGGAACCTTCGCCCAAGTGGTGGCGGGGGTTCCCCTTGAGATCTCTCGAAAGAGTGACTTCAAGGGGAACCCTCCCATCAACCAAAGCAAAGGAGTTTGATATGCCATTCACCAAGAAGCGCTTCACAGCCTATTTCCGTTACTACGGTGAGCAGCGTGCAGTGACCGAGGCAGAGAAAAGCAATGTCGGCAAAACCGTCATCGAGCTTTGGACCTGCCAGGCACGCCGCATCATCGGTCAGGGCGAAGCTCAATCAGGCATTCCTGCATGAGGGCTTGCGGAGAGAGCAGTGCGAACCAGCTCAGGAAGATATGTGGCGGTGACGGTTGTATGTCGCCTCCCATATCTTTCGGAGGTTTATGCAATCTAGTTTTTCATGGGTTTGGCGCAAGCCGAACCCATCTGAAACCACATTGTGTGGAACAGGTTTTTCAGCCTAGCTGAAAATAAGGCGCACCCGCTTTGGGGTGCATTTCAAACCGGATCAGGAGGCATTATGTTCGATCCTAACGGCCCATTTATGATGTGGGCACTGCAAATCTGGCAGCTTTGGATGAATGACCCATTTGGCCCAAACGGCCCCTTGGTTCAAGGTTTCATCTTGGCTACCGGGATAATAGGACAGCAATACGTGGCTCACATGAATGTTCGTGGGTTTTACTATTGGGGTGCAAGCAACATTGCCCTGATTGCGTATGCGTACTATTTCAAGAGCTACGGGATGTTGTTCCTGTATCTCTATTTTGGTGCTATGAGCGTCTATTCCATTATCAAGTGGAAGCGGATTCAGGCATCTAAAATACCTGCATAGCAGGCTTTCATTTAACCCTAGCGGGATGTCACATCCCGAAAGGGTGTGCTCATCTCGCAAAACAAGGAGAGCGTTATGAGCATGAGCAATACAGTAAAAGGCCGTATCACCCTGATGTTCTGGGGTGCAGTTGCCGGGTTTGTCATCTGGGTTGCTTCAACCCAAGACGGCAGCCCGCTGGCCAAGGACTACATGTCCAAGGTCGAGGCGGCGAAAGCCGTGGCCACTGCGGCACGATAATCAACAGAGCCTCCTTCGGGAGGCTCATTACATTTCAGAAAGGAATAAAAAATGAGCAAAGAACTTCTTAGTCAGGTTCTGGACTTGTTCCAGAACAGTGATGTGATTCTCGTTGCAGACAGCCCGATGCTGTCGCATGTCGATGTAGAGGATATAGAGTTGGACGTGAATGGCGACTTTTACGGTGAGCACGAAATCATCTGCGCGACCTGGACGGATGGAGAATGCGAATTCTCCGTGAAGTTCACCGCAGGTGGTATCGCCAACGGTCGTTGGGAAGGCAACTCGTTCGTCTGTGAAGACCACGAGGGTGAAGAGACTAAGGTGCAGTTCTATGCACTGAAGTCCTTGCCTGCCGTGCCATCCGTGCATGAGTTAAGACCGATTGAGGAGAAAATCCTTGATGTGGCCAATCTCTTCAACGAGATGACCACCAGTGATCTTCAAGGTATCGCATGCGTCAAAGCCCGCGAAATCGTCGCTCTTGTGAGAGGCTCGCTATGAAAAAGGTATTGGCAATGTTGTTGGCGATGGCTTTTTCAATGAGTACCTTCGCATGTGATGTGCGTAATGCCGACCTCGCGCCGGCAGTGCATCCTGCTTCTCAAAAGCGAGAGTTCATCGTTTCTGGCGTTCTGCGCAAGTCGTCAACTGACATCTCGATCCGTCTTGTTCATTCCCTTGTTGTTGCTGGGAATGCAGATGAGGCGCAAGGGAAGTTCACGCGACAAGTTCTCAACGATTTCCCTGGATACTCGTTGGCAACCACCTTAGTAACCGAGACTGTTCCAGTCAATTCGGTTTCCGAAGTGACTTGCAATAATGATGTTGAAACGTAACCAGCGTGTTATTGCGCGAGCCGGCCCTTGTGGCCGGTTTTTTTTTAGACTTATTGTTTTGACGATGGCCGCGATTAGCAAATCGCACCATCAGTAAGAAATAGTTGACTTTATAACACTGGCAGTGATAAAGTCGCATCCATTGGTTTGGCGTACTTCGAACTGATGTTTTTTCCTCCCTAGCCCATCCTTGGGCTTGCCTCGACCGCGCCGCAAGGTACGGTCTTTTTTTTGGAGATTGAGCGATGGACATTGAGAACTGTGTTGCGAATGAAAGCCGGCTGGCTGACTCGGCCAGCATTCTCTCGTCCGTTGTGAATCAGCATATCGACTGGGAGTCACGTTTGAAGAAGGACAATTGCCTACGGATCTTCTACGGTAACTTCGTGGAGCTGGTTCGCCACCCCTGTACGAATTGCAAGACCGATACTGTATCCATGATGATTGGCGCAGAACGTGTCTGTGTCGATGCCGATTACTTCGTTGAAATGGAAGCTGGCAATATCGTGTTTGAGCTGAATGACCTTCGCAAAGTTGAGAACATGCCGTCCACCATCCATCTGCCAAGCTACGCATTGTCCATAAAAGACGTGCAGCTTGAGTTTCTTCAGCGGATCAATGCGGCGTTAGCGCGCAAGAACATTGACGTGAAGTTTGAGAGGGAAGGGGAGTTCTTCCGCAATATGTGCGTTGCGTGCGGCCACGCTCAGGACGAGGATTCGGTGATCGACCTGGATCGTGTCTTGTTCGAGCGCACCACAATGCATCCATCCGACAAAAGCCCATTGGTGATCAACTGTCGCTTGGAGCCGATCCTTGTGGGAGAGTATCAATGCTGATTCAGCTCTCCTTCGTGGTTGTTGCTATGGCTTTCCCCATTACTTCGCATGCCGATGTGTTCAAGTGCGTTGGTAACGATGGGAAGGTGAGCTATTCGAGCGTCAAATGCGGCTCCAGTGCCCAGAAGGTCGAACAGTTTTATTCGGCCATACCTTCAGCAAAGACTGAAGCGCCCGTTCGTCCATCACAAATGAATGATCTGCCGCCGCCCGTTCAGAATTCCACTGAGCGACCAGTCGTTACTGGCGGCCATACGCTAGGGCACGATGCTGTTGAACTACCAGTGAATAAGGATGGTGCCGGACGGGATTGCAGCTTTGAGATGGGGGAGGTTAAATCTGTCCAGAGAGCCATGAAGAACTGGTACCCGGCATCAATGAGTGGGTATTGGCATGATCGTTTAAGGATGGCCAACAAGAATTTGACTAACTGCCGGCATTACCAGGACAAGTGATGTTGTTTCCCGATGTTGATTGGGTCAGGAACGTGTAGCGTAACTTCCAAATGGCTGCATTACAGGCTGGTCAAGCACATTCAAAACAGTATCAGGTTCATTTGCCACCAACACTGCACTGGTGTGCATCAAGTTCATTATCGTCAACCTGGCACCTTCCTTCTTGCCTATGTCGGCAAAAATAGCACCAGTATCGACCGCGTAGACGTTGCCAAATCGTTTTGCACCACCCCACTGAGGGGTATGTCCAACAAATACTCGATCAACCCCCTTGACCCCCATAGCATCCGCAGACTTGATGCGATCGCGACCCCATAACGCAGTTTCAGTTACTTTCTCGTTCCCGGACTCAAGGCGAGCAAGAAATTCCTGCCATGAAAGTCCTGCCGCAACTTCAGCATGAACAATCCCGACAGTGCCGCGAGATGTTTCTACCTCGATGGCAATAGGTAATTTGCGGATTGCAGAGAGAATAGTTTGCTTCTGTTCCAAAGATACATTCATCCACCAACCAAGCCCGTTACGTCTAACCATCCAGTGATCAGAAGAAAATTCCGGGAATGTTCCATCCGAATGAAGTTGGATCAGCATTTCCTCATGATTTCCGCGTACTGCATGCACATACGGCTGCGCAAGAAATTTTGCGACACGAGATGACTCTTCACCGCGATCGATCAAATCACCCACGCAAAACAGACGGTCAACGGACGGATTAAATCCAACACGTTTCATTGCCATCAAAACCAATGTGAACGCGCCGTGTATATCGCCTACAACAAAATCTCGCCCGGCAGTATTCGCTGGGTATTTCTTTACAAGATGGAGCTGGTTATTCATTAAATATTTTTTACTGATTCGAGACATAATTGCCTTTACTGGCATGGTCTTGGTTGTCTGTGATCGCGACGCTTCCCCGTCATAAACCACTCAATGGTAAATATAGCGCGTACCTGACCGCTTGTTTTTGGCCAACAGTTATCTGGGACTAACAGCATGTCTTTTATAAATCCGAATTTCATCATCAAGCCTTTCTATAATTTCCCAGCCTCAAGAAGCTTGTGGATCGTCTTCGCAGCTTCACAGCCCGTCATTCCATAAACCTTCCAGTAGTGCTTTGCCTTGGACACAATGAAGTCAGGAGTGTCCGCATCTTCTGTGTGGTGTATCTCGCGCCATTGCCACATGAAGCCTTCCCAGAAGGTCACAAAATCGCAGCATGGCCCGACCGACTTCATTAGAGCCTTCCCTATTTAAGTTTTCAGCTTGGCGTTGTCATTCAACGAATGAATAGTCGCGCAGTTTCTACAAGTGAGCTTTACGTCTTCATCTTGCATCACTTCTTCACCATCAACCTCCTGCTCGACGTGAGACCATTCCCATTCATCGTTGCAGCCGCAGTTGCCGCAAATGAGATGTAATCTAGCCATAACCATGTCGAACCTTTCCATCAACTCTTCGCAATTGGCGGCCTATTGGAAAAGGCAGCGATACGCTGTTGTCCAGCAACAAAATAGAAACGCTGCTCGACCTCGCCATCAAGTAAAACCCATGGAGAACGAACGCCCGGCTCAACACCTCGCGAAAGAAATACTTTGGCATCAGGAGATAACGCTGGAGGCATACGTTCGGTTTTTACGCAACCACAAATTTGAGACGATCTTTCGATAATGTGATTAAGCGATGAAATACAGTTGGCCCGATCAATCTGGCAGTGTTCATACGCCCACGCTTCCGTTGCTAACAGCCAGTATTCGGTTGGTGTACCCTGAATTTCGTGAATGACGAATTGCCAGTCATTGCAATGCTGTGCTGTCAGAAAATCCAGAGAGCATCCCCAATACAACCCCGCTTCCATTCACAGCAAAAAGGGCATTATTTTTCATAAGTCGTCTTTCTTGTTTTAACCTTTAATCGTTGTTTCAAGCTACGCTCCGCAATCAGTTCGGCGTAACGTGCCATGATTTCGTCCGGCTGAATGAATGTGGCCGGGATGCCAAGCACTCTACTTACTACCTGCCGCACCTCGCCCAGCAGCGCCGCCTCTTCGTAGGACGGCACGGCATCAGGCCAGCCCTTGCAAAACAGAAGATGCTTCGGTATGCGGGCCTCGGCAGCTTCGCGAACTTTTTGCGCTTGCTTGGCGCGTTCTAGCGCGGCGCGGGTGCCATCATCGAGCAGAGCAGGAGAGAGATCACCCAGCCAGCGACTTCCCTGCAATCCAAAGGTGGATTGCACTTCGAGATCGACCATGCGCCGGTAGATGGCATGATTGTCCGAGCACGACACGGAAGCATGCATATCCCCGATGCTGCCCATAATGCAAAATGAGCAACTTACGCGCGAACTGCCATAGGTGGTGTACGCCTCGTGCAGCGGGCCGCTCTGCTCGCTGATGTAATCGAACACTGCCGCAGTCGGCCAGTCGATGATGGCGTTCCAGTCGAGACCAACAACGTTTTTCTTGGACAACTTCGCGTTGACTTTGGCGATTGGCATCTTGGCACGCGCAGCACTTTCGTCGTGGCGCACGCCAGTTACGGATAAAATATGCTGCCCCTTGAACCGGCGAGATAACTCGGACGCAATGACCGCCGACTTCAATTCGCTGGTGCAAAAGCGCATGGATGGGGTAGACCACGGTAAAATTACTTTTACACATTCGAGCGCCTGATAGCGAGCCAGATTGTTCGCCCAGCGCGTCTCCCAGCGCTCCATCATTCCGCCGGCACGACGCTTAACCACGACCAACTCCCAGCCGATCTGCTTGGACAACCGTTCGCAAACCGGCAGACTATCTTTCCATTCGACCGAACCGAGGTCGGCGTGGATCAGCACCCGCGAACCTGTATGTCCGATGGTATTCAGGTATGCATCGATGCGCAGCGCACAGGCAACCGAATCCTTGCCGCCACTGACTCCAATCGCCACAACCGCCCCAGCATCCAACATAGATGAAACCTGCGGAGTGACCGAGACCATATAGGCATGAGTGGCCGGAGCAGGAGGGCATATAGAGGTAGTGATGGACGGACATCCAACTTGCGGTACAGACATCACACAAACTCGATCAAACCGAACGTCGCTATCAAGATTCATCGCCTTGGCCTTTACTAAAATTCGTTATCCACATCTGGTTGTGGACACCCCGTTGACCTGGACGGACAGTTCCCAAGATTGCTGCCTTGGCTCAGGATCGCCTGACTTCGGCTATTACCTTTCCGTTATGACTTCTTTGCGCCACGCAATTCGCAGTCGCTGACAAATTCACGCAAAGCATCGCCAATGCGGGTATGTTCCGGCCATTGACCAGGACGCTTCTCAAGCAATTCTTTGACAGCGTTATATGCAGCGATTTCTTCTTCGTTCATTGCCTATTCCTTCCTAGTTATCGTTGTGTAACTTGCGGGCCTTAGCTACGACCGATAGACCGGCCTTGGAACCCATTTTTCCTTCAGCCAAGGCCGTCGCTTCCGCCTTGGTCAATTCGAGCGTCAGCCGCCCATCTGCACGGCGCAGCCTGATCTCGCCAGGAGTCGCAACAACCTGCAACTCATCATCTGCTGTAATCCCTGCATTTTGCAGAACCTCTTTGCTGAACGTAGTTCCTAGTGAGTTACCGATTTTTCGTAGCTTCATAATGTTTGATTGATTCGACATAGTTACATTGTAATCACAATGCGCCATTTATACAAGCTAAATGTGCGCACACCGTAATCACAGTTTAATCGCCGTCGCTCGGTAAGGCAACATCAAACGCCTAGACTGCTGGTGGCGATCCGCTATCAGCGGCTCAATGCGGCAGAGAGGCGTTTGCTGGCGCGGGGAGAATCCATCGCCAAGGGCGACGTGCAGCTTCGCCGAAATGACTGGCGAGAACGGCAGGCACTGGCGCTTATTTTCAAAGTATGAAACGGAGATATTCACCATCACCGTACTATCCGGAGGTGCCCCTTATATCCTGAGCTGCCCGGACGTCAGGCGTGAAAAAAGCCCAGCCGCTTGCGCGAACTGGGCTTGATTGTTGCGATCACTTAGGCGTGATGCGCGCCGTTGTGATGCTGCTTGTTTTGGTGATCTTCTGCACGATGTTTTTTCGCATAAAGCGACACCAGCAGGAGGCCAATCGTTGCAATCCCAAGAGCAATCAGAGATTCAATCGCCATTTTTGTTCTCCTCTTCACGAAGGTTGAATGCCACGAATAGTAGCACGAAGAATATGAACAACAAAGCCGCAGTCGCCCAAAATCCAATCTTGTGATCTACGATTCCGCCAGCAATTATGGCGATAATTGATGCTGTCGCCAAATTGTCAGCTACTTTCGCAAATCCTTCACGTTGATCCTTGTCCATGTCCACAAGGTTCCTTTCTGCCCTCTCGGGCCTGTTATTTCAGTTCACCATCCGGTCATCTGGATGGTGAACTTACTGAGTTCAGTTGCTAGAAGCTTCTGGCCAATAACGATGAGTAAGACGTTGGAAGTAGCCATGAGAGCCATAATCACTAGCCCTTGCTCCGCCTGAAGGAAACCAATCTGGAGCATCCAGACAGTAGCCACGCGCCTCATCAGCCATCCTTGCCAATTCTGACGGGATGCTGCTATCGCTCGAATTATCGTAAGTTTTGCAGGAACACATAGTTTCATGTCCTCGCTTCAAAACCTGATGGTTCCTCAAATCCAAATGAATTGACATATTTTTTCTTTCTGCCCAATGGGCTGTTAGCCTTACTACAGTTCGCCACAACCACAAGGACAATAATTCGGATCGAGTCCATGTGTGCAGCAACCCATAGCGGCCATTTCTTTTTGGGCTTGTGCAAGCTCATCAGGAGTCGCATAGTCGCCAATGGTTCTGGCTAACTCCACGGCCTGAACCCTGTTGTGGCTTCCTGGCGGGAAGGTCGAATCAACCATTCCTGAAAAGTTCGCCACAAAAACGTCATGCGACAGCCCGCATCCACTTCTGGCCTGTGTGGCAATTGAGTGAATTTGATCTGCGAGAATATTCCCGTGTTGCATTTCATACTCCTCTATTAACCCATAAGAAGATGCACCAACCCGTGAGGGGAGTGCATCCATCACGGGCTGGTTAAGTTTCAAACGCTTGCCGTCTCATCCTCAAGCCAGAAGTTTTCTGACACAGAGGATGTGACCGGAATCGCTGGTTTATCGACAACAACAGTCACGGTGCGAACACCAGTACCGCTGCTTCTGAACGCACCTTCTGCGTTTTCCTCGAACACACCACCATTGGCCTCCACAAAAGCGCGGAAGTCTCGGGTCTTGGCGTTATCACGGAACAGGACGCTGGCTGGCATAACGGACACCAGACGGCCACCAGGCTTCAGGAACTTCCATGCATGCATCACATGGTCGATATCCTGTTGCTTGGCGAACGGCGGGTTCATCACCACGAAGTCGAATCGCTCCTGACTGTCGTATGTAAGAAAATCACACACAACAGGGGAGAAGCCTTTATTACGCAGAATGACCGCGTTCTTCTCCTGCAGCTCCAGCGTGGTCACGTTGCCGTAACCCACGATTTCAGCAACAGGAACAGCGATCGCGCCATCACCAGCGTTCGGTTCAATGGCCTTCGCGCCGGCAGTGATGCCAGCCTTCTTCACCAACTCCCCGACCAGTTCGGCCGGGGTAGGGAAGAAGCCGAAGTTATCTTCCTTGGGTGGGCGCTCGAAGGTGCCCGACTCGATGATTGCTTCCACCAGGTCGGTTGGGTCGGATGCGAACACATGACCCTTTGCCTTCTTGTCCCACTTGCCACCGATGCACTGCAACGCATCATCGACCATCGTGTACAGCGCACGTTCGAGCTTTCGCTCAAAACGGACAACACAACCGTCAATAATCGCTTCAGACATCAGCTTCTGCAGCTCACTGGACACGGGTTCTGGGGTTATTCCCAGTTCCGTGTTGTACATTTCCGCAATCTCTTGCCAGTTGATCGAGCCTTCTGCCCAACTGTCCAAGAACAGGACGTTGTCGATGGCCCCGATGACCATCTCGTCCTCGTGAGGCTTGCGAATCACAACCTTTGCCATCACAACGCTCATTGTTTCGGCGTTGAGAGGTGCTCTGGTCAATATTTTGGAGATCCGGTTATAGACCTCCGAGGATTGCCGCAGGTACAAAGCGGCGAGATAGGTGGCTGAATTGGCCCACCCTTCGTATCGTTCAGTCATTTTTTACTCCATAGAGTTACATCGATGCCCTTTCGGGAGACCGATGATGTTTAAGATTGGCAATTAAGCCGGTTTGGAATGCCCAATAAGCAGGGCGGCTATCTTCAGCACGTAGGCTGAAAAAGGAATGACCGAATGCGGTCGCGAAAGGACGCAGAAGCGCCCAAGCGTGACGACACTCGGATTCAATAGGCGATTTTGATTGGATGATGCAGATGCCCGGAGGCGGTTGAAATGCTCTAAGTCTTTTTAACGCCCCAAGCGGGAGGCTCGTGAATTGTACCTTCAGCTAGTTGGCGGCGCAATCCGCAGGCTCAATTGTGCAATTTCTGTGTTTCCTTGTGCCAATGCTCCTCATCCTCATGTGTGTAGTGGTCGGTCGTGTTGGAGCTTCCGTGTCTTGCATTCATCTGGACGATGCTCTTAGGGATGCCGCTACGGATCTGATAGGTGATGCTGGTGTGACGACCCCAGTGCGATGATGCCTTGCGTACCTTTGCTGCTCTGGTCTGGTATGCAGCACGCTCCAATACATCGCCAGCAGGCAGTTCTTCGGCCTTTTGCTCCAGCAGCTTTGCAGCGGATTCAAACAACCCGTCCAGGATGTAGTTCAACTGTCTGGCGGTGATCGACTCGTCAGACCGGATAGAGCGGAGCAGGGGGGAGTCATCGTCATCAAGGGGGAGGGGGGTCAGCCCCAAGTAGGTCCGGTATCGCACCAGTTCTTTGAGCATGTCTTGCACAACAGGAACTTTCGCTTCCTTACTGCCCTTGCCCACAACGTGCCACCACCACAGCTTCCCATCTGATTTGAAGCTGTTCATCTTCCCAGCGGCCAGCTCACTGGCGCGAGGCGCGAGGAACAGCATAAGCGAAGAGAGGAATTTTGCTCTCTCATACTGATCTGTCTCGTCCTTTGTCCCTTTTGGCATCATTTCGATTGCGTCCTGAAATGCTGCCCATGTTTCCTCATCCAGAAAACGCTCTACCTTCTGCTTGTCTGTCTTTGGCTTCTCAGCTCGTACTGCCTTGCGCTTTGTCTTGAGCTGGCGCATCGGATTTTTGATGAGATAGCCGTAATCCACCAGCCATGTGAAAAATGAACCAAGCGTCGCCATTGAAGTGAGTCTGCTGGATGCGGATAGACCAGCTACGAGCGTCTCTGGCGCGTTTTCTTCGCCTTCATTGGACACTGATGCCACAAACGGTCTCCAAGCGTCTGATTCGCGCGGATGCTTTCGTTGTGATGCCCAGACTTCGACCGGCTCCGGGCTGGCCAAGAAGTTGATGTAGTCATCCATATCCGTGAACGACAGACTGGAGAATGGCTTTCTCTTCACGTTGACCGACCACAGGATCATGCGCTCGATCTCTTTGGTGTAGTTCCGAAGAGTTGTTGCCGTAGCCTGATGCTGGGAGAGAAACAAACGGGCGGCTTCAAGGTCTGTATTGACCACTGGTTCGCTTGGATTGGCGGGTGCTCGATTCAGGCCGGAAGACCCATCAAGGGAATCGTCTTCAATAATCAGGCGTTCGAGAGGTGCGATATTCATTCCCATATTGGCTTGGCATCAAAGAAAATGCCCCCAGAAGTTGTCTGGAGGCATTATATCGCTACTTCTGATTATAGCAATAATCAGAAGTTCAATCTGAATCCATAAGGCTACCTACGGATAGTTGATTGTATTCACCTACTGTTGGAGACGCCCATCCGTCTTGATTGGAATGTTTGGATTTGTAATCAGACGAGATAAACGATGAGTTATCAAACCTTGGTTGAGTAGTCTTCGCATCAAGTAAAGAAAGACACTTTACTTCCGAGAAAGCAATCTTATCCAGCGCAGTGAAAAACTTCTTTATTTTGTTAAGCATTTATTGAATTCCTTGTTGTTGGTGCAACTATACCAACAACAAGGAATTCCCAAAGCTTTTTCGTTAAATTATTCGCGAGAATTGCCCGGTTTCCCAGCCGGATACTTTACTTCCCCTTCGGCATAATTAGTGGGTGGTTCATCAGGGGAAGTCAATTCTTCATAAGCATCATTCCCTTTTTCAAACACATATGGCACTCCGGCAACGGCTTGAGGTTTTGAAGCTGCTTTTAGTTCACCCTCCAACTTGTCCATGTTCTTCAATTCATCTGGTGAGATAAGATCCTTCTTTTTCTCATGCAATTCTCTAAGTTCTTGAACTGCGCGTTTTTGGGCTTCAGCGTTCTCGTCAAGCATTTCTTTAGTCCCACTTGTCTTGTGGGTTGCATCGCTTTCCTTGAGTGCAGTTCGCTGCTTGCCCATATTCCTTAGCTCATCCTGCTTTTCTAGTATTTTTGCTTCGTGAGCTGCTTTCTTTGCATTGATAGCTGCTCTTGCTTCATTCGCAGCCTTGCCAGCGGTCAACACACGCCCCATTGGGAGCACAGACAATGCTGCTGCTGCTTCTGGGTATTCATCTTCAAACTTTGAATATTGGTCAATAGCTCTGCTGAGATTATTGAATCCAGCAATATTTCCATCCTTGTTGAGTAGACCTGCTTGCTGCCCGTTGGAAACAAATTCTGCAATTCGATCGACATTCTCCGCTGCGATTTTCTTGTTGTTAATGGAACCTGTTGCACCTCCTGGTCCACCAAGGTGGTCTTGGTGAGCAGTCGCTTCTCGAACATCTTTCTCTGCCGTTGACATCCAGCCTTGCACCAACCCAACATTTGCTCCATGCGATCCAGTTTGTGATTGTGCTGGTAGAGTTGCTGCATGAATTCCTGCGGTTGCACCTTCAACCTTATTTGCCGCGACCTCTGCATAATTAGTGATTTCTTTGTTTCTACCCATTCCTTGTTCGAACGATACTGGCACCTCTTTCCATTGGTCATCGCGCCTTGTTTGACCTTGCGCCAATCCGCCAGTTTCAGGACTTCCTGCTGCAACGACTCCGCCACCGAGATTCGCTTTTTGTGCAATATTCATGAATGCATTTGCGCTGGCACTCTTGAGAGCCAAAAGTTTGGTAGCTGTTTTGACACCTGGTGCTGTGTCTGGGTTGATTCCAGAGCGGGTAGCTTGAATCATCAAGGCTTTTTCTACTTCAGCAAACTTTGCTTGTTCTGTTTCTGAAAGGTTTGCAACCTCTGCATCAATAGCTTCTGTAGCTCCTTCTTGTCCTCTATAATTGACTTCTGCTTGCGCTGCCAAGTCTGTCATCTGGAACTCTTGCGTAGCACCAACAGATAGTTTTCTTGATTCTGCGTCTTTGAGCGTCTGTCCAGCTTTCTCTTGCGCCTGCAGTGTATTTTTCAATGTGCCTGACTGCTTCTTAGCAAATGTTGTGCCCTTTTGTGTTTTTGCATTCCGCGCAAATTCGAGACGTGCTTGTTGTTGCCAATCTTCGGTATGGTTTTGTTTGAATTCCGATCCACTTTCAACTCTCGCTCTTAAGCCTTCATCTGTTACTGTCTCCAACGCTTTACTTGCCCCCAACTTGTTTCCCATGAATTCGAGACCTAATGCGGCTTGAACTGCCTCGCGATCAGACTGTGAGGCCCCCTTAAACTTTTCTTCTGAAAATATCTTTGAGCTGGCTGCTGCAACATCCTTTTTAACCCCAGTACCAACTGCAGCATTAACACCCTGATTCCATTCAGTCTGTTGTTTCCTGTCATCGAGTCTGCTGTAATCAGCAGCAAGAGCTTCATCCTGTGCTTTTGCGGCTGAACGCTCATTAGTTTTTGCTGCTTCTTTGACCTTATCTTGGGTCTCACTAAAGCTTACTTTGCCAAAAGCATCATAAGATCCATTCCTGACTGCATCATGTCCAATTATACGGCCTTGTGTATCGCCTGCTTCAATTGGCTTGTGACCAGAAACGAGCGCCCCATTCTTCACCAAACTGTCATTCGTCCCGGCAGAAGGCGCAGCCAACTTCTCATCCGTATAGTCCTTCGCACCCATGCCGCCGGCTACATTGGAAAGCGCGTACATAGATCCAGACAGCAACGCCATCGAGATCATCGGAGTCATCGCCATCAGCGTGGATGCAATACCCAACTTTATCGAGATGATGTTGTAGAACTGCATGTAGTTTTCTAATGTGATACTTCTGAACGTAGATATTGCATATTGGGTTTGCATTTGAATCATATAGTCCAGGACGGCGGCAATAGGCATCCACGACTGTGTCCAAGCACCAAACAACAGGAACCCGAGCACTATTTTAAACCCGTGCGCACCAGAAACGAGTGCGACAGCAAGGATAATTGGAGAAAAGGCGTAGAACAATGCCAGCAATATATTCATCGCTGGGATCATTGTTTTTGTGAAGATGCTCGCTTGTGCCGCAGAATCGATATTCATCTGTTCCATCGCAACGCGAGTCATTACCTCGGACATGCAGGTGGACATATTTGGCCCAGTAGGTTGATTGACGCAGTCAATGCCTTGTTGAACTGGCGTCATTGCAATAAGGTTGACCATGAATGATTGGGAGGTTTGCAAGTTTCCCAGAATTCCCGCCGTGACGGAGTTGTACGCTTGAGTCAATCCATTCACTGTCGCTCCAGTAGATGCTCCAGCCGGAATTTCTCCTGCAGTGGAAGTCTTCAATATCGAATTAACAGAAGGCGATATTTTTATAATCTGAGTGTCTTTGATAAGTTTACCTGCTCCAGTTGAGCAAGATGTCCCGTACCCTAGTGGATGTGCTGCATCCCAATACGTCATTACTCCAGACACATTAAGACTTTTAAGATATGTAAGCATGTCTGGACTGCTTGACAGGGTTTTATAGCTAAAACCCGGATCTGTTATTGCGCAATATTTGATGAATTCCGTTATGGACTGGCTTAAATATGGGAATGTTCGTTTGGTTTTCGCCGGCTCTCTGAACCCGAGCAGGAGTTTCAGTGGATTGGAAAAACCTTCGGCGCTCATTGCTAAATAAGAACCAGATGTTGAGCTAAAGGCTGTTTCAACATTATCAGTTACAGCCCTAGATATTGTTGCAATAATACTTGCAGGTAGCGCGACAATAAGTGGGATATTGTCTACTGCCGACACCTGTCCAGTATATACGTCTTCAATCTGCAATCTTTCTTTCGGCAATATCCCGCTAAAGAAAATCAACAGGACAAAAATAAAAGGTTTTGGGTCTATCTTTGCTGTAGTCATAGCTGGTATGACCATCATCAGGATGCCAATTAAAAGTCCAATGACAACAATCCCTGCACCTTTCGCTGGATTAAACATTGACGAGCCAAACACCATTGCAACAGCATTTAGAATGGAAACGAAGATCGTCATATCTCCAAGTGTGTAAACGGTATAATCCACAATTCAGCCCTTAATTTAATTTGCGCCAAGCGCAGGGAAACTCTTTCTTATAGTCTCAGAGATATCTTTTGCCTTTTTAAGATCATCTTCAGTTGTTTCCAGCAGTTGTGCCAGCGTATTCATCTCTCTGCCGATTCCAAAAAGGCGATCATTAACATTCTTCGGCATTGTCACATCGCTTACCCCATTCCATGATGTCCTTGCTGCTGTGGATGCAGCCTCCCCCATCTTCATCGTCATCATGATGGCCAATCGTTTTTCGATATATGGTGTTATCGTTGCAATTGATACTCTGTCATATTGAACGTCTTTTATGAGATTAAAGACCGGTCCAGCAAGGGTCAAAAAGTTTTGTTCTTCCTTTGTAAAATCGCAACCATCCTTTTGGCAATTAAGAATCTTTCCGTAAATGGATTTAACCCCAGGTGTTTCAGGTGAAGCATTTGAAAGAGCCTTCTGAATTTCTTTAGCGCTTTTTTTGGTGGTATCTCCATAAAGCATATTTTTGACATAGTCATACATATTGACCATATCAAGCTTCACTTTTTCCAATTCAACACAACTAAATTTGCCAAATGCATCACTATCCCCGTTGAGCGGTTTTCCTTTGCACTTCCACACCTCAAGATTATCGCGATTTAGCAAATCTAGCAGCGTGATAATGTTTCCATAAGTCGCCGCATCTGCGGCAACATTCGATGCATTTGGATTAGTCGAGTTTGATGTTGCGATGGCGGTGCCAATCAATGACATCAAAAATTGTTTTGGTTTGTTTTTTTTTGGGTCAGAACTATCGTTCTGAATGGAAATCGCACCAATTGTGTCTGCAACTTGAGTGCGATTAAGTGCGCGCCATGTAAAGTTCCCTGCGTTTGGGTTTTTATCTTCCTGTGCTTTTAATTGTGCTTTGTCTTTCGCTGGTGATGCAGGGTTATTGCCTGTAAAATAGTCGGAAATTGCACCTACCTCTTGACCTATTGCTGATGCGGCTTTTCTTACGTCTTCCACAACCGAACCAGACTTGATCGAGTCGACGGCCTGGTTAGCAATAGCGCATGTGTTTGATGCCAGCGAATTCAATTCTTGAACGGTTTTTTGGAACTTATCCACCAAATTAGAAATCATTGGGTCAATAACTGCTAGCGCGGCTTGGAATAATAAGCCGATCGCATTGTTCATAATGTTCCGCAACAATTGAGTGAACTGATCTGCGTTGATGAAGCTGAAACTGCCAGCGTACATATCAATTCCACCACATCCTGCAGAAAAACGAGGCGGATCAAATGAAGCCAAATTGATCGGCTTGACCGGTGTGCGCAGTGATATTCCACCACCAACGAAACCAGAGCGGGTTGCGCTTTTAAACGATCCCGCGCTTGTCACGTTAGAGGTGAACATACTGTTCATTGCATTTTGCATGTTTGCATATGCGTGGCCAGACATTGATACTGCAGCGATGCTGATAACGATCAATCCAATCTTTTTCATATTGATTACCCCTTAGTACCTGTTTTTGAGTTTTTCTTTGATGTATTTAACGAATTCATCCGGGTCATCTGATGCGCCGTCTTGCATATCCTCAACAGTCAGAACCCCGCGTTCGAACGGATTGACTGACTTTTCCATTGCTTCTGGCAGCAATTTTTTTGAAGTTGCCGCAGCTAGAATTCTGTCTGAAAGTTGGTCTTTCGCCATTATTCCTTGAGAAACCACGAGGTAAGATTTAGGAGGCACCGCAAAGATGGTTGTTGGATAGACTTTGAGATCCAGCATTTGTGCATGGCCATTGTCTGGCTCCCATTCACTTATTCCTGGCAACCCTTTCCCATCCATAGAAATGTACTTAACCGTAAATCCGTAGGACTTTTTCATCTGATTGATGATGTTTACCTGAGCCTTACAGAAGTCACACTTTGAGTCGAAGAATACAAATAATCCCCCAACCTCTTTAGCAAGGTATTTCAGAGTGTTCTCTTTGGAGACGAACTCCTTACTCATGAAATTGTTTTTTCCATATGTTGATAGTGGGACACGGTTGTTCTCATCTAGCAAAGGTTCGCTGTATACATACTGTTGTGCAGCTTTTGAAAATCTTTGCGCCTTGTCCATTTCAACGCGCTGAACGAAAAAGTATGCCGCCAGATTCTCTTTGGAAGGATCGTCAATTGCACGCTCACGTAGTTTTGGCAGCATTTCGCGTAACCATGCAGCAGTCATTGGCTTTTTCTCTTTGGCTTCTACTGCGCCAGCGCTTTCAGGTTTCACTTTCTTATGCTCTTCTTTTTTCTTCTCCGGTTCTTTTTTGTACCAGAACCATCCATCATCCGGTTTTACGGTCGCATCGTAATCTGGATACGGGTCATTGCTCGCTACCGAGCTGGTGGCGAACGCTGCTAAAAATAGGAAGGTTAGGTTGGATAATTTCATTTAGATGATCGGATAAGCAGAACCAACTACGTTCTTGATTGGAAGAAGTCCCCAGTAACGGCTGTCAAATGAACGTGGTTTTGTCCCGCGTACAAAAATAAAACCATCTGGAATGGTTTTCTCAAGATTAAATGAATCTTCCGAAACCCCAAGTCTTTTTGCAGCTTTATCCGCGACATCAAGCTGTCCAACCTTTTCGCCGTTGATATAAATGTACCCGTCATTGACTTTGATGCTGTCGCCTGCGATCGCGGCGACCTGCTTTATCACCAGGTGGCCTGCAAAGGGTTCTTTCATTACTTCCGGCCCGACGAACACCACATACTCGCCTGCTTTGATACGGTCTGGAGTTTTGTAATGGACGATATGCATGAAGCTATCGAGGCAATCGGTGTTTTGAGCGCCAAATCCAACTCTTAGATTAAGCATTGCAGCAATAGCTAAAAAGACCACAAGAATTGTGGCCATGCTTTTAGCTGCAATAGATGCGAGTTTACTACTCAATCTCTACCCCGAGCCTTTCGGCGAATGATGCAGTGATATCGTATTTTTCTGGGTAAGTAAAAGCTGCGCTGCTATTCAATACAATAAAGCCTTGTTCCCGGTATTCCATCACCAGCCTTTTCATGTTTTCAGCAAGCCCGGTACTCACTGTAGCTGCCTGGTCATTAGCCAGCTTCATCCCCATGATCTGTTTGGTCGATGCGGCCAGTAACTTCGATGAATTAAGGAATAGAACTTTCTGTATTGGTTGGTCATTCGGCAAAAATCTAACGGCTGCGATAACTGCCAAAGCAGCTACCACGATTATAACCAGCGGGAAGATATATATCTTTTTGTTTATCGTATCGATCATTACTCGTCCTTCTTTTCTTTGCTGCCCATCCAAAGTCTCAGACCTGACATAAAGGAAATACCGAAACACATTCCTGCTGCTGCAGACGGGAAAATGTATTTTGATGCGATTGTCGCCACCACCATGTCATGAGGCATGGCTGTGACACCTACGATTATCGAGATGGCCATAATAAACAGCGTCCTGTTACGTTCGCTTGCATTCACATCCTGCTTCATTGCCTTGTTGAATTCGTCTTCCTTTTCCATTTGCATCACCTGCCCTCCTGAACTAATTTGTCGATAATTTCTTCAACATCCTCTCCCGCATCCATGCGCTCAAAGACCAATTCCCTCTCCCATCCTTTCGATGAGAAAAGAATCTGTGTGAACCGGTCCACAATCAGGCGACCGATACCCCATCCTGTGCTATTTCGTACCATCAGTTCCGCATACTTTCCTTGAACTGTATGGATTGATTTTAGCATCTGCATTTCGTAGATATCCATCTTCAGGCGGCCACTGCGTACCGCTTCGTCTATGGAATCCTCGCGTTGAGACATGATGATCTGGTATTCAGCGCTGCTGACGATGGCGTTACCGTTTGGTGAGTTGTATACGTCACCGATGTTCTGGGTGATTAGCCATGCAGAACCTTGATGTTTGCGCACCGTTCTGTAAGCAATCTCGATGGCCTTGCCCATGACATGATCGTCCAGCAGGCTCCATGCCTCATCAATGAACAACCCCTTTTTCCTACCGTGCGTGTGATACATCTCGTAGCTGATAGACGAGAATAACTGGATCAAGACGACTTGCTGGAGGGTCTTTTTGTTCTCAAGTTCCTTCAACTCCAAAACAACATAGTCGTTCGACATATCCACGTTGTTTTCGCCATTGAACCAGCGGCCATAAGTACCATGTCTGGTGAACGGATAAAGCTGCTTCCCGATGTCTTTGATGCGCTGATCCTCGTCATCGAGACAGAGTTGAGCCACAAGATCAGCATTGGCTTTACGTGCCGACTTGCTATAGGCAGACTTGATCTTTTCTTCAAGGGCCGCCATCCTATAGTCGTCAAGACCATCTTCTGGTGCCGCCATCTTTGCAAACATTGCTTTAAGAATGTCCATTTCCTCGTCAATATCGAGGATTTTTGTAAACGGGTTCAGGCAGATATTGCTCTCTTCACTGAATTCAATGAATTGACCACCCAGAGAGCGACACAGTTTTTCGTAGGACCGACCTTGGTCGATAACCCAAACTCTACCGCCGCCGGCCATCATGTCGCATTGCAATTGTTGCGCCAAGAATGATTTGCCTGAACCAGAACCGGCAATGATGATGCCGTTATGGTTTCCGTCAGAATCATAAGGGTCGAAGAACATACAACTTCCGCGACGGGTATTGAAAATAGATGTAGCGCCAGAACCAGTCCCGAGCCAATCGGCAATGATAGGCAAATGACGAACCGCATGGGATATGGCCATCGTGTGGAATCTGAATAGATTCTTTATACCTTTCTGCGATGCACCGAGCGGGAGGAAAAGATAAAACAACGGCTTCAGAATGCGCTTGTCTTCGCGCATATCGAGTTGCCATGTGGCTGCCCATGCGCGGAATGCAGAGGTCTGCCCATCCAGACGTTCTTTGCTGCGAGAGAATATCGTCATGGATAGATTGAACTCGCAAAGAGAGCCTCCTGCGCCGTCCATTTCATGTACTAGCGTGTCAATCCCATCCTTCTTGTAGCGCAGTGAAGGAATCATGTGTGACAAGCCGCCGAACTGCTGATTTGTAATCCATGCAAACTTTTGGCGAACTTTTGAGATTATCTTGTCCTGGTCGGGATAATGAATCGTGGCCGTCATCCAATATGGATCGGTGATTTGATTCTTTGATCCTTTTGGATCTCCAATCAACATATTCATCAGGCCGATGGATGAATATGGTGGGAAGTGTTTTACCGACAGCGTTTTGGAGTAATACTCGCCGTCATTGAATGTGACATCTTCCGTGCCGAACTCGACCGTATCAGCGGGGCCGAATACTTGCTCGCGCAATGGCGCATATTCATCTGTCACGAAGTCGTCTTCGTCGTACAGGTGGAAGAATCTGCGGATAAGGGCCAGATATTGCGCCTCGTCCATAGGTGTCAACCAGAGCCCCACTGATGAAAGACCCTCGGCAAACTTGTCCGACAGTGACTTCATCAGGTCTAGCTGCTTTTTCGACGGCATTGCGTCGCAAGGGATGGACAGCGAGAAGATAACCCGCTGTCTGTGAAGAAGAACGCCCTGCATCCCCGGCAGGGATGTATTCACACCTTCTTCGATGAATTCTTTGCGTCCGTGCGCCAGTCGTGCAAGAACGCCTTTTGCTTCCATCTTTCCGCTGATGTATGCGCCAGTTGCGGCGCTGATTTCCGGCTCCGAGAACAAGCCTATCTGCGCAAAAGACCCAGCAGGAACAGTGGTGGACAACACAGATTTAAGGCGATCGACAGTGCCATCGTCTGCGCCGGTCAATGGCGAACCTTGAAGACATATCCCAAGTCGCGATTCCCCAGACTCTGTCTGCAGGAAGAAGATGTTCGTTTCTGGATCGAACGAACGCACAGGTATGTGCCTGAATGGACGCCCTGCTCTCTTCGAATCTTCGGTTTGGATATTCTCAGCCATTATTACCTTCTGATTGCAACGATATGTGAGTTATTTGGGGGCCAAATGGCTTGTGCCAGTTGGCCCGAACGCCCGTTTACAGAACTGCAGTAAAGAAGCTGTTAGCGACGGACGGGCCAACGCTGGCGAGGATGGCCACGCCGAGAGCTGCCAATGCCGACTTGATGTTGCCGGTCGCGCCCAACACCACTGCTGTCAGAATAGTGACCAACGTGATCAAGATACCGCCAGTGCCGGTCAGGATTTCGGTGAGTTTGGCCACGCCGGACGAGAACAGTGTGTCTGTCGCGCCGAACGATGCTGTTGCCAGACTGGCCAGTGCGATTGTTACCAATACCTTCAGGAGTTGCTTCATGGTGTTTCCTTTCTTAGTTGAGAAGATCTTCTTCATTCTTCGGCATATCTGCCGAACCGTTTGTGGTTGAAGCTGCACTTGTGGCAGCTTTTCCCATCATTTTGTGAGGTACTGGAGGTTCGATACCTTCGAACTCTTCATTACCAAAATGCCATTGCTTTGGTTGGATTACGGTGAACACCAAGCCGGGCCAATGTTGATCGTTGTTCCTGTCGATCCAAGGCGCTATCCATACGCGCATCACTTTTGCTTGTTCCAATACCGGCACCGGATTCAATGCGGCGTTGTTGGCAGGCTCGGTAGCGAAGATATATGTTGGGATGTCGGGAGTGCCTTTTTTGGACTTTTCCTTATCCGTGATCTTGTAGACCTCTCGCGTGGATTTGCATGAAATCCCTTTCGGCATTCCAGGGCACGAAAATTCACTACTTCCTGCCACATTGAATGCGGAACAACCACTCAATACTGATGCCGCAAATATGGCGATCAACAACCTTGTCATTTTTTATCTCCTTGCATATTCAATTCGACGCCGTTTACCAATATGATCGTGACACGACGATTTGCGTCGATCTCGACAACAGGGAACATTTCTTTTGCTACATCCAGATAGAATTGAGACAGCATGCGAGCGCTCTCTGAGATGCCTTTGGCTGTACCCGCAGTCACGACATCGCTCACTGTTGGAGTTGTAAACTGCGTTGTTGAGCCGCCAGTGGTATTGACTTGAGGCACGGCCAGTGGTGTCATCACTTGCGCTATCCCGGATGCAAATCCGGAAATAAAACTCTTTGCCAACATGCTGCCCTGCTTGCTTACCAAGCGGCCTCTCATCCCCACCTTTCCGTCTTCACCCACTACATATCCTTCAATCTTTGACTCTATCACCTGTCCGTCTGTCTTTACGCAGGACAAAGTCACTGTTTGAAGTTGCGCTCTTTCTGTACTTAAAATGCCGAATCCTGAAACGATGGCAAAGCACTCTCGCACGTCGTAGCGGTAGCGATTTGGCAAGATTGCATCTGTCTTTAATCTAACCAGAGCAGGCACCGGGTTTTTCTGTGCGACACCAGAAGTCGGCGCATCCATACCATTAAGGAGTACCCCTTCGAAGTTGGAGCCAGCAGGGAGATAAACCAGAGGTTTTGGTTTTTGAACCACTTCTTCTTCGGTTTCGGTACGCTCTTGTCCACCGCCAACGATCACGCGCAGCTTTGGCTCATCTTCCATTTCTTCCGCTGGTGCAGAAGAAACATCCTGCATCATTGGTTGAACCCCAGTTGGCAAAGCTTCGTCCAAGGATGGAGTGCGCACTTGATTGACTTTCAGCTCTTCGATTTCCGCGCGCATACTCTGTAACTCCGCAATAGTTTCAGGCGATGCACTGGCCGGATTGCTGCTCTTGTCTAAAGCGGCTTTCTGTGTCTTGGTGAGGTTGTCGCCTAGAGTCGCCTGCTCTTTCTGCACAGCCTTTACCGAGGCCGCAAGCTTTTCAATCGTGAGGTCACGTCCATTTGAACCTGGCATTGTCAGATTGACTGGCTTCAACTTCTCTTTCGGCTTGCCTACTGATGTGGGGTTTGATGGCGTCAACATGACGGCCAACAACATCAAAGCCAGGAATCCTCCGCCCAGCACATACAGCATGCGCTTCTTAGGCGGCACTTCCGCCCAGAGTTGTTTGACTGACTTATTGGCCATCGGATTCTCCATCCAGAAGGGTCTTGTCGGCCAACACATAGACAAACGTTGATTCACCCTTGTTAAGGACAATGTTTGGGAAGATGGATACCGCCCTCACCCCTTTTTGATAAAATGATGTTTCAGACAGTTCTATGGACTTGTGACTGTTTTCGACCTTGTACTTGTAGATATCCAGATTGGACCCCGAATAGCGAGTTACCGGCAAAATTACAAGTCTTTCATTTTTACTGCGTCCAACAAAATTTGGCATGATGCCTTCAGCATAGCCGGCAGGTGTCTTACCTGCTGCAACTGTCCGAAGGAGGTCAACAACCTGCTGTGTGTATCCCTCAACGCGAGGAGCCTTTGATGTTCCACCCTGGGTGGAATCGATCTGTAGAGCCACAACCTGTGATGGAATGTCTTTAGGGATGAGGGTCAGAGAGATAACGGCATCACCTGCATTGCTACCTGTCACGAAAATGGTGAAAGGTTCATCCTTCTTCGGAGGGGAGATGAATAGGCTAGAGCCATCTCGTACCACTTGGGCATTCGTCTTCCCGATCACGCGAGGATTGGCAAACGGGGTTGCAATCCTGTTCGGAAACCGACTGGAGATAAGCACATTGTCCGTACCATCGCCATTCGTGCGAATTACGCTGCTACGAGTGAGTCTTTTGTTCACCCCACCAACGCCTGGAAGTGCTGTCGTGCGACGTTTTTTAACCTGCTCCTGCTTGGTTACCCCGGCAATGCCTGTTTGTTTGTCTACGACGATGAGTTCCTGAGCGAATGCAAAGGAAGAGAATGTAGTTGCTAGCAATAGCGATAAAAGCTTGCTCATTGGTTTTCCTCCGGAACCTTGTGGTCTTTAATCCAGTCTTGTGTGTGTGGCACTGACCCTGGGTAGCTAGTCAGCGAATAGATGATGGGGCGTCTTTCTGTGATACGAATTTCCATCTCATAAACCATGCTGGTTATAGAACCCGTCCCCATAGAAGACAGCGTTGTCATTGCCCCAATCACATATACTTTCCTGGTTGCTGGTTCGTAAATAATGTTGCTTGGAACATACTTTGTGGCACCAGCAGCTTCTTTGAAAAGTCTGTTATCCACAGTGGCTAGAATTGTTTTTCGCGTCTCTGCATAGACTGACGATTCCATGAATGACGACAGAGATTCGACAACAAAATCTGCATTGGCTGCAGTGATGTTTGAGATCAGTTGTGCCGCATAGAGGCCAAACGATTTCAAGTAAGCTTCATTGGCAGAGTCAAAGCCAATTCTCATTTCTTCATCGACGCGAGGCGGTGTCAGAACTATGTCTGATTTTATTGAAAATGAGTGGACCACTGCGATAAGTGTAATCAAAGCAAGAACGGCATTAGATATTGCGAGGGAAACATTGGCTTTTATGCTGTTTTCCCACGTTGTTTTTTGCCAAGGCAGCTTCATTGATAGAACTCCGTTTCCATTGCGTCATCAAATTCATTGTTGAGAGGGAATAGCCCTGTTGAATACAGCAAGTGCATTGCTGCACCATCGAGAGCTGAACGTTTGAGCTTGCTGATGTGCGGCATGACCAAGAAGAGAAACAATGCCGGCCACAGGATGGTGTGCATCATCAGACCTACGCCAATGGAGGTGCATGCGATGACGAATTCATCTGCCTCCCACCAGAGCACTTGGACTTGGCAGTCAACATACTTTGGCATTTTAATTTCAGAAGCCATGCTTATTCGCCTTTCTTAACTTCAGCACGGCGATTCATTGCGCGGCCTTCTGGTGTGTCATTTGACGCGACTGGATTGGCGGATGAGCGCCCTGTTGCGATAACTGTTGCGCCATCGACACCATGAGCGCGCAAGATGTTCTCAATCGATTTCGCACGACGGATGGAAAGCGGTGCGTTATGTGAATCGCTGGCTGTATTGTCTGTATGCCCCGCTACAGACAATCTTATTTTTTTAGAACTTGCCAGCTTGGCAAGCTTTTCAACCAGCAGCAACTCATCAGAATTTGCCGGGGTCGACGAGTCGGTCGCAAAATGAACAACTACGCCATTTTTTAGGAATTTTTCGGTTTCGAGACATTCAGAACCTTCAAGGCAATCGATTTCAGCGATCTCTTCCTTAGTAAGGTATTGGTCTTTATGGGCCTGATAGTCAACTTCCTCTGCCAAATATGCTTCTGGAGCTTGCCGACCATCGTCTCCGAAGTACAAGACAACCATGTCATCCATCCCAATACTTGGATGTTTGCATTTCCCAATAGCGTGCTGGAGCCGATTTGACATCTTGGCGATCCCGCCGAGATCAGGATTTGTTCCAGCCATACAGAAATCGCCTTCGATTTCCCCGGACATGAGTGGCGGTTTTGGCTGTTGTATGTGTACGGACTTCTCAGTAGCGCAACCCGAGATGAGCAGCCCAAAACTTACTGCAAGTAACGAATTTCGCATCGCTGGTGTGAAAAGAATCAACATGTGGCGATTCTAAAGCACAAATGACGCCTGCTTGCAGTGCAAAGTTACCTTTTTCTTAACTATTCAGAACTTTCTTTTTGGCAGTCTTTTGTGGACGCAGTGGGTATGTGCAAAGCCTGTCTGTGCCTTCAAATTCAAAAAGAATACGGCAAGTTCAAGCGCGATGATTCAAGTCGATTTTTGTAGTGCTATAAGTGAAATACTCATGCCACCCCATTACTTGATACATACCTTTCGGATCTCGCCGATGGTCGTCATGCCCTGGATGACTTTCTCAATACCATCCTGTTTCAGTGTCCGCATGCCTTCACCCATAGCAATGGTCATGATCTCGGCAGGACGCGCACCTTTCTGTATGGCAGCCTTAACCAGGTCAGTCCCGACCAACAATTCGTGAAGTCCTACACGGCCCTTGAAGCCCGTTCCTCCGCACACCTTGCAACCAACTTTTCTGGGGTGTGCAAGCATTATTTTGCCATCTTCTCCAAATTCCTTTGCCCAATGTGAGAACACCTTTTTGGCAGCCTCCCCATAGTTCTGCTTGAATTCTGGGAGTGCCTTCAATTCATAGCAGTATTCATGTACGAGTGACTCGATTTCTTCTTTTGTGGCCGGCTTAATCTCCTTGCAGTCTTTGCAAAGTGTTCTGCCAAGTCGTTGGGCAAGTACGCCCAATAAAGCATCCGCGAAGTTGAACGGGTCTACTCCCATGTCAAGCAATCGAATAATTGATTCAGCCGCGCTATTGGTGTGCAGGGTTGAAAGGACAAGGTGTCCTGTGAGAGATGCTTCGATACCGATCTTGATGGTTTCCTGGTCGCGCATCTCGCCGACCATAATGATGTCTGGGTCTTGGCGCAGGAAAGAGCGCATGACCATTGCGAACGTCAATCCAGCTTTGGGATTGGTTTGCACCTGGCGAAGGCCTTCCTGAGTGATTTCGACCGGGTCCTCGGCTGTGAGGATCTTCGTGTCTTCATTATTCAGGTGGCCAAGCACGGAGTGAAGTGTGGTTGTCTTGCCTGATCCTGTGGGTCCGCACACGAAGAATAGACCGTATGGCTTTGCCACTTCAGTCTTGAGCGTTTCAAGATTTTGCGCAGAGAACCCCATTTTTTCTAGCGGAAGCGACTTGCTGGATGCCAAGATGCGCATGACCACGTCTTCGCCGCCCTTTCCTCCTGCAGTGGAGCATGTAGCGACGCGCAGCTCGAACTCTTTGGTGCCGGCCTTCATTTTGATCTTGCCGTCCTGCGGCAATCTGCGCTCAGATATATCGAGGTTCGCTTGAACCTTGATACGAGCAACAATTGCATACCTGAGTCGATAAGGAAATTCTGCATACCTGACCAATGCGCCATCCAGTCGGAATCTTACAAGGATCGTGCTCTTTCGCCCTGCGCGATAGATTGGTTCTATATGAATATCAGATATACCTCGGCGGTATGCATCCAGGATGGTTTTGTTGACGAGTTTAACCACCTCGTTGTCTTCAATTTCACTGATTCCAGGTACGTCGCCACTAAGGATGTCATCCTCCTCGTCAACATCAAGTTTTGACAGAATTTCGTCAATGTGACTATCGTCATCTGGCAGGATGGACACTTGAGCTTCTTGAGTGAATAGCCATTCCAAATACTGTTTATATTCATTCGCTGTTGTGACCAGCCAGACAACCTTGTTGTAAATGGCGGTTGGATTTGGATGGCTGGATTTTGCTGTCTGATAGTCAGTGCAGACAACTTTAACTTTCTTGCCTGCTGGAGAACCAGAATGAGGAAGCCACATTGAGGTTTCAAAGAAAGAACGTTTTACAGAGCCAAGCATCTCGCTTGGGCGCTCATGCGATGCAGGATCAAATTGGAAATACTCTATCCCGTAATGAGATGAAAGTGCCTCGCCAATTTGCTGGATTGAAATTCCAGCCTGCACAAGTGATTTCTCGAAAGCTTCTGGATGAGGATATTCTTTAGCGAGCTGATTAAATGCAGCGATTGAAATGTGTCCTCTGGTTACGAGTGTCGTATAACCATAGAGTGGAGTATGATCCATCCTATTGATTTCATGTTCAATCTTTGTTGATACTTTTCTTGAATGTACAGCTCTTAATGGTGCATTCATAGTTAATAATCCACTATTATCTGGCCAAGCGGCGTCACTGTGACGCCGCGCTGACGGACGCTTTTTGATATGGACGAGTTGAACAAAACCGACCCGGATGCCGAAGCGCGGCCGTCCGGAGCAAAAATAATTGATGTATCGCCAGTTGCTACTGTATTTTCCGGCATAGTGAAATTAAACGCAGACACGCTATAACCAGTCACATAGGCCATATTCGAATTGACTGTCACAGTTACAGTCGAAGAGACTTCGATAGCCTTAGCTTGCGCTCTCCGCATAATCGATGCAGTTGTATCAGCCGCCTGTTTCAGGCGTTGATCTGCGATAAACTCAACAAAGTTTGGCAGGGCCAAGCCTGCCAGGATTATGATTATCGCGACCGTCACCATCAGTTCGGCCAATGTGTAGCCTTTTTGTTTTTTCATTTCCTTAATAATTTCCTCAAGCGAGTTCTTTGGCAACCCTCCAAAGAGGAAAGAGGATTGACAAAGAATTACCTGTTACGGACGGATAATCACAAAAGTGTTGCCTTTTGTTTGCGGCTTAACTGCCCCGCTTGTGCCAGAACACCCGGCGCAAGTATCAGCGCCGCCCGTATTGGCTCCACTGGCTGTGTTTGGACTTGACTGGCTGATTCCAATGGTTGTCGCAGCACCTTTGAATGTTGTTGATGTGTAGACAGAGCCTGGATTGATCTTCACTTGTGCAAATGCATTTGGATCGGACGTGATGACCGAAATGCCGCGCAACGAAGCATCAGCATGTATGCCCTCGATGTAGAAGCCGTCTCGAACAATAATGCCGCCTATGATGTACTGACGGGCATTGTTGAAGTACGTTTGCATCATCTCGATCGCTTGTGGGATGTAGAGTAATCCACTGAAGTTCACGTGACCGCGCATCGATAACAGTCCTCCCGTGCTGATGTAGCAAGGTACATCTTCCCAGTATGGAGACCGAAGGTCAGACTTGGTAATAATGCGATTTTCGGCAACCGCTTCGGACGGCACGCCAAATCCAAGCGCCTTCCACTGCGTTGAAGTGACCCCAAGAGTCGTTAACGCATGATTCCATCCGTTTTCGTACCCGCTTGGCATCAGCAAGTGGTATTTCGACGCAGTATTAAGATTGTCGTAAACGGTCTGCGTCATCGTGATACCGGTTTGGTGCTGAAACCTGTCTTTCATTGATTGATCGACCTTACTGAAATCCCATGCCTGCGGATTCGGATATTTCCAGGTGCAAGGGGTTTCTGTGCAGGAGATATTCTTGGACAGGCTATCGATGTAATCAAGATTGTCCATGATGTTATCGCCGTTCGAATCCAGAGCAGGATTGATCAGGAACGGAATGGCAGTTTCGATTAGGATGTCACGCGGATGGAACGGGAGATTCTCTGGTTTGATCGGAGTACCTACTACCGGGTTTACTGAGTCGGCCTCTGCATTCACGAAGTCCATGAACAGCATGCCATAGACACGAATGCGAGAGTTGTTAGTAAATGTGTATCCGTTTGATGAGTAGACCTTTGGCGGTTCCGGATATTCGAACTCAATACCGTTGATAGGTGCGCTCGAACAACCGGTCAACGGTGCTGGTTTACTGTCGTGTCCTTCGCTGTCATGGCCGTTACTGTCATAAGAACTATGATGATCTAACTCTAAGCTATCATCACGTCCGTCTTGGTCTGTATCTCCGTGGTCATTGTCATGCTGATTTTTTGTGCAGAAGGCATATATCTTGTTGGATGGTGTATTTACCTTAAGAGCGTTCAATTCATCTTGATTCTCATTATCGTCATGTCCATCGTGGTCTGAATCAAACTCATCATTCGAATCATGTGTGCCGTCAGGTTTGTCACCAGACTTGAGTTTCAGTGGAACCATCACACGGACAATTCCATACATTGGTATGTCCAAAGCGACGTTACGGACAAATTCCATCCATGAGATCGTGCCATATGTGCCGGCCTGATTCGCGCTTGTCGGAGACACGTTTGCGCGCAACCAATCCGCAGCTTTGCGGAAACGGTCAAGATTGATAACGGGCTGGCCGTTGACGAAATACTTGGATTGGTTAGCTGTTCCAAACTGGGCATCCAAGACAGATGTCGTATTGGTTACGCCGATCTCGTCCCACAGATCATTGTCAGACTGACGTTGCATCACCTGAAGGCCGTCGTAGTTTAGATGGTTTGTGTTGTTCAGGTACCGAGCGCCCCCGACCTTAACTTGCATGTTGGCTACGATGCCGGGAGTGCCTGGATTCGGTGTGTTGTCGATGATCACAGCGCCTGTGCCGGCGATATTTCCGATGGTTGCTCCCATTGAAGCCGTACCACCAGTGCCTGTCTTGGCTTGCGGAGGCGACGGCGTATCGATCACGACAGGTACAGTGATATATGCGCGAGCCTTGTTATCGCCAATTTTGCATGTATTACCATTTTTTTTCACAGACAGGCGGATTTTGAACTGATCATCCCCCGTAAGGCCGCTGTCTGATTTGTACGAAACAACGCCACTGGTTTTGCCGATCGACGTGTTGAATGCTTTAACCGCAGGTTCGTATATAGTGAACTCGTATGTCACACCAGGTTGAGATGATGGCGATGCGGATACGGTTACGTTTGTGGCAACTTTTGGGGCAACTACAAACGGAGTTGGCGAAAAAGATAATGTTGGTAGAACGGTGCTACTAGGGCAGTTTTGCGTAGAGTCAGCCATTGCTGCACCCGGCCCAAAGGCCGCGAGCATGGCAATAAGATATTTCAGTTTCATCGATTATTCCCTTCTATCAATACCGTTCAAAAAACGGAACCACATCGACCTTTATTCCCGCCATGAACCGGAAGGGCCGTGAACTTCCAAAACATACATACTTCTGCCTCGCACAAATAATGACCCAATTGGCAAACTTAGTTTTTGCATAATTACAAGTCATTAGCGGTAAATTCGACTTTCCCATCAAGCTTTGGCAGAATTTCCCACAACATTCGAGCTAGGCAATTTATCAATTAAGTTTTCGTATTCGTATCCGCTTCAATACATTTATCAACAAGCAAACTATTCATCATTCAAATCAACATGTCGTGCAGGTGTCGAGTGCGGTATCTCCGCCGGCATGAATAGACGACTCAGTGATTGGTGAAATCATCCCTCCCAACTCGTCTGTGTAGGTGCCAACGTATTTTCGAACGTAACCACGCGCATTACCAACTCGTGCCGCAGATGCAACATAGATATCTACCCATTTCGGGTATTTTTTATTCACCTCATATTCCATCCACACAGCAGCTTTGTTTTTCGCCTTTTCCGCTGCCCACGTATTGACGGAAAGAGTTAACCCATTAGAAGTTTGCGTGTACAAGTATGGTTTTACATCTGCCGAAATAAATAAGTCGTTCACCATCATTTCATTTGTGCCACTTGGCACTGATTGTGAAGCGATGGCCATTGATGTTCCAGTCGACTCTCCTGTTGCAACGCGCTGAATAGGAGATGTGTCATTGCCTGTCGCTGAATAGAATGCATATAGGAGTGGCAAGTTCAATGGTAAGGTACTTAAGTCTGCAAACCCCTCCACCCTATCTTCCAATCCATCCCCATTCATGTCAGCTGTGGTTACATCTTGGGAAATGAATCTTGTAAGCAACAGGTTTGCCGATGATTCAGCCAGTCCGGTTGCCAGTTCAGAATTCCTGCGTGATGCTCCGGCAACCATTTCATCACTTGACCGACTTATGAACATGGTTGTGCCAAGACTAAGCAATAGAATTACTACCATCACAAGAATAAGGGAGAACCCTGACTGTCCTTTAAAGTAATTCATCCGGCTAGTCTATCGCCACACTGGATCAGCGATTTCTTCCTTTTATTCTCGATAACAAAAACATCCACTTCGGTTTCTCCTAAATGAACTTGCGCGCCTTGTGGCAGAACCTTTCGGTTCGATCTCCTCGTCATTTTGTAAAACATCTCATTCCTTACCAATTCCTCGGGAATATTGTTCCGCACACTTTTGCTGTCCTGTAATGCATGAAATCACCTGAATCATCAGGGTTAGTGTAGTTTGTATCTGGCATTGGCGGTCTTGTGGCAACACAAAGTCGATAGCCACCATCAGGTGAGTTTGTTACATCACTTTTTAGTGATCCGCTTGTATCTAGAGGCCACAGATCGATGTTCAGAAGTTTGCTCGACCGGGTGGTTACTTTAACAAGGCTTTGAGGTGTTACAGCGTCGAGTGATGCTTTGTCTGACGCGTTTGCAATGGTTGCTGCGCCTGTCGTGTTATTCCACGCGAATCTCACCGCAGTAGCATCGTAAGGACTTATGTCGTTTGGCCATACCTTGTATCCAGACGGGAGAATAAACTCCAAGTTTATGCTGTCGTTGGCCAGTGAAAGCTGCCCATTCGGGTTTGGACTTACGGCAGTTCCGTAGGTGATATCCAGTGTCTTGGCCGGGACGCAGCTCGTGCATATCTCTGCCTGTTTAACAAACTCCCCCAGCACCCTATAAATCTGCTGTGCATCAGCCATTGCAGAGGCATGCGAAGTCTCTTGATGGTGATTCTGGCGTTATCTGTCAGCAGGTGCATAGCGCCAAGCGATAGAATCCCCGCCATCAGCATGCCGACGAGCAGATCCATCAAGGTTACGCCTTGCTGAGAACGTTTCATCTAGAAATCCATCGTGTATGTCTGGTGAAGCGTTTTTTTGACCGATTGCATCAATCCTGGTCGTTCTGAATAATTTACGGCCAGCGTCATCACCATCACACCATGCTTCGGGAGTGCAGATGCCGATACGGCCGAACCAACGTGATTATTCAACGATGCAATTTCTACTGTGTAGGTTTTATGGGTCTCATCCTCGACCACCGTTTTTGGAAATGAGATCAATTCTGCGGCCAGCCCCGCCCTATTCCCCCGCTGGTAATAAAGTGTGTTGGCAACAGAAGATGCAGCCCGTGCGGCTGCACTGCGTTCAACTCCTGTCTTCATCATTCCAATCGATGCAACAGATGTTGCAATGAATCCGAACCCTGCAATTGAAAGCACCGTCATCGCCACTAGGTTCTCGATAATGGACATCCCGTTCTGGTTGTTCATCATCCGATCAATCTCTTGTATCTGGTGGCGTCCTGAAAAGCCACCATCATGTTTGTGATTGGCTTCCCGCCTATTGCCACGTCACCCAGTATTTCCTGTACTTGAGGACAGAGGCCTTTGTTCGACAAATATGCGGCAAATGCGGATAGGTCATCGCCACAACTCGGAGTTGTGGTAAGTCCTGTTGCCACATCCAGAACGCTGACGATGCGTTTTTCATCATCCTTAAGTAGTTTAAATCGTGTTTTTTTCATATCTCATTGCAAAAAAATTAAACCAGAAAATTCTGGCTGATTATGCAAAGCGTATTTTTGCATAATTTTTGTTATTATTTATTTCCAGAAGTTCAATAAAACATCATTGTTCGAAACAAACGCAATGGAAGTGCGAATTATTTTCTCCGAAGCTGTATCCCCTTTTCCGTCATACATTTTGAAACAAGACCATTGGCCAATTGCATGAAAATTTCTTGATCGCCATTGGTGCTGTCTGGCGATATCATCCATTTTCCACAAATCACTAAGGATGGAGTGACTGTTGGCTTGTAGTGAGACTGACGTTGCACTCTTTCTGCCCAAATCCTTTCTTCTGTATTCCAAGCGGAGACGAACTTGTTTCCATCGATTTCAGACTTTTTGATCGCATCAACCCATGCCTTCATCTGGCCCTGTGTGTTGTAGTCTTGATTTACTTCATATGCATAGTCAGCAAAAGCTGCTCGTTGCAACTTTGTCCCTGAGCGCTCGACCGCCCAGAAAACCATAGATGCCATAGCCGAGTCTTTACTAACTAAGCTGGTTGCATCCCCCTCCAGTACCGGGTAGAACTGGAAACTGAACTCTGGTGGCAGAGATTTCCCCCAGTAATCGAGCTGAAGATGATAGTTCCGGCACGCCGGGCATGAAAATTTGAAGAACCCGATTACCGTGAGTTCATCGCTAGAAACATATGGTGTCACGTCCTTTATTGGATTCGGAATGCTCGCTTGTGGCGGGGCTGCAATGGCGGGACCTACAAACAGATAAAATGCCGCAACGACAATATGTTTAACGAAAGTTTTCATTTTTCAACTCTTCTTCAGTTACAAGTCCGCTTTCAATTGCCATTTTGAAAAGAGATTCCAGGCCTGGCGTCCATTTTCGTAGGAGATTGTTGAGTTCCGACTTCCGATCTTCTGTCTGACACAATCTGCTAATAATGTCATGGGCTTCGGCTGTGTATCCGGCCGCTTCCATCAGATCTTCGGTCGAACAATAATGTCTCTCGACCAAAATCTTTCCAAGCTTCTTTGGATTGCCATCTGCTCGCCATTGGGATTGGAGCGTCAACAAAGCCTCCATGTCCTCAGCTGATACTTTTCCGGACTCAACAAGGATTTGCCCAATCCGTTTGTTGGTAATGACAGGCGTTTCTTGTAAAGAGGCTGTTCGTTTTGCTTCAATCAGGGTTGTGCGGCCAGAAAATGCCAGTCTTTCGGATGCTTGAGCGAGCGTCTCAAACTGCGCTTGTCTCGAAGCTGCAGCATAGATTTCGGCTTCTCCAAATGGTATAGCTTTCTTTACCCTGTGATCTGCCAAGATAACTTCCATTACTGGAACAACGCCCTTGTAGATTGATTTCCCATCTTCTCCAATTTCAGCGCCTCGATGGTATGTTGGGCTCGATCTGCTTACATTGGCTGCGCTAAGCCATATTTTGTCAGCTTCTGTAGGAGGAAGGCGTGGAACATCTGTAGATGGCGAGAGCGTTCGTACCAGGCGCTGTGCAGTAACTCCGCGAAGCGCCGCTGCAAGAGTGAGGGGGTCGATCCCAAGCTCAACCAACCGCGTGATTGCGCTAGGCGCGTTGTTGGCATGAAGAGTTGACAGTACGAGATGCCCAGTGATGGCGGCTTGGACTGCAATATTTGCTGTCTCATGGTCTCGAATTTCCCCCACCATGACAATGTCTGGGTCTTGACGCAGTACCGCTCTCAGTGCGCTGGCAAACGTCATCGAACTACCATCAACGTTGATCTGATGGAATTCCTTGATTCGATATTCCACTGGGTTCTCAACTGTGATGATGTTTTTGGAGTCATCGTTCAGCTCATTGAGCATGGCGTAAAGAGTGGTCGTCTTGCCAGAACCTGTCGGCCCAGTGATCAAGAACAGCCCGTTTGGCTCGTCAATAAGACGAAGGAACGATTCGCGAGTAGCCATTGGCATCTCGATCTCGTCCAGACGTTTATTGGAATTTGACTGATTGAGAATACGACAGACAATCAATTGACCCTCGCTTACGCCTGGCGTGATTGCTACGCGCACGTCAATCTTTGATTCACCTGTGCTCAGACTCATACGGCCATCATGGGCTGAACGTCGTTCGGCTGTAGTGATGTGAGATCTTGAGCGAATCTTATCGTCGATCACGCTCATGTATTCAGGATTGATATCTGCGATTGTGACGAGCGCCCCGCCCGGCATACGAAAACGAACACGACAATTGTCTGTTGTTTGCTGAAAATGGATGTCTGCAGCCTTTTCGGCGATCGCGCGCTTGAATATATTATTCAGCACTGCGACCGGCTTGACTGTATGTCGTCCTGACTCAATGAACATATCCTCGTTCGGACTCTCTTTATATTCACCAAGCAGGATATCCTCACCTCGCATGGCGAATGGAGCATCTGTCACATCATTCATTTTGTTCCCTTCCCTTCCTTCATTAGCCCGCCATATGCTTTCTTTACGCGAGAGACGTAGGTTTTTCTTGCGCCTTCACGATTCTTGCCTGAACCAGCGTTATAACAACCAACCGCCCTCCATGTCCTTCCGTGCCTTTTAATGCATCCTGACAGATTGTGTGCAGCCAAATAAATGCTCGTGCATGGATCAAACAAATCTTCTTTTTCAAACCCTGCCGCCTCGAACAATGGCAAGTGCTGAGAGTTGTGTTGCATCATTCCGTAATCGATGCTCCCGTCTCGGTTGGACTTATTGATGGCGTTTGGATTGAAGTTTGATTCTGCTTTTGCCATTGCCATTAAAAGTCTGACATCATTTATCCTAAACTTGCTCGATGCAGCTTCGAAGCACGCATATACAAGTCCTTCTGCGGTGGTGTTCCGGCAGAACAGTACAAAGCAGATTGTCAGTAAAATTCTTCCCACAGGTTAGAACCTCATTTAGTGTTGTGATTTTATCTGTTATCGGCATCTAAAATTCAGTGAAAAGTGCCTTTTCTCTTAACTATTCAAGGCGATTTATGTGACGAATAACCTTAAACTGTCATTACTCATAGTTCAAACTGGATACAGCAAATGTTTCGTCTCGAATTTAGATTTCTTGCAGCCATCATCCCTGCCTTACTTACCTTCGACGTCACCGCCGAAGCTGGGAATACCACACCAGAACCAATCGCCGTGAATCAACAGCCACAGTTCAAGTCGATTGAGCAGGGGCGCGTTGACGTACTTGTCGATTCAATTCACCAGGACATCGCCAAGAAAAAGTTTGACCGAGCAAGGTTGTTGGTGACCGCTGCCAAAGAGGGTAATGCAAAGGCGTGCAACCTTCTTGGATGGATGTTTGATAACGGCGTTGGCGTAAAGAAGGATTCAAAGAAATCTCTGAAGTGGTTCGAGTCCTGTTCAAAATCTCTCCCGTTGGCCAGCTACAACGCTGGCGTTCTTTATATCGACGGAAGAGGAATCGGACAGGATGTGGGGAAAGGCGCAAAACTTCTCGAAGTATCTTGGTACCGGTCGTCGCCGAGCTTCAGAAATCACATGAAGCAGATACCCATCCGCCTTGCCTACTACTACCGAAAGCTTGGCGACCATGAAAGTGCATACAAATGGGCCGAACGTGCTGCCGTGCTTGATGCAAAGCATGGTAAGTATCTCGTTGCAAAAATGCTCATCGAGAAAACTGCGCCGGAGGACAACCCGAACATGGCGTTCGAGTACCTTAAGTCTGCCGTGAGCGCATATAGTGCGCCTGCTGCGAACCTGCTTGCATGGAGCTATGGTGTAGGCAACTTTTCAAAGCGAGACTTGGTGCTGGCCCATCAATATGAGGCAATCGCTTCCAAGATCAACCCTCGTGTTGTATCTGCCGGAGCCTATCGCTGGACTTACGGGCTGAGCAAGGAGAAGCAGCAGAAAGCTGAAGCAATGGCCAATGACTGGATCTCAAACCACCGGAAGCCAGAGCCTCTTGATTTTCGATCCACTCTTTCAGGTATTGAGAAGCAATTCAAATGAGAATAGAGCTGGTAGTCATTCAGCTCTATTCTGTGGCGCAAAATTCAACTGTTCTTTAAAGAACTTGCTGGCACTGTTTCTGTCTTGTTCAGATCAACCACAAAATGGTTTTCAACCAGCTTTTGGATGAACGACATGTATGCGGCAGTTGCACCTTTGTAGCCAGGCTCGTTGGTTTTATACAACAGTTTTGTTGTAACTGACTCTAATTCTTCCGCGCCATCCATTTTCCCTCTACTATTAAGTGTTGGTTTTTTGAAGATTCTTGCTGTAATTGTGCATTCCACAGTGTTCTGATCAGAGTCTGGCCTTGCCAATTCGCCGACAACATATAATCCGCCAGTAAGAAAAATACCAGCTACAACTAACGCCGCATTGGCTTTATTGAACCCAGCATTAAGGCCAGTTTCCACCTCCTCAAGATTGAAATCCGTACCATAAACTTGAATGCCTATATCGGCAATGTCTGTAGACTCTACCACCTTGAATCCTTTGTCTTGCAGCTTTGCTTTAAGCATGTCTGCAGTTTTCTGGTATGTCGTGCTCCACCCCCCGACAGATGTAACAAAGACGCCGTTGGGGAAATCTTCCTTGGTGAATTTCAAGCCACTTCCTTCCGTATCTGAGTAAGAAACAAGTCCGTATTCGAAAGCCGGCTCAGCTTCTTCTGCGAAAGCGCCGAAAGATGCGAGTGAAATGGATGCTGTGAGTAGTATTGTTTTAAACATTTAATTTCTCCTTGAGTTGATGTGAGCATTGTGCCAAATTTTCACAATTCTCAAAGATGAATTTTTCCCGCGCAAAACAGACGGTCAACGGACGGATTACATCCAACACGTTTCATTGTCATCAATCCTGCCGTCCGCGATCTTGCGCCTTGTATGTATTCCGGCCACACAGCAGGAACTGTATTGGTTTGACATCCTCCATCCATTATTGGATGAAGGATGTCAAATGCAATTTAACCCGCTCAGAGTTTTGCCTGCTTTGCATGTAAGCTTCCCGTTCACCGATATCGCAGGTTCCAAACTTGGGTTCTGTGTTGATGCTTGATATGTCGCACAGGAGTCGTTGATTATCTGCGAATAGATGTTCTTGATTCCAGCAAACCCATTGTATGTTCCTGCAGCCTTGCCAAAATGGCGCATCCCTCTATCAATAGGTGGATTTACATTTGGGATGTAGTAGTGATTGAAACTTTTTATGCATCCGTCGGCAATGTTTAATATATTGTATTGGCTTGTCCCCCCAGGACAAACTTTATTGACTGCGCTGACAATTGCTGGGTCTGAAGCTTTTGAACAATAGGCACTCAATCTGTAGTAATTCGGCGTGTAATCTTGACACGCCCTGTAACTTCCATGGCATTTAGTCGCTACTATCCTGCCTGGAATATATGAGTAACCTGGTGCACAGAAGCCATAATCATCATGCCCCCAACCATAATTAGATCCGCCATCGAGGAAGCAAAAATCAAAAGCGTTCCCGCTTTCGGTTACATACCAATTAGTCCCGTCGTAATGGAGGTAATGGTCTCTTCCATACGGTTGACCGCAAGAACCAGAACCCTGCATCATTTTATAAGGCCCCCATGTTCTTGCTGTACCAGGGGTGAATGCAACTTTCTTGGTGTTTTGCCAGTGAACTCCCCACTGGCCATTCGACCACCATACAACATTGTACGGTCCTCGCGGAGAATTAGGGAATATAGCATCTGGCCCAAACTCTACATTTCCAATTCCTTTAATGTTCGGATCACACGAAAAAGTTAGTCGATATCTACTATTTATGATGTTCTTAGATTGTCCATAACTTTGTCCTAAAACATTGTGTGTATCAGGTGTTGCATTTACATAAATAGATCCTGAAATATTGCATGTCTCTGTTACTGTCACGGACGGATGAATCACCTTCGTGCAAGTCTTATTGGTTGGTGATGCAGTTCTTGTGCAAGTCTGTTTGGTAAACTGCACTGGCGTTGTACTGGTTGATTGAACGCATGCGCCAGCACCAGTTATTGCAGATTGAGCAGTTCCAGAGCCAATTCCAGTTTGAGTACCGGTCGAATTGATCCCTAAGTTGACCATGTTGTTTTGATTGGTGAATATCGGATCAGATTTTGTTATTCCAGTGATCGATGATGCATCATTTGCTCTAGTTTTTCTCAACGCATTTATAGCTTCGCACTCCTGATCCCGAGCTGGCATATTTGGGTTTGGTATATAGTTTTGGCAAGAAGAGATCTTCGCATCGCCAAAACCTGAAAGACCGATATTCCCGGCATTTGATGCTGCAAAGTTGCTTTTGAGGTTGTCTACCGTGGCATTATCGTTGTAAGTTGAACCAATGTTTGCGACGTTCGAACTGGTGATAGCGCCTGCATTCCGACCCAAATTTCCAGATGCGGCTTGTTGGCCATCTACCCATGCTTGACCAACAGCAATCACATTGCCTGTAACAAGCAATAACAACCACAGGATATTCTTCATCATCTCACTCCTTACCACTTCACTTCTTTTGTGCTTAATTGCTGTTTTGCCTGTGTTTCAAATAGGCCGAGCCACTTATTGTTTTTGGATAAGCATTGCCTCGGAATCTGCAGTTTCACCTGGAAATCACCGCTTTTGGTAATTGGTGTGTTGGTAGACATATTTTTTGGCATTTGCAAAACGGCGCAATCGCCTGAGTATCTCCAATGCGACATGCCTTCTTTCTGACATCCCTTTCCTTGCAAAATAGCGTTGGTTTTTCCAGAGTCTTTTTCTTGTTCTAATTTTTTGATTGAAACTACGCAAGCGTCCATGATCGCCTGTTGTTTCATTTCTAATTCTCTAATTTTTTCCATTGGTGGTCTCCCATCCGGGCAGATGTTCAGCTCGATCCATTGCTCCACTTCGATCAACTTGCCTTTATTGTCTTTTACACCGCCTTGCCTAGCTTCCATACGAATCCTGCCACAGTTATGCGTAAACTTCTCGACCCTTTTTATTTTGAGATACACAGGCTCATTACTTTTTGTCGAATTTCTGAACATACTTAGCATGCTGTCACTGACAACCCCTTCACTACTTCCTTCTATAAGGGCTTTATGAAGTAGCTCTTTAACTCCTTCCGCATTGGCATGCATGGATGTAAGCAGAAGCAATGATAGAAAAACTTTCAGTATGATTTTTACCATAATGCATTTACCTTTCCTGGCATATTTCCGGATGCTGGTTCAATAATTCGCGCAACCCAAGTATTGTTTTTAAGAGCACATGCAGCAGGTAATGTGAGCGAATATGTTCCTGCTCCAGCATTATCCAACGGCACATCTGTGACCGTTTGTGACGGGATAGACCCGCAATCTCCTACATAGGTGAATGCAGCAACCCCATTAGCCAAACATGACGTGATATTGAATACCCCGGCTTGAGATCCATCTTGTGCAGGTGCATCCTTTACCACAGCTACATTGCATGATGGCATTGCTGGCGCTGGTGCTGGATCGAATGTTGATATGTTCACTGGCAGAGGCACTCCTGCTACAGGTGATGGGATAACCCCCATCGATGCAGTTGGTGTATTTGAATTTGCGAAGAACTGTTGTGCTCGCGAAGTCGCACTTGCTGCAATTTTAGATGCATCTGGTGTTGCTTTTGCTGCAACTTCATCGAAGAACTTTGACAAGTCCATTTTGCTAAAGTCTATTGCCATCAACTCGTTGATTGAAATGCCTGAGCAATCAGGATTTTGAGGTGTGCCCCATGTCCTGCCAAGTTGGCCCGTAGAACGGGCTTGCTCTTGAATAATCATTGCCAATTTTGAATTAAAACAACAATAGTTTTGTTTCGTTGTAATGCATCCCTGCCAACTCTTTAGAGAACAATAAGAGCCTACATAGTGGCATATCCCGGCGCCAAGTTTCATTTGGGTTTTTATTTCTGGGATGTCGCAAGCCAAGAGTGCCATGACGATCATGAATACTAGAACGGCTGTCAAACATGGAACGCATATCTCTGTGACCGCGGTTGCACCACCTGCAGTGAAGCTGCCTCCTGACGCCATTGCATAAGCTCCACCACCAATGTATGTGCCACCAATCGTACCTGCAGTAGATCCAACGGCTCCACCAATACCTTGTGCTATAACGCTACCGCCCATCATTTCCACTGCTGTAGAACCAATGACTTGCCCTATCATGCCGCCAACCATACCACCCCCAGCTGCTGCCCATGAACCTGGAACTGGTGTTGTTGTTGATGGAGGAGCTTCTGTTACCTGAACGCCTGTTGCAGTGACTTTAGTTCCTAATACCTCTTCCATGCCATTGATAGCCATCTCAAGGTATTTGTCAGCCTGATCGAATAGTGTGTCAAACATATAGGTGCTACCTACTTCATGACTGACCCACTGATTCCACCCTGTCTTGATCAATTCATTCACCAGCATTGCGTTGCCGAATGATTTAGAGCCATTATCCGGCTTGCAGCAGTTTGCCAAACCTAAGTTATTCTTGGTACACCACTGGCCTTTCCCTCCAAATGCAGTTTTTGTATCCGGGTCCATGTAGAAACCAGCTTGTCTGCCGACTTCTACCGCAGTCACAACCTTTGCTAATGCGTTATTCGGCTTGTCTTTGCTCGTGTAGCAAGTCCCATCTGAACAGTATGTTTGCCCTGAGCAATCTGTCTGGGTGTATTGCACGCCGCCACCTGTTTGGCACTGATATGTATCCAGATATGCGTTTGGCATCCCTGTCATAGGATCTGTGCTTATCACCTCAAATCCTGTCTTCCCACAAGATTTGTCGGATGCTAGTGCTCCGCAAGCATCGTTTATGTTTCCCGACGGATCGGTGCAAACATAAGAGCCTGTTGACGACCAACAAGGCTGGTCAGTTTGTAGCGCACCAGTCGGTAGTGGATTGACTGTTGAAAGACATACATCAACTCCGCTAATTGTCTTGCATGGTGTTGAATCTGTGCAAGCAACACCATTTGCACTACAAGCCATCGCAAATGATTCAACCGGATGAATCATTGCCACAATTAGCATAAAAGTGGATATGAGACGGGATGTGGCTACTTTTTCAAAAGACGTATTTTGCATTACTGAGTCTCCAGTTTGCGCAGCCTTGTTGCGGCCTCCTGCGCCAAATACCCATCGCCTCGTTGCCTCATCAGCAGCAAAGCCTGTTTAATTGATACAGCCCCTTCAACTTGAAGCGATGCAGACGGAGGGGCGCAGCCGTCCTCGATTGTTTGTCCTTCTTTTGAGTCTGCAAGGACGATGGCTGGAACACGTTTGATATCGAACTTCCTGAACAGTCCTGGATTAACGTCCCACGCAGCCAATTGCTTGTTCAGTGGAATTGCGCGACGCTGTGTCTTGGTGATAGAGTTTTCAACCAAACCGCGCAGTACAAGTGTTGCGCCAGCTTCTTTGGCTTGTTCAGAATAGGATGCAAGAATGTCATCTGGCATCGAGAAAGACACAAACACAATTAAATCTGTACCAGACTTCTTTTGAGCGTCTGCTGCAAGCATCTTCTTTAAATCCATCCCCTCTCTCTCCTTAATCATGCTGCGCATGACGGCGGACTGAGATTCGTTTGGAAGTGAAACGCTGGGCACTTCAATCGGTTGATTTTCGACAGCACTCACACCTTGTGCTTTATCGAACAATGCGTTCAGGTCGCCGACCTTGCCAATCTCTGAGCGACCTTGCCTCATCATTTCCTCGTCGGATGGCAGTTCTTTTGCACCAATGTTTAGAGATAGCAAGCAAACAATCAGCGCTGTTACGGTGAGTTTTTTCATTGACAGCAATCCCTTTTCCTGAAGATGCTGTAGCTAAAATCCTGTGCTGCCGGTGTTGGGATCTCGCGCCCAGAACCCCAGAGCATTGTTGATCGTCCAAAAGGCTGGCAGCATCTTCCGGCGGAGCTATTTCTTGCTGCTTTACTTTCCGTATTATTTGTGGCCGACGCTCCTGGTCCACCAATATTGATAGGGGTGCCGGAGAATGTATTTGCCCCGGCTGGGGAGCTTTGCGCGGCTGGATAGATCATGGAGTATTTATATTGAGTCTTGTCCATATTGATTTGCGGAAACCCACCGCCGCCGCACATGCCTTTTTTCCCAGCAGAACTGGTTTGAGTCATCATGCGATGCATTTTTGCTGCCGTTCTTTGTGCGAGGAGAGATGAGGCTTGAATTCCGCCGTATGTATTGTCCAGATACCCAGTCATCGGGAATATGGTGCCGTTGCATCCTGCGCACCAATAGAGAACGTTACTTCCAAATCCTATTGTTGAACTCACGCAGTCTCCTGCGCAGGCAAGAAGCGCCACAATATTCCCAAACATGTAGCTTTCAGGTGAAAGGATTCGCTCCAATGTCCCATCGCCATGAGTCGGATCGACTTCAGATAGATACGCGATGTCAAATCCTTTTGGCTCAAGACACTTGCTGTCGAGTGCAATTTCCATTAACCCCATCGCAGGGTTTATGTACCAGTGACTATGTCTGAATACTTGCTTCGGTATTCGTCCACCATTAGTGATATTCCCTGGTGTTACAGAACCTCTCATCTGACTGTTGATACCGAGGTTCATCTTGGTGCCAAGTGAAACCATGCAGTAAGGGGTTCGTGTTACTTCCACCTGCCGAGAAAACTCCCAAAATGATGTGAGTAACCCAGGCTTTGGCAGGCCCCCTGGGCCTTTGCAGGCGCAAAGATTTGGAGCATCTGTTGCAACATCTTCCTGCGAGTCAACGTTGATAATCGGTCCGCCGAACAATTTGATTGGGAAAGAGCAATCCCAGCAGATATCTGAAAATAGATTTGGAAATTCCCCGAAGCATGTCTCTTCGGAATTTGCGTGCTGTGTGAATGTTGCTAACAGGAGAGCACATGCAATTACAGCAAGGATGCGTTTATTCACAGCGCCTTCTCCTCGATTTTAAGCTTTAGTCCATCTTGAGACACAATCGCAGGTACATGCATAATTCCAAACCGGTGTGTTAGATATCCGCTTTGATCATAAAATACTTGCTTGTTGAGTTTTTTTGACAGTTCCACCCAAGACCCCCCAGTCAAGATGATCTTGTCGTTGGTATATGAACCATTGTTTTTGATAGCGTACTCAACCTGTCTGCGGTCCCTTGCGTCAATGAATACAAGGCGTTTACCAAGCCCACCATACTGCAACGGATTGATTGTTGTTCCTGCTGGAAACAATATGTGTCCCTTGCCGTCCGTGACATTTTTATCAAGCACGAAGGTTGGGTCCCACATAAACACCCGATCTTTTGTTGCCGTAGATATCCCAGCTATCGGCTTTGGGTGAAGCATGGATTGCAACACTCTTTTTTTTGCCTCTTCCTGCTTCCTTTTTACTGTTCCATCTTTTTGCCATCCGGCAATTCTTCCTTTCAGGTAGTCAACTGCATCCTCTTCTTGTATCTCATAGACGTTCCCGTGAATGCCAAGAGACTGCGCCGACGAAATGACCGGCGCAGCCAAAAGGATGAATGCAATAACGGTACGGGAGAGCATTACTTGACGCTATTGGAAGGCTGAATATCCAGCCACATTTCGAGGGTTTGAGCCGGCATCGCACCAGGCGCCCTCATGCCAGAGCTATTGAAGAGTGTTGGTGTTCCTTGAACGTTCAATTCCTGTCCAAGCTGTGCAACGCTATCCAGTGGTGTGGCACACTTCTTGGAAACGATCTCTTTATCGTTCAGCATTACGTCGTGCCAGGCTGCAACTTTATCCTTTGAACACCAGATGGCTTCTGCTTTGACTCGTGCTGTAGGGTGGAGTTGCTCGATCGGGAACAAGAACACATACATGGTGTAGTTATCTACCGACGCAAGATTTGCTTCAAACTGTTTGCAGTATGGGCAATCTGGGTCTGTGAATACAGCGAACTTCCGAGTACCCTTCCCTTTTTTGACTTTGATTGCCTTGTCGAATGGAAGTTTGGCGAAGTCAACCTTGTTGATCTCATCCAACCTTGCTTGTGACATATCTTGCTGAGTTGTCATGTCGAAAATATGTCCAAACATAATGTATTTTGTTTCCTTGTCCACATAGGCAATGTTTTTCCCCATCACCACTTCGTACAGATCCCCCATCGTAGCTTTTGTGATGGATGTCACTGTTGTGGATGGGTACTTCGCCTTCAGATTTGTTCTCACTTGTTCGATATCTAAATTCAGGCTGTTGGTATCAGCATGCGCTGTAGAAGCCAAAATCATGAGCAGTGATGCGATAGATACTGTTTTTTTCATATTCCTATATTCCTTTATTTTTTAGGTGCACAAAATACCACAGGTAATAACATTACTCCAAGTAATAAACAAGCAATTGAAAACGAAGCGACCTGCGAAGCGGCTCAGGCGCATGCTTGTTCGCCGGTAGGCGTGAGTTTGAATTTGTAGGCTTGCAGGCGTTTCATGAGTGCATTTTAGCAAAAAGAGAACGTTCGTTCTTAAGTTGAATGCAGGATGTCTGCGACATCCGCACTATCATTCCTCACACTAAACGAGGGGTTTGACGCGCAAACTGATCAATTTATTTTCTTGCCGATTCAATTTCTTTCTTAATAGCTGGGATAACTTGGTTTTGAAGCGTTGCTTGAGCTTGCTTCGCAACGGATGGCCCATTCTTTTGCGCCCAGTCAACTGCTTTTTGTGCCGTTTCCTCTGCCATGACCGGAATATCAGGATTTCCTACTTGTGCTATTCGAGGGTCTTTGTACATCACGTATATCCACCCTAGCAGGGCAAGTATGATCAGAGTTTTCATGTTGAGTCCTATTTCTGAATAAAGAGAATTTCTGTATCCGTGATGCCGCCGATCTTGAGTTTTGAAACGGCATTCATCCCGAGCAGTGATGCTTTAAGATTTGGCATCGATGCAATCAGGATATCTTTCAATTCGATTCCGCCGACACGGACTGTCTTTGCCTTATAGATGCACCCAGACACTTGTCCGTTTTCGGTATCGAAGTTTGTTGCCCGGCACTGTTCAAGCAGGCCAAACGCTTCTCGCTTTGAGTCTGGAATGGACGTGATAGAAGCGCCTGTATCTACAATGAAGTTGGTCGATGTTCCATTGATCGCCCCAGGCACGGTGTATCGTGAGTCTGATTCATTGGATGCGATGGCTTTTACCAGAGGCGCTTCAAACCTTGGAATATGCAGCCGTCTATACCTCTCCCCACATTGCGTGTCGGCATATACAACTCTCCCACCCTTCTTGCAGTGGTAAATATCTGCTTTAGCCCCCAAATGGGCTGATAGCAATACAGAGAGCGAAGCGATTGCGATTCTTTTCATGTTTTACTATGCCGACCGTTGGAGGTTTGACAGCAATTCTCTGATGCTCATCGCCGCAACGAACACCAGCATCGGGTAGGCCGCAGATGGCATTGCGAAAGGCGTTGTGCAGTAAATAAAAGCTCCCGCAAACACGGCGATGATCGTGTGCCACATCAGGTTGTATTTGGACGGGCTGGTGTACTGGAAGCTCTCATTCTTGATCTGCCGCTGCATCAAGCCATCAAATCCTGCTGCAATGATGAATGGCAGAGAGAACACACCCCAATACATGAGTTGCGTCAGGCGGTAGATTGTCTCGTACATGCTTATGAAGAAAGAGTTCACGTAGTTGTAAGCAAAACTCCCGGCTTGGTCTGCAACGGTTTCAGCAAACAGTTTATTCTCATCAGTCTTGATGATCCTGAACCTTTTGTAGAACCATTCGCGCATGCCGGAGTCTTCAAATATCTTCGTGTATGTCTCGTCTGCGTGAATGATGATGTAATTAGCAGCAGTCTCTCCGATATCTTCACGGAGTCGCTGCTGATCTCCGCGAACTCTGTCGATGTAATTGGCCGGCTCAAATATGCTCGGCAATGCCACGATTGCGAGTATCGTGAAGACGATCCAAATCAGAATGTGTTGGGCCATATCAGTCTGCGCTCAGAATAGGCACGCGGCCTTTGATCAGTCGACCGCCTGACACGGATGCGATGTATTGCCAGTTAGGCATCATCCCAAGAAGCTCTGTCGGGAACTTCTCTTCAAGGGTTTCGCTTACACGCTCGGATATCGTGCCGCCGAAATGAGCGATGTTCTTCTCTGTACTACTGTTTGTTCCTTTGGTGGTTTGCATGGAATAGACGTATGACTCGCCAAAGGTTTCAGTGATGAAATCCTGGGTCGTCCGGTCTTTTGAGCGCAGCGCGAACAAGTTGTTGAAGTTACCCAGCATCTGCCTGGCCTTGTCCTCATTGCCTAGACGTGCCGTGAAGTCTGGAACTGTCTGGGTTGCGGCGATGTTTACGAAGCCGGCACCACCAGCCATGTTCAGGATCTGGATGTAAGGTTCATTCACAACCTGTGCGGCCTCGTCGACAATCACATAGACCGGGTTCTGTTTGTTCGATGGCTCATCTCTGAAGTTGTACCTGGCTGCAGCTACTGCCGCAAGATCTGACAAAAGCATCGCACCAACCGCACTGGCCACGGTCTTGTCTGCCAAAGCGTTCAGTCCGATGTACACCAAGCCCCTGCTGTCAGTGAGACTCATCATGTCCGTTGATAGCCGCTCATCGTCGATATTTGTGGCATCAGGTGATAGTAACTCTCCTATTTCACCAGTTGTCAGCATGGCCAGCACCGGCTTGAAGTTGGCCAACATCTTCCCGTAGTGGGTCGCGTCATGTTTGTGCGTATTTGATAGAGCGTCAACCGCTTCACTGTAAATGCCTTTTGGTTTGTACAAAGCCTCGTACATTATTAAAAGACCTGCCAACACCTCTTTTTTTGTCGCATCGCGTGAAGGCATGCTGCCGTCAGGCATTCTTTTGATTGCGCGGCTGATATATTCTTTTGTCTTCTTTTCCCAGTCCGGGAGGAATGCGACATTTTTGCTGAAAAAGGCAATGATGCAATTAGCCAGCAGATCCCCTACGCCACTCTCCACGTAGCGCTTGAGCTTGAGTAGGGTTGGCTTGTCTCCCACCTCAACCAAACCCATCAATATCGCATTTGAAACATCCCATGCGAATGCCGTGAAAGCATCGCCTGCCCCGCTGTCGCTTGGTACCAATGAAGCTACACGCGATGCCAGTTCTGACACGTTGTTGTAGTTCTTCATAGGGTCGATACGAATACTCTTTCCTGGAAATCCTAGGTGTAATGAAGAGAAGTCATTTTCTCTTCCTGCTGCCTTTGCAGCACGGAGCATGTTTTCTTGAAGCTCGATGTCACCTTTCGGGTCAATGATGATGAGTGAGGCGCATTCACGGAAGATAAATTGCGCCATCAATATGTCGATCAGACGAGTTTTTCCGCATCGCGTTGTGCCAACAATGAGCGTGTTACCGATTAGATTATCCAACGACATATGGATTTCTTCTTCATTAGGCTCGACACCATGTATCCATGGTGCGCCGATGTTCTCCTTATTTAGCGATGCGACTTTCTTGTCGCTGAAGTATTGTTTGACGTGGAGGAACGCTTCAGGAGGGTAGAATTTGGCCGGATCTACCTTTTTTAGTTCATAGATGCGCTGAGTATGTTCTGGCTTCCAGTCAAATCCAAATCCGAGCCAAACCTTTGTGGGAGTCTTCGCGACTATTTTCTTCAATCTCTCGATTGTCATGAAGTCGATCCCAATGCCGGAAAGTGAGAGTTTGATAGACCAGATGCGCCATGATGATTTTGTGTTCAATACGAGAAAGAACACTGCTACAGCCGCCATGTACCAGAACGGCCCAGGTGGGAGGTCTGCAAACAAACTTACAACAAGCATCGATACGAGAGCAACCGCCCAACCAATAGCCGCATAGAACTCATACGTTTTGCGGAATGGCATCTCAAACTGTCGAATCATTGCCTGCTCCTAGCTTGAAATTGTGCTGGCTGCAGTCTTTTCAATCTGCGCCAGAATTGAAGATGAGTGCCCGCCTATCTGACGTATGACATTGATTCTTTCGTCGTTTGGAAGTCGAAAGAATTCGTTGAGAACTCTTTGAGCTGCCGGTCCGGTCTTTCTTGGCTCTTGAAGTGGCTTTTGATGTTCTTCAAAGTTCGCAATGGAATGATTTGCGTCTCGATCGCTGAGTGTGACGAGAAGAGAAATCACTTCATCTTTGTTTTTTCTTGTCATCATCTGTGTTGCTTTGACCAGCGTAGTCATGCTGCACTTTGATATCGCTTTCAACTGCTCATCCGATATCTTGAATTCGAACAACAGTTTTTCTGCCACTTTCATGTACTGATTTGCGGCTGACAGCTTGATTTTTTCGGATTCCAGATACTCATTGAAGGATGCTGCCCGGCCACGCCACATCTCCTTTTGCTTTACTGCCAGCAGCAAAGCACCAAGACGCAAGCGAATCATGCCGAAGTCACTTTGCGCTTCCGATACTGCGCCGATCACGCTCTCGATGTCTTTATCATCATATCCTTGTGTGGATATCCCGAACTTCGATAACAGCGACTTGGTTGGGCCGATTTCTTCCATTACGCAACCACCCTCAGATTCTGCGCACCCAATACGGCTGTCCGCTTTGTCTTGCCAATCAAATCCATCAGCAATGAGTTGTACCTTACTGTTGCCTCATTTATGTCAATCCAGTCGATGATGCTCGCTTCATTGCCAATGAAGGTTGAAAGATTCTGCTGCTCATCTTCTTGATAATTTTTAGCCAATACTGTGTTATGGCGAATTGTTGCTACCCCATACGACGCACCCTTCCGATACATGACGAGCTTCACTTCTTCGTCTTGCATGACAGATTCGTACATCTTCACGACTTTTATCTGTGTGTGTTTTCTTTGATTTGCCATGCTTCTCTGCATAAAAACTTATTACCGGCGATGAGAATTGTTGTATTTTACGCCTCATAGTTGAAAAACTAAGTTGAAAAGTATCAATTTTGCTCACTCTGTGGAGTTTTTTGTGGATCACTTAATTGATGTTGGCGGTAAGTCTTACGAAAAAGCTGTCCTGTTGGGCACTTCGGTTGGCCAAGCTGCGCTCATGCGTGCCAAAGACCTCCCAGACCGACCGCGCTGTCTTTGCACCAGCGCGAAACCAGAGATGTATATTGGTCGCCGAGGTTCGAACTACTACCTCGCACGAATGCCCGGCTCGGCCAATGAGCATGCGACCGGATGCACGTCCCACCTTGCAGTATCCGCAGACACCACTGAATCGACTGCTGCCCAGATTCTCCATGCCCTTTGGGGGCGAGTAGAAGCTTCAGGTGTTCTGGCTGCGTCAAAGGGATGGGCATCAATCCGCGATGCGGTGATCGATGTTGCAACTGGGCAACAAGTCGACTTGTGTGAGCTGGCGGAACATCTTCTCGTCCCGGATGTGTTCATCCGTCCCGAGGCTGACCTTCGTAAAGAGGGGCATGACGCTTTCTATCAGAAGCAATCCTCAGATACCGACCGCAATGTAAGGTATTGGACTTTTGGCATCCTGAAGGATTTGGTCGAGCGCCCCTATAGCTATCAGGCCACTATCAAACACATGCCGTCCACAAAGTTCTGGGTACATAAAGACCTTTTCCCCGACTTCCCGCCCTTGCCGTGCGCTGAAGGGCAGATGGTGGTCTGCCTGTTCTCGTGCAGGAAGACCAGAACTGGTGTTGAGGTGGACGAGGCAGCTTCGTTGTTGCTTGACGAGTCATTGCGCCCCTCCTCATTTCCTGGTCAATACCATGCGCCGACCATTGATGAGATCGAGCAGGTTCGCAAAAAGATGGGGTTGCCAGAAGGTATGGATTCTCAGCTCGTGCTTGGTGCTTTGGTGGCTAAATTCAATCTGGAATCGCGTTAAATCCAATTTGTGCTTTGGAAATTCTCGGTATTTGCTAGATTCTGCTCAAATGCGCCAATTGTGACGCGCAGGGAGCTTGAAAATGGGAAGAAAAACAAATATCGGATGGACTGAATCGACGTGGAACGCGGTAACTGGATGCACTAAAGTGAGTGCCGGTTGCAAATTCTGCTACGTGGAGCGTGTATGGCCACGACTGTCCGGGAATGACAAGACGTTGTACTTCAGCCGCCCCTTCACGAATGTGATGCCACATGAGAGTGAGCTTTCCGTGCCTGTTCGCTGGACGCGGCCTCGCATGATCTTCGTGAACTCCATGTCCGACACCTTCCACCCTGATGTGTCTGATGCCTTCATCAACAAGATGTTCGCATCCATGCTGCTTGCGGGGCATCATACCTACCAGGTATTGACCAAGCGCGTGGACCGGGCTGTTGCATACATGAACGCGCCGGAACGCTTCGAGTCGGTGATTGCGGCTGCGCGTAGCCTGATCATGTCGGGTGGCCCTGAGTTTTCGCGCCTGACCATCCCTAATGATGCCCAATGGCCGTTGGCCAACGTATGGTTCGGCGTGAGTGCTGAAGACCAGCCTGCTGCCGACGAGCGTATCTGGCAGTTGATGAACATCCCTGCTGTCATCAGATTCGTCAGTGCCGAACCTCTGGTTGGCAAGGTCGAATTCTCAAAGGTTGGCGACGGTGCCGGTGGGAGCTTCGATTGTCTCAAGAATGGCGTGGACTGGGTGATCGTCGGCTGCGAGACTGGTGCTGCACGTCGCAAGCTAGATATCGACTGGGTGCGACATAACCGTTCTGAATGCCATGCGGCAGGAGTGAGCTTCTTCCTGAAGCAGTTGTTCATCAATGGTAAGTTGGTTTCCGAGCCGGAGCTTGATGGGCGGCAATCAGTTGAATTCCCTGCGTTGGCAGTCGTTGAGGCTGAGACTGAGGCTGCATAATGGATCAAGCTGAAATCCGCAAAGCGCTCGCAAATGGTTCCGCGCGGCTCTCAGGTGGTGGTCGGAGGAAGTCCCGGTCTTTTGCTGACGCCAAGAAAGCATCGCCCGAGGAGGATTTGCATCGTGATTGCCGTCAACTACCCCGCCCTAACCGGCGGAGCTTGGAAGGGCAGTAAGAAGCTCGGTTGACCAGCCTAAGTTACGGAGAAACGTAACTACGTTGTAGCGAAGTACAAGACCGACGTTGGGATGCTTCCTCAGTCCCAACCTCTCGAAGCGGCAGGAGTAGACAAGCGAAGGGTAAGCACGAAACAGCTTGTCGCAAAGTTCAAAGTACCGAACTGAAGCTGCGTTACAACATTGGCGAGGGGAGCGAACCGAAAGGTTCTGTCACAAGGTGCGTAAGCACATTTAGGAGAAACAAGTGTCTGTATTGGTGATCGACAAGCGAAAGAAACCGCTGATGCCGTGTAGCGAGAAACGAGCAAGAAAGTTGCTTGGTTCTGGCCGTGCGCGTATTCATCGGCTCATTCCGTTTGCGATACGACTGATTGATCGTGAAGTTGCCGGTTGCGATTTGCAGCCCGTTAAAATCAAGATTGACCCGGGTAGCAAGTACACCGGCATTGCCGTGGTGCGCGAATCAAAGGAAGTGGATGTTGCAACTGGCGAGATCAGCGTTACCGCGCATGTACTGAATATTTTTGAGTTACTGCATCGCGGCCGTCAGATCAGCGAAGCCTTAACGTCGCGCCGGGCAATGCGCCGCCGTAGGCGTGGATGTTTGCGCTACCGAGCGCCCAGGTTTCTTAATCGCGGTAACAAAGCCAAGGGCTGGTTAGCGCCAAGCCTGCAACACCGTGTCGATACGACTGTTGCATGGGTGAACCGTTTCCGGCAATTGGCTCCGATCACCGATATCGCTCAGGAGTTGGTGCGCTTCGACATGCAGGCGATGGAGAATCCGGAGATTTCGGGTGTCGAATATCAGCAAGGTGCGCTGATTGGTTACGAAGTGCGCGAGTATTTGCTGGAAAAATGGGGTCGCAAGTGCGCGTACTGTGACGCCAAGGATGTGCCGCTGAATCTGGATCACATCCAGCCAAAAGCCAGCGGTGGAAGCAACCGTGTTTCAAATTTGACCCTGGCCTGTGTGCCGTGCAACCAGAAGAAAGGCGCACAGGATGTTAGCGTGTTCTTGGCGAAAGACCCCAAGCGATTGGATCGAATCCTGACGCAAGCTAAGCGTCCTTTAAAGGATGCTGCTGCGGTCAATGCGACACGCTGGGCGTTGTTCAACGCGCTCAAGGCCACTGGCGTTCCTGTATCAACAGGTTCAGGTGGCTTAACGAAGTATAACCGTGCTCGATTTGGTATCCCAAAAGCGCACGCGTTTGACGCTGTGTGTGTTGGCCTGGTGAGTGCCGTGACAGGCTGGGGAAAGCCGACGCTGGCAATCAAGGCTACCGGGCGGGGAAGCTACCAGCGCACGCGCTTAGATGCGTTCGGGTTTCCGCGCGGTTACCTGACACGAGAAAAGCGGATTCAAGGATTCCAGACTGGCGATATGGTCAGCGCTAATGTTGCCAACGGCAAGAAGATTGGTTTTTATGTTGGTCGAGTGGCGGTTCGCGCAACCGGTAGTTTCAATATTCAGACCGCGCAAGGAGTCGTACAAGGCATATCCCATAGGCATTGCAAAGTGATTCAGCGTGCTGATGGATATGGTTATTCAATCGTGGCAAAAATGTAGAGTGAACAGGTAAGCCACAAAGCAGGGAACGCTTCGCGTCCCTCGCTCTACCTCACCGGCCTAAAGGCCGATGTTTCACGCGCAAAATGATGATTTACAACGACATCAAAACAGCCGGAATGGTCGAATGCCGACGCGATGCGCGGAATGACGTGACGGAAGACGAGATCTACTATGTGGTGCATAAGGTCGCCATCGGCAATGCCCGCTGGTACCACCACGGCATCGTTTTGGCCGACAGCCTGGATGCTGTAGGGGCAGGAATCTTCACGATTCAGAAGATGATCAAGGATGAATGCACTGACAAGCTGATTGCAACGCCGGTCCTGATGCGCAACATGATGTCTTTCGATGAAGAAGTCCTCGATTCGTCTGCGAAACAGGACATCGATGTCGAGATCGAGCGACTGCACTCCTCCCAGAATGGAAAGTTCGTGGTCTTCGGCATCGTTGGGAAGTCACAGATCACCCTGATAACGATTGGTGCTTTTGATGCGTTTGAGGCGGCTGCGCGAGCAACTGAGCTGATATTTACGCAATCTAGGGAAACTTTCCTTCCTCTTAATGTCTCGTTCGCCAGTCCAGTGATTGAGCAGCTTGAGCCATTCGTGGAGAAGACGGTATCCGACATCAAGGTGATGCTGGCCGCCTCTCCAGAATTGATGACTCACTAGGAAATTTTCACTTTGTAAATTTGGAAGTTTCTGCATTATTCAGTCAGGCGCACATTGAGCGTCTGGAGATTGAAGTGCAGAAGTTTCAGGTTTATTTCGATGGTGGTGTGCGCCCCTTTCCGGACGGTGGCTTTGCAAAGTGCTACGGATGGGTCATCAAGGCAAATGGGATGACAGTGGCAAATGGCAATGGAATTGATTTCAGCGACAAGGATGTCGGTTCGTGCGAAGTCGAGTTTGAGGCACTTGCCCGTGCTTTGTCTGACCTGCCCAAGCACTGTGGTGCTATTGGCGAATTCGAGGTCCACGGCGATTCAAGGGCGGTGATCGATTTGTGTACTGGGCAGGCTGCGCCGCAAACCGAGAAGGTGACGTTCGACCGTGCCCGGATCGCCAATCTGGTCGGAAAATTAAAGGATGTGCGTTTCGTTTGGATTCCGCGCAAGCTTAATGCTGAGGCTGACAAACTTGGTCGTGCTGCATTCTCTTCAGCGTCTCGCCATGATGAAAGGATTGAGTTGATGAGCAAATTGAGCATCAGTGCTCATCGCAGGTTTGGCTCGTTCTACGACGCAGAGGTGATGGCGAAATGGTGCGAACGCTTTACTGGCAAGGTCAAGTTGGCCAATATGTCGGTGCGGGATCTGCATGTTTTGCTGAAGAATTTGAAAGGCATCCCGAATTTCGTTCGTGAGTATATCGACGAGCGCAATACCGCAGCACGGACGGCTTCCGTGTGTTTTTAAAGGAGTGAGAAGTATGAGTAGTGGTGAAAAAGTAGGTCGTGGTGACCTGGTCGACATGCTGGCGCAAAAGGCTGGCCTGACAAAAGCAAAGGCCGATGAAGTCATCGGCTTGCTGGTCGATCATGTGCAAACTTCGGTGAAAAAAGGTAAGAGCGTGACTATCGTTGGCTTCGGCACTTTCGAGCCGCGCAAGCGTGCAGCACGTAAAGGTCGCAATCCGGCGACTGGCGAAGCGCTGAAGATCAAGGCCTCGACGGTCCCAGGCTTCCGCGCCGGCTCCAAGTTCAAGTCCGTGGTTTCCGGTAAGAAGTGATGCCTAACCAGTGCAGAGACCGCAGACTTTGCACTGGTTGGTTTTGGATCAATATTTGTAAGAAATACCCATGAAAGTCAGTGTGTCATTCGATTCCCCTGTTATTTTAACCTTGTAATTCTCCCATCCAATCCGTACATCGATGTCTTTGTTGAGATGGATATTTAGCCCGAAGCCATAGTTCAAGCCAATGTTTTTCGTGCTCGGCACCGCTGCTGGGAAACTGGTGTGGGTGTAGGTGGCCCCCAATTTTCCATATAAATCAAACAGCCCAATGTTCACTTGGTGAACACCACTTAAACTGAGTGCTTGTGTTCTGGCACTGCCGTTAGATACTGTCATTACATTCCCAAGTCTGGTGTAATCCATCTCAACCGCGAAGTATTCCGTGAATCTGGTGCCAATATAAACACCTGTTCCGTTACCTTTGTTGCTGGCGGCAGGAACGATCGCATCATTCAGTTCATGTTTCCCGCCTTTGATTCCGGCATAGCTGTATGCGCGAAATTCCCCATCATCTTCAGGTTCATCGTCGCAATAGCATTCTGCGTTGGCCACCAAAGGCAGTGCCAGCAGCAGGCTCAATAACCATTTCTTGTCCATCTCAAACCCTTTCTCTAATGTCATAACGCGCAACTGTTGTATTGCTCCGCTCTCTTCGCTTCTGCACTGATTTAAGCCATTCCTGGTACATCAATGGTGTCCCGGATCTGGACTTAATCAGTTCTGGATGTTGCTTGAGTGTCTCTTGCATCATCTTCAGTTCGCTCTCAACATCTACGAGCGGATACCTTTTCTGTAACTCTTGCATCTTGGCTTGATTGAGAACCAATGAATTGCCGCTTGAAACAGGGAGTTGAATTTGAACACACTGCGACCCCATAGATTCCTCACGAAAGTTTGCGTGTTTTGATTATCACTCTAACCCGGCCAACTTTTCATGGCTAAAAGCCATAAATTACGCACTTTCCGCAAATATCGCACTAAAAGTGACAAACAATGCAACTTCTGGTTTGGAAAGTATTTGCCTTTTGTTATATTTCAACTGCCAACTGGCATTAACTTAAAGGAGCAATACATGAAGAAACTCGCAGTCGCCGCAATCCTGGCATCAGCATTCGCAGCCCCCGCAATGGCCGACAACTCGATCAACGCATTCGCCGACTACCAATCGACCTCTCTGTCCAATGCAGGTAGCCTGTCCAGCCCCGCCATGCTCCGCGTCGGCGCTGCATTCGGCACCGGTCCGGTGTCCAATGAACTGAGCTATTCGATGAGCCTGTCCGACGCCAGCTATTCCAGCACATCCGGCAATATCGACATCGCACTGAGCAGCCTGGCCTACAACGCAGTCGGCAAATTTCCGATCGAAGCGGTGGCTGGTCTGAATCTGACCGGCAAGATCGGTGTGAGCTACAACTCGGCGAAAGCTACAGCAACCGGCTTGTATGCAGGTAACAACGGCTCGTCTGCATCGACCTTCGGCCTGCAATACGGCATCGGCGCTGAGTACGCCGTGAACGACAAGTTCGCCGTTCGTGCCGGCTGGGAAAGCCTGGGCAAGTTCAAAGCAGAAGACACTGCCTCTGGCGTTGACGCAACTGCTCTGACCATCGGTGCCTCCTACTCGTTCTAAACGAGCCTGGGCAACAACGATGAACGCCGGCTAGTCCGGCGTTCTTTTGAACTACCTGCCTAAGAAAGAATTGGACATGAAAAAAATCGTACTGGCATCTATCCTCGCAGCACTCGCATTGAATGCAAACGCTGAAGTATTTGACTCAACCTCCGGCTGGACGGCTGGCGTTACTTTGGATCTTGGCCTGATGGGTGTGACGGGTGGCACTGGCACACTGGACACCAAAGTCGGCTACGGCATGAATCTGATGGGTGGATACAACATCAACGAGAGCGCGGCCATCGAAATCAACGCTGGTGGCTTCATGGGGCCGAAGGCTGGCGCATGGGATATCAGCTCCAGCAATGTGACCGTCGATGTGATCGGCTATTACCCAATGAATGACTACCACCTGTATGGTCTGCTCGGCTATGGCACGCTCTCGACTGGCGAAACCAATGGCAGTATCACCGCATCGGCCTCCAAGAGTGGTATCCGAATCGGCGGCGGCATCGAGGTCGGTCGTAAGCAGAAAAATGACCCCGCGTTGCGCCTAGGTATCGAAAGCTACGACACCGGTATCACTCGCACGACTCAGATCGTCGCTGGCCCGATCTGGAAGTGGTGACCTGAAAAATCTGTAGACGTGAAATCGCCCTCTTCGGAGGAGTTTTCATTTATGGAGAGACCTTCTGAAGTTTCTGACAGCAGCAACGATAAACCAGCATGTGATGGCGGATGAGAGCATGAAAAGAAAGCCTTCGATGTAGAGTGCGCAGAAATGGATGACTGCACCCATCCCAAGGTACAAGGCTCCTCTCCTGTATATCTGCCGAATGTTGGATTTTGACCACGCCCAGATTGCCGTGATGGATGCGGCAATCAAAACGAGTGACATGAGCGCTCGCAGTCCGAGGAAGTCTGTTGCCAGTTGAAGCTCGTTCATTTCACCTCGCTATGTTGGTTCTTTGGCAGCCTCTTCAGCCGCCTTTAGCTTCGCCGCTTCCATTTCCTTTTGTCCGTCGAAGGAAAGTTTGCTGATGCTATGACCTGCTTCACCACCAAGCTGTTCTTTGCGGAACCGTTCGCTATTGAGTTTCAGGAGAAGCTTGAACTCGCTCTTTCCGTCTGCGTTCATCTCGGCCTCTTGAAGCGAGATCGTGCCGGCCTCGTATAGGTCGTAGAGCGCTTGGTCGAACGTCTTCATCCCCATCTCATTGGACTTGGCCATGATGGTTTTGAGATGACCAATGTCACCCTTCGCGATCGCTTCATTTGCAGTCTGGGATTGCAGCAATATCTCAATGGCCGCCGCCCGACCGCCGCCCTCTTTCCTTACAAGCCGCTGAGAGATGATAGCCCGAAGATTAAAGGAAAGCTCGTTTCTGACCTTCTCGTGCTTTTCAGTCTCAAAGAAGCTCACAATGCGCTCGATAGCCTGATTCGCATTGTTGGCATGGAGTGTGGCCATTGCAAGATGCCCGGTCTCGGCGAAGTTCAGGGCGTATTCCATCGTTTCGGCATCTCGTATCTCGCCTATCAGGATGACATCCGGTGCCTGGCGCAGAGTGTCCTTTAGGGCATCGAACCACCCTACCGTATCGATTCCAACCTCGCGGTGCGTGATGATGCAGTTCTTGTGCGGATGGACATACTCGACAGGATCTTCAATGGTGATGATGTGGCCATGCGTATTCTGGTTGCGCTGGTCGATCATCGCGGCAAGCGTAGTGGACTTCCCTGACCCCGTTCCCCCGACAAGCAGGATGAGGCCTCGCTTCTCCATCACAACCTCGCGCAGCTTCTCTGGAAGGCCCATTTTGTCGAAATCAGGTATTTCAGTGGTGATGACGCGAATAACCATGCCTGACTTGTGTTGCTGGGTGAACGCATTGACACGGAATCGTCCGATTCCTTCAGGAGCGATGGCGAAGTTCGCCCCTTTCTTCTCCTGGTATTCTTGCCATTGCTTATCGTTGGTGATGGCGTGGACCATTTTTCTGGACTGTTCTGCAGTGAGCGGAGGACTCTTGAGAGGTACCAGCTTGCCGCCGATTTTCATTGCTGGGGGGAAATCGGCCGTGATGAAAAGGTCTGACGCTTTGTTTTCCAACATCATCTTCAGTAGCTTGTGGACGTGGTGCTGAAACTCTTCTCTGTGCAGGTTGTTCATTCAAATCTAACTGGTGGTTGGAAATAGTGGGCGATTATAAGGAGGATTTGTTTTGAAGCAAAAAAAACCGCCGAACCCCAGCTTGGGGAACGGCGGATTTGTTTCTGATCAGCTTGCGGAAGTTGCCAGAGATGCACGAAACGCTTTGATGCGGTCATTAGCTTCCTTGGCAATAGCCTCCATCAGGTCGATGTAGTCTTGACCTTCCGGGCCGCCCAATTCCTCTGCTGGCTGCATGGCTTCGAGCACATGATGCAGGTATTTCTGCATCAGTGTGATTTGGCCTGAAGACTGATGTGGAGCTGAAGCCTCCCCCTCCCCGTTGCAGTTGTTGCAGAGCTGGTCGTCGTCAACCTGCGTTGGCAAGCCACACTTCTCGCAATTGACTTTCCCAGGCTCACTCGCCACGCCACTCGGATTGGCCTCGTAGACATTCCTGGCGAGATCCAGCATCTGCTCATCCGACAAGGAATTCCAGAATTCCTCAGAGACATCAGCTTCTGCTCGAACAAAACGACCGATCTGATGTGCCAGAGCCGACAACGCCTCCTCGTATGTAGAATAGGAAATGTCGCAATCACGCCAGTAGTACATATTCGGCTGGTCAGGGTCTTCGTTGATATCCAAGCCTGCAATGGCAACAAGACTACGAAGGAAGTCCGATGGACGACTCTTGCTGAGTGCGCCATCTTTCTTACCCAGCTCATACGCCCACATTATTTCAGCCAGATTTGACTCTGCCATTGATTCGACATGGTCGGCCAGCTCTTGTGGCGCGTAGTTTTCATACGTCTCGCACACAACCACTCGGTATTTCGAGCGGAGGGTGGCGTCGTACAGACTTGCGTACAACTTTCCCCACGGTGCTTCATGAGCGAACTCAGATAGCACCTCTCTCAGTGCCATAGACAGCGCACGTTCTTCGAGGGGATTTATCGGGTTTTGACAATTCATGGTTTGTCCTTTCAAGACAAAGGAGTCTGCTTGCCCAGAAGGGAAAGCGAAACTCAGGTTTGAGATGCTGCAGAAGTGCAGCGCTTTTTTTCAGCACAGGGCCGAAAAACCAATGACCAAACGAGCGCGGTCGCGCATGAACTCAGCGAGTGCATGAACAACGTGCTCGAAGCGGATTGATGGTGTTTGGTGAAGCTAGATGCCCGAAGGCTGTTGAAATGCTCTGTGTCTTTTAAAGCCCCAAGCGGGAGGCGGTGCAATTGTATCGCCATGCCCATTTCATGGCAACAATGCTCTGGTGGTGTGAATAGCGGCGCAAAGAGACATTTTCTGCACGTTATTGGTTTGGAAATCTTACTGCAAGTGCGATAATTCGAACATGGCACTACCAACCAACTACATCGCAGAGATCAAGCGGATTCTGGATTCGATTTCCACCAATCTTCCCGGATACGTCACTCGTCAATCCCAGAAGCGCATGATTGCCGCAATAGCGGAAGTCTTGTCCCGTGCGCCTGCAGTTGTTGAGCGCAAAGAAGGGGAGGAGCGTCCTGAGCCGCCCATCAATGACGGTTCAACCATCCTGTGTGTTCAGGGGCCGACTGGTGTTGGCAAGTCTCTTGGGTATCTGATTGGTGCGGCGGTTGCTGCAAAACTGCAGGGCCGCAAGTTGATTGTATCCTCGGCAACAGTTGCGCTACAGGAGCAGCTCGTTGGCCGAGATGTGCCTTTTTTTGTGAAGAATTCTGGGCTTGCGCTTACTTGTGCGATTGCAAAAGGACGTGGCCGTTACACCTGTCACTCCAAGCTCCGCCGTGCTGCTGGGAATGCCGCCCAAGACGATATGTTTGGTGTGGAAGAGGATGCTTCAGAAAAGGCCAACGCTGCTGATGCAAAAGTCTACGCTGGGTTGCTGAGTGAATACGAAGCTGGAAGGTGGAGTGGTGACCGTGATGAGTTGCCCAACTTTTTAAGTGATAAATCATGGTCTGCGATCACTACTGACCGTCATAGTTGCATCAATAAGAAGTGCCCTGACTATGGCACATGCGCTCAAATGAAGGCTCGAAACAGCGTTCGCCAGTCTGATATTGTGGTGGCAAACCATGACATCTTGTTGGCCGATATGGCATTGGGTGGAGGTGTCATCTTGCCGGCTCCTGAAGATTCATTTTACGTTCTAGATGAAGGCCATCACATCGCTCAAAAAGCGGTTGGGGCCTTTGCGCAGCAACACCATGTTGATGCTGGTAAATTGATGATGCAGAAGCTCTCTGACATTTCCGCAAAATATGGGCAGTCTTTCCTTGATCAGTCTGTTTTGGCAATTAACATCAGCGATGATGCCGAGTATCTCGCGGAATCGCTTGATGAGGCTTACACGATGTTTGCGAATCTTGGGGATAAGTTCTTCGCTGACAAGGTGTGGCGTTTTCCTGAAAACCGTTTGCCGGAGGCTGCTGAAACGCTGGCTTCCAACATCATCAAAACATCGCAATCCATCCTAAAGAGGTTGGCGGAAGCGCTTGAATTTCTGAAAAAACAAGATTCTGTCCTCTCGCAGAAGTTTCTTTCCGATTTGGGTTTCTATTTTGGAAAAACTGAATCCATCTACGAGACGTGGAGCATGGTGTATGAGAAGCCGGTAGATGGTTCGATGCCAATTGCGAAGTGGGTTGCGATTGATGAGCGCAAGACGGGGAGAGAAAAAGGTAGTGTTGATTTTGTGGTCAATGCAAGCCCGGTGGTTGCTGCTGATATGCTTGTCAAGTCATTCTTTGAGCAGGCAGCTGGTGTTATCGTCACCTCTGCCACCCTTATGACGCTCGGGAACTTCGACCAGCTATTGAGGGAGACCGGCTTAAATACGCTGCTAAAAACATCACTTTTGTCTCTCCCTTCTCCTTTCAATCATGCAGAGCAGGGTGAGATGTCCATTCCCGATATCAATGCGGGCGCTCAAGACTCTGTTGCGCATACTGCTGCTATCGCAAAGCACATGCCTCGACTTGTTGAGTACAGCGGTAATAAGGGAACGTTGGTGCTGTTCTCTTCTCGCAAGCAGATGACTGAGGTTGCTGAAGCGCTTCCGGCATGGCTTCGTTCAATCTTGCTTATCCAGGGAGATCGTTCAAAAAATGCATTGCTAGAGTTGCACTACGAGCAGATCAGAAGCGGGAATCCTTCAGTCATCTTCGGTTTGCAGTCGTTCTCGGAAGGATTGGATCTTCCTGGTGATGCATGTGGCCACGTTATTATTGCCAAATTGCCGTTTGCCGTTCCAAACGACCCTGTGCAGGAGACGCTGTCGGAGTGGTTGGAAGCCCAGAACAAGAGTTACTTCATGGAAATAGCTGTGCCACAAGCTTGTCTCCGCATGATTCAGGCTGCCGGTAGGCTGATCCGCACAGAGAAGGACACCGGTCGTCTGACAATTTTGGATGACCGCATAAAAAAGAAACGCTACGGGAAGATGATTCTTGATTCTTTGCCGCCGTTCCGAATGGTTTGAATAGGAGATGTGTATGGCCATTAAAAAGATCCGCATCATTGAGGATGCGAATGCGCTTAAAGCGGGTGATGATGTGGCAGTCCTTTTTGTTGAGGATGCCGTTGGAGGTGATACGGGCGTCGAATATGACGGGCTGGAGCGAATCAACATCAAAGCTGTAAGTATTTCTGATGTCTATTCCATCATCACTTGCTGGCTTCATAGCCTTGAATTTGTTTTTGGTGGAGAAACACTTTTGGTTTATTCATCCTGCCGTTCCGTCAGCTCATCTGACGTTGCAGTCATATCTCATGTACTGCTTCCTAGATCGATAGTGGAGAACGACACTCTTGTTCCGGATAGCCCGCTTTCGACCTATCTGGAGTTCTCAATCAAATCCAAAATGCGTGAGGTGTCCCATGTCTAGTGCTGTACAAGATTTGCTGAATGATGCAGGGGTACAAAAAGCTAAGAAGCTGATCTATGACTTTCGCAAGCGTGGACTGATTATTTTCTCCAATCCCAGCTCTGGATTGATGCTTGTTGGTGACAATCCAGCCAATCTGCCAACATCTACCGATATGGAAGAAGCTTATTCGTTTGCTCACGAGATTTCTCTGTACTTCTCCATTCAGTCGCTTTCAAAGCACTTCTCTTCCCTAACGAAGGCGAATGCGGTGATTTGTTCGTGCCTGTTGAACGCCGAAACTTAGGAGTGCCTATGTCTAAAAAGAAAATGATTAGTTTGAGGAACGTCTTTATCGCGCTTGGTGTGTTTTCGATGGTTCTCGTGATGTTGTTTATGCTTTCTGTGTCTGGCTTTGTGCGAGCTTTCTATCATGACCCCACATTCTTGGCGATGGATGACGCAATACGTCTATCAACCTACTACACTGCCTTCGGAATGTGGCTGATGTTCGGGGTATTGTATTTCGTCGTCCACTTCAAGGTTATTGCACCAATCTTAAAGCTGACTAACACCATTCAGTCAGTCACAGCATCACTTGATTTTGGTTCCAGAGTCGGAACGTTGTCCAATATCCGAGAGCTTGACGTTCTTGCCAGTGACTTCAACAAAATGGTTGATGCGATCCAGGATGAGAGAAACCGTCTTCATGAGCTTACTGTAAGCGACTGTTTGACCGGCCTGTTCAATCGACGCGGTTTTGAGATAAAACTTAATGATGAGTTTGCGAGGTCTAAGCGTTATGAAACCTCGTTTTGCGTTGTCCTAATCGATCTCGATAACTTCAAGTACATCAATGACAATTTTGGTCACCCCGCTGGAGATTATGTCCTCAAGGAGCTTTCATCTCGATTCAGTGCCGTTCTACGCAATATTGATGTCTTCGCCCGCATAGGTGGTGACGAGTTTCTTATCCTCCTACCAAATACAGATCCTGAGCAAGGGCTTATTACGGCCAACAAACTGCATGCCACGTTGAATGCGGCACCTTTCAGGTCCAATACCAATAATGAACTCATCGGATACGTGACTGCAAGCATAGGTATTGCATGCTATCCAAGGGACGCGGCTGACGATAAGTCACTTCACCAAGCCGTTGATGCTGTGATGTACAAGGCAAAGAGTGCCGGGAAGAATTGCGTCGTTTCTCTGAACGATGATACGCAAGCCCATTTCAACCGGGCTTCAAAAGTTAAGGCTGCCTTAAACGAAGGACGTATCACTGTCGCATTCCAGCCGATTATTTCAATGGAAGATAAGTCTGTTTTTGCCTATGAGGCGCTGGCCAGAATCAAAGAAAGTGGAGGATTTCATCCTGCTGAACACTTCATTGATATCGCAGTTAAAAGTGGTCTTGGCCAAGAAATCGATGAGCGTGTTCTCCGACTTGGTTTATTGGAGATGCAGTTAGATTCAACTGATAACAAGTCTCTTACTTTCTTTAATTTTTCTACTGCGTCTTTTAGTGACGAAGCCTTTATGAATAATTTGCCAGTTCTCATTCGTGAGTCTGGAGTCCCTGCATGGCGGATCGTTATTGAAATTACCGAGCGAGAAGCCCTCCCTTGTTTGGCTCGTGTGAAAGATATTATGGACAAGTTGCGCGCAGTAGGGATAAGGTTTGCGCTTGATGATTTTGGAAGTGGCTTCTCGTCATTTTCTTACCTGCAAAATCTGAAGGTTGATTTCCTCAAGATTGATGGTTCGTTCGTTCGTTATCTTGCCAACAACAACGATGCTGACCGTGCGATTGTTGAGAATATCCAGCGACTGGCTAACAAGTTCAGCATCATCACTGTCGCTGAGTTTGTTGAAGATGAAAAATCTCTTCAAATCTTGAAGCAGATCGGGGTTAATACTGGGCAGGGATACTATTTAGGAAAGCCTGTTGTTCGATTGGATGAGCGTGAGAACGCCATTGCGATGTGTAGAGCGTGAAGCTGGTGCTTCTCACTCTGACAGCGGCAACGTAACAACCTTTCTTTCGCACCTCTGTATGCCTGAACAACCTACTTTCTTTTTTAGGGAAAATAACGCTTTGGCTTTTGAGTGAATTCTTTAAACTTCTTCCTGTAGGTGCGAAATGCGCCATTCAATCACACACAGGAGAATGAAAAATGCTGAAAGGTTTTGCAATTACCCCGGTTGTACTTGGTCGCATCGGTATTGGTGAAAAGGTCGAGCGCGGCGGCAAGCGCCTGCCAAGCAAGCTGAATCACATCGTGTTGACTGGCACTCATCAAGTTAATGGCAATTGGAAGCTGCATCCAGAGATGGAGCGTTTGGTGGAGGCTCAAAAATCTGCAAACATCCCTGAGCCTGAGAAGCTGCGTTCAATCCCTGTTCGTATTCTGTTTGACACCCCAGAAAATAATTTCCGCGCTGAATATACTTGCTTTGATGACAAAGCACGACCCGTTTGCGCTGGAAATGGAGGGACGGCCAAGAGACGCGTGAATGGCTCGATGGTGTCAGTTGACTGTTTGGGTAGCGACCACTGTGAATTTGGACGCGAGAACCGATGTAAGCAGTTCGGCCGCCTTATCGTCGGTTTGGAAGGATTGTATAAAAATGACCCGTTGAGCGGATTTATGTTTCGCACGACATCATTTAACTCCATCCGTGCGTTGACCGTTCGCCTGCAAGAATATGCTGGTGCGATGAACGGAAAGATGGCTGGGCTGCCCTGCAATCTGAAGATGCATGCTGTGAGCACTTCTGCTTCATACCGCAAGCCTGTGTTCTATCTTGATCTGGAACCCCGTAGCGAATTTCTGAGTAATGCAAAAGAGGCATTCTCGTTTCGTAAGGAGTGGGAGGAGGCTGGACTAAATCGTGAAAAACTCGAAGCCGCTGTGACCGAAGGTTATAAGCAGTCTGATTTCTTTGAGAGTGGTGATGACGGGGTGGATGTTGTTGATGAATTCTATATGTTGAACGAAGAAGACGAATCCTTCGACGATAAGCCGTTGGTTGGAGTCTGTGTCGAGGCGCAAGTCACGGAGATTGTGCGTTTGTTCTCCGTGAAGGCTGGCAATCACAAAGACTTGATGCGTTGGTTGGGCAAGCCTGTTGAAACCGCTGTTGCGGATCTGACGCCAGAAGAAGCTGACCGCTCCATTGCGACCATGCAAATCAAAGAAGCGAAGATGCATGGGGAAAACAAGCCGAAAGATGGCAACAAGAAAGTGTTGGCTTCCCCTCCTCCTCTGCCCTGCGCTGAGGCTCGTGAACCTGAGATGATGGAATAAGGGGGCGTCATGGCGACAACTATGCGTTCAGTTGTTCTTGAACCCCTATCCCCTCAATGGCACTTGTGGCGTGCTGAAGGGATTGGTGGTAGTGACGCGCCTCCCATCGCGGCGGATGCCGGACTGATCGTGCCGGCGAAATGGATGAGGAATGTCGAAGGCATCTGGAAAATAAAGACCGGCCAGGTGAGCGGCGTTACCGCAGGGAATTGGGCAACACGCAAAGGCAATCGCGCCGAGCCGTTGGGTCGAGCAGCCTTTGAGAAGGAAACCAACATTCTGTTGTCCCCCATCTACGGGGAGATGAGTGCCCTGCCCTACATCCGTTCTAGCTTTGACGGCGTAGACTTTGAAGGCAATGTCATCGGGGAAATTAAGCTCGGTTCCGCTAAAGTGCATGCCTGTGTCCGGGATAACAAAGACGTGCCCGAATACTACAAGCCGCAGCTCGCTCACCAGGCGCTAACCGCTTGGGGTATGCCTGAAGAATGGACTTCTGAGCATCTGATTGCGTTCATCAGCTACGACATAGACCAGCACGACATGCAGTACGTCATGCGCCCGGCGCTCGCTTATCGTAAGTTGGCAGAAGAACTGCTCAAGGCTGAGATGGCATTTTGGGACATGGTGCAGCAGAACATCGACCCGTGTGGTGATGAGTGGCGCAATGCAGCAACCGGGTATTTGGCTATTTCAGAGCAGATCGCTCAATTGAAGAAGGAGGAAGAAAAGTACAAAGTCGCACTGGCCGAGTTGCTTGGCAGCAAGACAAAGATGTCTGGAGCTGGTGTGTCTGTTACGCGCCAGGACCGGAAAGGCGCAATCGATTTCGAGCGCATTGTGACTGAGCACACAAAATTAACGGAAGCTGAGATCGAGGCTTACCGTAAAGGTGGAAGTAGTTCTGTCGTCGTTCGTGCAGTTAAGGATTGAGAAAGGAATGTTTGAACTTATGTTTGACCCAAAAGAAGTGATTGACGAGACATTGCGCGGCTCCAATAGTGAAAAGCAAGTGGCGAAGAATAATATCGTCCAGAAAGGAACAAATCGCGCGGAGAAGAAGGAAATCGAGGCTGAATTATTGAGGCGGAAAGCTGAAGGCGCATTGATGTCTTGTATTCTGACGACACGAGATCGGCGCACGAAAGAACTGGTGACGCAGGAATTTTTCTGGATTCCAGGCATTACCACCAAGTTGTCGAAATTCAACGGTCGCTTGTGCCAACCGCGTAGCAATGTCTGCAGCTCAATCTGAAATCTATCTGCACAAACGCAAAACGCCCAGTCTCACGATGAGCTGGGCGTTTTGTTTACTGCAGAACGTTCATGATGAAAAGGTCGAACATCGTTTCGATGCCCAACGTCAACATTGCCTGTTCGTAACAACCGCCAAACAGATCATGGACGAAGCCATCAAGAGATGTTTTGAGGGTCTTCTCCCATACACCAATGATTGACTTCAACTCTTCTGCGTAGTCTGGCACGAGGTCAGGGTGGAATGCATTCACCGGGTCGTTCTGCCACTCGTCAAAGTGGGTGAACTCGACCGGCTCGATGTCTTCCGGCTGGATTTCCAACAAGACTCCAGAGGCCATTATTTCACCTCCACAGTTGTCTTGATGGATGGCCAGTACACAACGCTTCCGCGTCCCATACTATCGGTGCGAGCACCGCGAATCCCTGCCGCTCCGGCTGCAGCGATCACCTCGTTGGCATCGTCGCAGTTGATGGAGGCACATGTTTCGCCAAACATCCCGCGACCCGAATAGTCACCGTGATAGCGACCACCTGTTTCTGCTGCAACTTCTCGCAGCAGTTCAATCTTTTTGACATGAATTTCCTTGGTTGATTGCGAGGCCCCTTTCGGGGCCTCTTGGTTTAGTGAATGGAGATGGAACGACCACCGGACTCGGTGAACTCGTAACCGTTGGATGCAATTTCTTCATCCACGACTTCGTCCGAATTGCGGAACTCGTACTCCTTTTCGAGCTGGCAGTAGATCCATTGCATGAAACTGCGCAGGATCTCTGACACCTCTTTCTCGACCTCGATGCCCGGAGCCAAGTCATATCCGTCGCGGTCTTCCTTCGCAACCTCGATGTCCGTACAGTATTGATGCTGGTAATGACCAGAATGCTTTACGGACGCCTTCAGCTTGTAGAAGTGATTGCGCTGGATGGATTGGAGACTGTCTGCGATGCCATGCAGGACAGTGTCTTTCGGAGCGTATTCGCGGATCGCTTTGGCTGCGCCTTTGGCGTAGCTGTACGAGCCTTGAAAGTGTGCCCCGTCTCCCTGGCAGGAGAAACCGGAGAACCCGATGTTGATTCCGTCATAGCGAGTTTCGCCGTTACGGAATTGCACCTTGCGGGTCCGCAGGTCGATGCCAAGAATGTCAGCAACCATCGCTGCATCCTCATACACCGTATCCCACCAGCAGTCCGCAAAAGCATTCTCGCGATACCACTGGCGAGCAGCTTCTTTGGAGGACTCTTCCAGATCGGAGAACTGAAAGACTGTTTCGCAGATTCTCCGGCTCATGCTGCACCTCCCAGACGTGACGCGGCTTACCCAACTCTCTACGAGATATACCCGCTCCGGGGTTGCCGGGACGTGAGCTGCTGCCATTTCCTCGCGGAAAGCGGCACGCATGTCCTCTGCCTTCACCGGGAAAGCAAAGCCAAAACCACTGGCCTTGCTAATTTCGCGCCGCACGCGATTGAACGTGCGACGAAAGGTTTTAATTGCACACATATTGACTCCTATGAATCCGCAGGATGTGCGCAGCCCTTTCGGGATGGCGAACACCCCGCAAGGGTTTAAGAACGACCTCAACGAGGTCTAGTTTGAATGCCCATTTAGCAGGACGGCGATCTTCAACACGAGGGTTGAAAAACCAATGACCGATAGAGAACGCGGTCGCGGAAGGACGCAGTACGCCCAAGCGTGACAACGCTCGAATCAATAGACGGATTGGTGGTTTGGTGGTGCAGATGCCCGGAAGGCTTGGTGGAATGCTCTGAGTCTTTAAAGCCCGAAGCGGCAGGCTGCCAGTATCTTACTGGGCGGCGGCGGTTAAATCAATCACCTGGTGGCTCTTTTTCCATGCGTTCTTCGCTTATTCATCTTCAACCAGCACCCCGCTGCCGTGGAACCGGTATTCACATACCCCCAAAAGAGCTTCTGACGCAATTTGGATGTTGTGCGTTGCTGCATTCGCTATCTCACGGTGGATAGGTGTCTCCGACTGGCTGGTATAGCCAAGCTGCATATACTGTCGAGGCGACGCATCGATATGGACGGTTGGCTTGTCTCCGAGATGTTTGATGACTGACTGAACTGTCGTGCGAAGGCAGTCGATCGCTACTTCAGAACTCACATCATCAAGATGCTCAAACGCTTGAATGAACATCACGGTGCTATCGCCCTCACCCAACTGCTTGGCAGCCTTCTCAACGATGCGTACATAAGAGTCGGATATCTCATCAGAGGCGTGGATCATGGATGAGTAACCAAGGCGGCCACTTGGGCAAGAGAACAGAATTCCGCTGCAGTAAGCCGCTGTTGCGCCATCCGCTGACTCTACCTTCCCGTGCCAATCATATACGCTGACATTGGCGGCAGAAGTCAGTTCGTTTTTGGCGATGCGCGTGATTATTGGGCCATGCTTCGATGAAAATACTTTGGTGATAATAGCCGATGGCTCATACGCCATTGGCGGTGTGAATGGGTAGTCTGGATTCTGGTAAAAGCCATCCTTGTATTTGCGTGCTTTAAAGAAATCTGCCAATGGGCGGCTGTAATGCTTTTTGACCACCACTTCATCCCATAGAAGATCGGAAAGGGATTCCAATTGTGGTCCTGATGCAAATTTAGAAATGTCGTCGGAATACTCGGATTGCCCAATATCCCCCGAAACCCAGAGTTTCGACACCCTTGCCATGTAAGTTATTTCGCCAATTGCTTGTTGGCCAATATGCAGCTTGAGCATTTGCTCTGCTTTCCACATGCTGCCATCGTCCATGCGGACTGGGATTGATGCAATATCGCCGAGCGTGGCTACGTCTTCTATGCGGAAATCGTTGCTTTTCATGGCATTCAGTAGAATGAACTCGATTGCCTGATTCAGTGGGCGCGGACCAAACTGCGTCGTACCCATGAACCCGGAATCCCACCTTTTCTCGTACTCTTTGCGGATAAGGTCAATTGCTCCGTGTTGGCGTTCGTCTTTGTTCATTTTTGCAGTCCTTGTGTTTGACTTCAAATATACCCATCCTTTGTGATTTTCAAAACCTTTTTTACGCGCATGAAAAAAGCCGCCATCCCGAAGGAAAGCGGCTTTCTCGTTATGCCAACTTAGTTGGCTTTGTTTAGGCTTGTAAGGTATTCAAGGATTGGCACCGCTTCATACTTCTCGGTGTTCAGGCGGTCAATCTTGGAGCGGTCAAACGTCTCCATGATTACCTTTCCTGTTGTCCTTTCTTTAATCACCCAACTTGCCGTACTCATTGATCAAGAACCGATGGGTCGATGGTTCCGTCCTCAATGTTGCTACGCAGTGCTTCACGTAGCTCGTCAGTGCTTTCAGAGTCATAACAGGCGAACCCGTACTCTTCCAGAATCTTGACGATTTGTTCGCGATCAAGCTGGTTGATTGCTGTATGTGTCGCTTGCTGCATCATTCACCTCCACTTTCGGGTGATTGTAGCAAGCCCTGCTCAACCAGTTGGCAATGAATCTCTTCGTATGCCGCATTGACCTGAGATTCAAGGCTTATCCCGACTTTCAGTGCCTCGTCCTCAATACGATCAAGGTCGAGGGCTTCAAAGGCCTCTGGCGCTGTGTCAGCCGCATTTCTGTGGCCTCTCCGCTTCAGAACGATGCGGACATCATCTTCGGTTATTTCAAAAGCTAACATATCTTTCCTTTCGCCTTTCGGCATAAGCACCCAGCCAGCCGGAGTTCCGGATGATTGAGTGCATTGGTTGATTAAAGTGGTTTCCAACAGTCCCGAGGCCCATAGACGGACAAGGCTTTCGCCAAGTCTTTTTCGTCCTCAAGGTCGTAGAAGATCTGCTGCTCAAGGCCGGCCACCAGACGAACCCAAGGGTCGATCAGGTAGCGTCCATCCACGATGGCAAAGTCATGGCCGCCTGGGTGGTACTCATCGATCGCGCACAGAGAAGTCGGGTTGTCTTCGTTAGCAAAGCCAACAACGTCAACCTTATGACCATCCGGCTCAAGAGAGAGGCGGATGTGCTTCGCATACTCTGTGCAACAGACACCGCTTCCACCATGAGGGAGGAGACTCTCTCCCCCTGGTTGCAGGTTTCTCGGCAGGTGGTGATAGCGCAGGTCGTATTCGGCAATGCTGATCACCTCCGAGGTGTCATCCATACAGATGCTCACCCCGATGGCCTCATCAGTTCCGAAAAGGCGCTCTGCGTCTGAAATTCCCAGAACACGCATATCGCCTCCTACTGCCCATCTCTGTGCGGTGGTGTGTAACCCACGCGCCCAGGAGTGAACTTGCCTGACCAGATATGGCCACGTTCACGCGCGTTGTCACGCATATGAAGCTTCATTGAGCGGCCATCGGTCTTCTGATGGTGCTCGCAGTGTCCTTCCTCGACGGCCAGCAGGAATGCGATGTCTTGGTGCGCGAGAGCAAGGTTTTCCTGCAGCTTGCGCTTGTTGATGACCTGCCTTCCGACCATCGCTGCAACCATCGCAGCGATGATGACGGAAAGCGCTTGGATGAGAGCCGCCTGAACGGCTGGGTTGTCCCACGCCATCAGATGCCTCCCGCAAGCTTGTCACGTAAGTCGGTGAGCTGGTCGATCGCGGAGCCAAGACGCTGAACTGCCGTCTCAACATCTTTGCAGTCTTCTCCAGCCGACAGCTCCACAAGCAGGAACTTCAGGAGGCCGTCACCGCAGTTTGCAATGTCGTCCTTTTTGAATACCAAGTGGTCGCCCTCGTTGTACAACCTGAGAACTTCCGCCTGGATCTTGTCGAACTCTGTGTTCGTTTTGTTTGTGTTTGGCATTTTCTTTGTCCTTTCGAGACGTTACGAGCCATCAACCCTGACGGGTGAATGACTCTGGTTAAATTGCTGCAGAGGTGCAGCACCTATTTTCAGCACGAGGGCCGAAAAACCAATGACCGAACAAGGTCGCGCATGGATTCGAAGGAATACATGAACAATATGCTCGGCGGATTGGTAGTTGGAGTGTTGCAGATGTCCGAAGACTGTTGGAATGCTCTGACTCTTTAACGCCTGAAGCGGCAGGCGTGTGTATCTTACTGATGAATGTAGGCTAAATCAATAAGCCCAACAGAGCGGTCATCTGCGTCTCGTCGATGTGAGCACGTTTATCGAATTCCCCGACCTGCTCCATCTTGAACGCCAGCCCGTAGACACCCTTGCGCGACCCTTGGTGAACGCAAAGTGCAAAGATGGTCAGCGGAGGATGTGCGTCACCGTGGATATTGCGTAGATGCTGTGCCACGACCAGCCTGTACTCATCGCGGTTCAACAGGACGTTGTGGTCTCGCAAGCCGTTTCCTTGACTGTCCAGTGGGCTGCAAATCGCCACTACGTCCTGTCCGGCTTGGGTTATCCAGTATTGGGCTTGATATTCCCTGTTGGATTCACCTTGATAACTGAGTTCGCCTTGAGAGAGTAAGCGTAGAGAGTGCTGCTCTTTCAATTTGAACTCAGGAATGATGATCTGAGTATCTGCAAGTTTGTTCATCTAAGTCTCCACTGAGCCACCTGATGGCAGCCCACAATTGTTATTCCCACTCCCCAGTCTTCACGCCCAAGGACTCGATCAGCTCCTTGATCTTTGGCTCCGGCTTCCAGTAGTTTGGGCCCTTCAGGAACTTGCCTTCAGCGTTATAGATAGGCTTCCCGTCCGCGCCAAGCTTACTCTCGTTGCTGTCCATGATGATGTCCAACACCTGCTCAAGCGGAATGCCGTACTTTAGTGCTTCTGAGCGGCAATAGACGACCACATCGCCCAGCAGGTCAGCGACGGCAACGAGCCTGTCCACAGGGTCATGAATGGAGGAAATGTCATCGATCTCATGGACTTCATCCATCAGGGTCTTCTTGAACTTGCTCAAGCGAACGATCGGCAACTTTGGCAGTGAAGGGATGTCACTTATCGGCAGCTTGTACATCTCGTTCATCGCCCTGATGCGGTCGGCAAATGGAGCCAGTTCAACTACGGTTTTTTGTTTATTTTCCATATTCACTTTCCTTGTGGTTACGCTTGTCTTGCCCAGCATGAGATTGCTTCATCTATCTGGTTCTCTTGATTTGGGAATTCCTGACCTAGCCTTTTTCGTAATTCTTCGACCGATCGGATCTGTTCATTCCTTGCCATTGTGATTGCGGTGCGGAGTATGTCCGAAACATCTTCGCTCATTGTTCCACTGTCCTATGCGCCAACAGCGATGAAATACCCCACCGCACAGAATTTAACCTTCCCGTTCTTGTATCGCGTCACCTCTGCGACACTGCCGGTAAAGTGGATGATTGCATCTTCAATTAGTCTCTGCGTTTCCTCATCGCACTTTTCGAGCGTGGTATTGATCGGGTTCTTCCAGTGTTCCTTGTTCTTCACTAGAGCGAAGGCGGCAGTCAACTCCTCTTGCGTCGGGTTGCGCCTTGTAGGCATCGACAAAGAACTCAGTTCAACCATTTCCAATCCCATAATCACTTCCCCTTGTAAGTTTCTTCAGGTGATATTTGAGCATATATGTGGATTTCCCCAAGACCTTTTGGGAGCTATTGTGATGGTTCAATAAATGCCAAGTTCAGCCGTTTGCAGCTCGCAATAAACCCTTCGTGGTTATCTGCTGTGATATAGCTTATGTCTCTGGCGCTGACCTTCCACCAGGTCTCATCACGCCCCTCTTGGAAAGAGTAGATGGTCTTGGCTACGTCTCTGTGCTCTTGGTAATCCAAGATGCAGATGATGCTATGTTTTTTAGCTAGTTCTGCCAGCCTCTCGTAATCTTTCGAGCCGTCATACGCATCCAGTTGATGTACGTTCACTTCTCCATGTCCTCCAGCTTCTCAAGTGCCGCCTTCGCTGCTTCCTGTTCGGCCATCCTGCGGCTTGCCCCTTCTCCGGTCGAGTGGATGTCCATAGCATCTATATGACAAGCCACAATGAATGTCTGGGCATGAGCCAACCCTTGCACCTTGGCGATCTCATATAGCGGTACAGGATGTTGACTTGCTTGGAGGTGTTCCTGAAGAAGCGTCTTTGCATCCTTCCCGAGCGATTCGGAACCCACTTCTTCGATATATGGGACGTACAGACCCAGAACGACCTTCTGTGCAGTCTGGAAGTCTGAGTCCAGCCACACAGCGCCAAATATTGCTTCCATTGTGTCTGCCAGAATAGAAGGACGCTCACGCCCTCCGCTTTTCTCTTCCCCATCCCCAAGTCTCAGGTGAGTTCCCAAATTCAACTTCTTCGACAACTTGGCCAGCGATTGTTGGTTCACCAGATTGGCGCGCATCCGAGAAAGCGCCCCTTCCGGCAGGTCCGGGTATGTGTCGAACAGGTGCTTGGACACAGAGCAATTCAGCAGGCTGTCTCCCAGGAACTCCATTCGTTCATTGTGCTCCGGGCCGAAGCTGCGATGCGTGAGCGCACGTTCGAGCAAATCCCTGTCCTTGAATCGATAACCCAGCTCAACCACGTTCTTGCTCCTCTAAACCTCCCCATGCCTAAAGGCATGGGTTCTAAGGGTGAATCCAGCGGGGTCTCCGGGCTCTCGTCTTGCGACTACAGCATCCCGGCTATGACCGATGGCAAACCCTCTATCACAAACGACCTGCTCTAACGGTGTTGCCACCGTGATTTTGCCCGAAGGCTCAATTCTCGCAGGTTCTTTTCGCAGCCACCCCGTTTGCAGCAGCACAGGTTTCTGAGCCGCCCACATCGTTTCGATATGGGATGGGTGGTGCGTGTTACCCATTACGCAGCGTGCGAGGAACGCGGAATACACATCCCGTTGCACTACTCCAGACCCATCACCTAGCATAGGCCAACGGTAAGAAATCCCTGAAAACGAAGCTGCGGCACTAAATTCACGGACCTGAATCTGTCCCGGCAAGCGTGATGGCAGGTTGGCTTCACATTGCGCACCAGACGCCTTGCTATTGCAAAGATAAAAATCGTGAGGAACCACTTTTTTCGAGCGCAACTCGACGTGCCGTCCGCATCCGCCAGCGCAGAAAATGCGAACCCATCTTGGTTTTACAACTAAGTAGTTTTGTTGTCGGTTCGTCATTTTCTACTGAACCTCCGCGTGCCGCACCATCAACTGAACTGTTTTCTCGCCACGGAATTCATTTGCTGACAGCGAGTAGACCAATCGAGCCTGTCCGGGCAGCAACTCTTTCCTGAAGAACCATATTGCAGGGAAAGCTGCGCCGTTCTTGGCTACCTTCAGCTTCAGGTGTTTGTCTTTCAGGATCTGCTGCTCGATCACGACAAACTCATCATCAAAGAGCGGTTCCGGGAAACCCTGCCCCCATACGTTTTTCTCGATCTTGTCGATCGTCTCGATGGTCATGCTTTCATTTGGCAGATTCCCGTCTGTCTCGATGACCTGCTGCAGGACGGATTCGTCTATCAGCTCTCTGACCACTTTCTCGAACGCCATGACGAACTCATCGAAACGTGACTCGACGATGCTTGCCCCTGCGGCGGCACTATGTCCACCAAATGCTTTGAAGATTCCCGGATGTCTTTTATCGACGATGTCCATCGCATCCCGCAGGTGCAATCCCGGAATGCTTCTGCCTGAACCTTTGAGAATGCCGTCATCACCCTTTGCAAAGATGATGGTGGGCAGCCCGTACCGGTCTTTGAGGCGAGAGGCCAGAATCCCGATGACGCCTTGGTGCCAGCTCGGGTCGTGCATGACGAGAGAGAACCTTCCGCTCACATCCACTTCTTCCAGTGCGATTTCGGCAGACTCTTTCATCTGCGATTCAATATCTTTCCGCTCGGCATTCAGTGCATTGAGTCGTGTGGCGATGTCGCTGGCAACCCTTGTGTCATCTGTCGTGAGGCACTGCACCCCTAGCGATGCATCTTCCAACCTCCCCGCGCTGTTGATCCGGGGTGATATGAGGAACGCGAGGTCGGTTGCTGTAACTTTTTCACGTTCTTTTCCCGCTACTTCAAGAAGTGCATTGATACCTGCACAAGCACGACCGGCTTTGATTCGGCGGATACCATTCGCCACAAGTCGTCTGTTATTGGAGTCAAGTTTGACTACATCGGCAATCGTGGCCAGTGCAACGAGGTCGAGAAGTGTGGCGAGGTTGGGGTCTGGGATGCCGCTCTGGGTGAAGTAGTCTTGCGCACGCAGCTCGGCGCGCAAAGCAAGCATCACATAAAAAATCACACCGACACCAGCAATGTTTTTTGATTTGAACTCATCCCCAGGTTGTTGGGGGTTCACTATGCACATCGCATTGGGCAGTGGCTTGTCTGCCGCGCACAAATGATGATCGCTAATCAAAGTGAAAATGCCGAGTTTATTGGCTTCGTCTATCCCTTCATAACTAGACACACCACAGTCAACGGTCAGGATGATATCCGGCGCGAACTGCTGGTGGATCTCTTGGACGAGCAATTTACCGAGCCCATAGCCATGCAAATTTCGTAGCGGCATTTTGAAGTTCACATGCTTCGCCCCCATCATCTTGAGGCCGCGAATCGCCACCGCACCCGCTGAACACCCGTCCACATCGAAGTCGCATGCCACTAAGATCTTTTTGTCTGTCTTTATCGCCTTCGCAAGGATTCGCCCCGCTCTTTCAGCGTTCAGCATGGACGATGGCGGCAGTAAGCCTTCCATGCCCGTATCCAGCTCGCTGACATCGGCAATCCCGCGTGCAGCGAACAGGTTGGCCAGCGTCGGGTCGATGCCTGCATTCGTCAGACTGATGACGGCTTGCGGTTGGGAGGTGCGTTGTTTGATTGTTGGCATGGTTGTTTCCTTACTTTCTTGGCTTCAGTATGCCTAGACAGCGATATTCCCAAAGCACTATTGCTGCACAAAAATTAGGCAACCAAAGATTTCGCTATATCCATTTGGTTTGTTGCTCGTGCGCGTACTTTTCCGGTCAGTTATTCACAGATTCTGTGGAAAAGTTAGGGGCATGTTTTGAAGCAGCTCTGCGATGCCATTTCTGAATTTTGTTGCCCCACCATTGGCCGGATGCCTGACTGGATAGTGGGGGACGCCAAATTGGGTAAGTATGGTTTCCGCTTTGCGCCCAACCGCCACTACAGGCCTTCCTGCGAAAGTTTGCAGGAAGAGTTCCAGCGTCGGCTTGCCGCTCTCCAGTTCATCATCTGTCGGCGTGCGATTTGTTAGCATGTCGCCTGCAATATGGGAATGCCAGGCGAAGCTATTCCACAGGACAAAGTCATGACTCCCCATGAGACTTGTCATTGTGTTCCATACGATGGTCGCAGTAGGTTCGATCGAGCCTTCAAGAAGGGATTTCCTGGATGGAAGCCTCACCTTGCTAGTTCTGTACTTTTCCCCAGAAAAATACTTTGACTCGGTAATCTGAAGTTCGCCATTTGTCCGAAGCAAGTCGCGTTCCGATGACATGGCCAGACCTGAACGTTTTGCCCCTTGATAACCGGTGGCTTCAGCAACAAGAAGCATTTTTGCTGACGATTTCCTTTCGGTCATATATCGCGTCAGATGGTCAAAACGATACCGTGGCGCGTTCATATCCAGGTCGTTCTGTGGATCGTAATCCTTCCAAGGATTGAATACTGTCTCTGTTGATGGTCGATGCTGTACCGACTCCAAAAAGTTTTGTATGCTCATCCTGTCTGCATGTAATTGTGGATGGGTTGGGTTCTGTGAAGTTGGAATCCCCTTCCTTTAGTGAGGGGAGCAGTCAAAAGGAAAGAGCCTCTGCAACTCTATCCATCTGCTCAGTGATCTCTTCTTCAGCGATATTGTATGTGGCGAACAGAGCCTCTCCTCTGTACAGCATGTCTTGAATGGCACTTGTCACCTGCCATGGTTTTGTGAATTCCGTGGAATATTGACCGTTGCCGCGCTTTATCTTCACCTCGCACAAAATGGCGAAAAGAAGGACGAGAGAACCCATGTCCTTATTGGCGAACCACAACCAGTGTGGCCACTCTTGGTTGAGTTTATTGAAGAATGCGCGTACTTCCGGAATTTCAACCAACTCTCTTCTGTCATTGTCATATCCCTCCACCATAAGCACAAGTGAATCTTTGTACAGTTTGGTGTTTTTTTCTGAGTCCGTGAGGATATGCAACTTTTCCATAGCGCTGGCAATATTCCCGGCAACGATTTGCTCTTTCGCGATTTCAAGCATAACCAGCGCCGGCTTAGTGTTCAATGCGAATGAATTGGCATCGCACAACATTATTGGGATCATTTTCTTTCCCATCTTTAGCTCCTGAATTTAAGTGCTTGCTGTTCAAGGAAGGTGGCTACCTCTGCCAGTTTCTCAGGGTAACTTGAGTATCCATCCCTCATCGATGTGAAGTATTCGTCCATGCTCTTTTGCCAGCTCACAAGCTCATTGTTCTTTTGTGTGGCAATAGTTTGTTCAGATTTGGATAAAGCCGCACCTGACAACAGCTCAGATTGTCCTGTCCTGAATGCCCAATCATAAACGCTTGGTGGCACGATCAAGCCTTTCATGGCGCGGGTGATCGCCACATAGAGGATGTGAATCTCCTCATTATCTGGTCTTACTTCTCTCCCTTTGTTGTCCTGTGTTATCTCCAGGTCGGTGAAGTCGTCCGTCAGGACCACGTTCTTCCACTCAAGGCCTTTTGCTTTGTGAGTGGTTGAAAGCGCCACTTCCCGGCCAACCAGTGCAGGTTGCGCCTTGGTCTTTATCTGATCGATGAGCCTTGGAATGTCGTGGCTATATTCTTCAACCACCTTGCACAGTGATTTCACCTCCATGTCTTCCAGTGTCTCGCCATACGACCGCATCTGCGTGAAGTCCTGGAATGACTTGATGAACGGGTCTCGGATGTTCCCTCGCTGGTTTGCGTAAAGGTAGTACGTTTCAAGAATCTGGTTGAAACGATACCCCTCTACGCCTCCGACAAAGCCAAATGGCTTATTTGTCTGCAGGAGCATCACTGCTTCAGCAAACAATCCGCCATTCGTTCTTGAGATCACGGCATGAGGGCAGTTTCTGTCCACGGTGAACGCTGTCTCGTATTTCCCCAGACCTTTTATGTCTGCAGAGCACCCGCGCCAATCTCTGAGGATTGCCGTAGCCAGATTGGCTATGCCAGATCCAAATCTGAATGATGTGGTCAACGGCAGTCTTTCATCGGCCTGTATTTGTGTCAATGCATCTACAGCCCCACGGAAGCCGTAGATGGATTGGAACTGATCTCCAATAAACACCTTGTTGCATTGCTGCCGCAGGATGAAGTCCAAGGTTATTGGATTGGCGTCCTGGCTCTCGTCGAAGAGTATTCTCTGTGTATTGATAGTCGGCTGGCTGAGTTGATACAGCTTCAGATACCCATCGTGTGGCATAGGCAGTGCTGAGATAGATGTGTCCTGCATCATCTCCCAGCCTTTTCTCGCAAAACTTACCAGGTCGCTAAGTGCATTGGCCGGTGCTTTCGGTGCTGCAGCTAACGCATGGACGATGTCGATCTCGGACTCGGTAGACGTGTGGAACCTCGTGATCGTTTCAAGCACCTGGCCTGCGCTCTCAATATCCAGCCCGAGTGCATTCGATAGATGATAAGCCTTCGGGTTGCCCAGTTTGGATTTGTATTTTCTCCCAAAGGTAGGGAATGCCAGCCCGTGGGTTGTCACACACTGTACATTTGATGGAAACTTGGTTGTAGCCTCCTCTTTGATTGAGCGATTGAAAGCCACATACAGCATGCGTTCGCGAGGCCGACGCTTTGCGTATTCGACAAGCGTGGTGGTTTTGCCTGTTCCGGCAAATGCGTCTACCACCAGCGTGTCAGCGCTGCTGCCTGCGATGGTGTCTTGTTCTTCAGTTATTGCCACATTCGTCTTTCAGTTAGTACAAAGTATTGCGCCGCAAGCGTTGCAGCCATAGGCAAGATTGTCGTCCCAGAGGTTGTCGCTTCCACAATGACGGCAACGCCCAGTGAAATCGCCAACTGGCTTCTCTGATGGATTGTGGCGCTGGCGCATCTCTGCCAACTCTTCTTGGCTATCAGGAAGGTCTGGCTTGAGGAAGAACCGGCATGACTCAGTGTATTCCGGCATTTCAGACTTCCGATTCCAGCAGGATGTCGTCAATCTTGATTTCGTTGTCCAATACCATGCGCCCGTTGGCCAGCTCGTAGTTAGGCATGAAGTCGCTTGTGTCCACTTTAACAATGCGGCTGACTTCGCCATCGAAGCGGATGTAGTCATTGATATGGGCTTTTGGCTGGATCTTCGGGGTCGCCTTGGGCAGGTTCTGTTTTTGCGCGTCATACCCGGTCTGCAGGAGCCGTAATACCATCGCCACTTTTTGGTCGTTGGCTGGGTGCGGAGTGGTGGTAAGCATAGGAAGCAGGCAGACCTCGGATATCGGGGAGCCGTCATCCGCCGTCATCACCACCTTCCGGAAAAGATGTGTTTCCTGCCCTACTTTCAATCTGACTCCATCGATGTCACGAGATGCGAAGTTCTTGGTTGCGATTGTGGAGATTTTGCTCATTTTGTTTCCTTTGTTAGTTTCGAAATTGGCTATTTGCCGTACGGATAGGCGGAGATTAACAAAACAGCCACTTTCTCCAAACTCTTTTCGCACTGCAAGTGCAAAAAATGGAGATGGTTGTATTGGCTTGACTTCAATGTTGAGTTAAATAGTGCTGTATATCATTCAATTCAGTCAGTTATTTTCTCTTTCTAAATAATTACTGTAAGCTGTCGGCCAAAAAAACCTTTGAGCCTTGGCATCGGAGGAAGTTGTATATGATGATTCGTCCATAAGAATAGATAATTCGAGGAGATTCCCGTGCCAGTTGCAAGACCAATAGATTCCTTATCTGATAAGGATGTGCGTAAGCTGTCCCGTCTTTTCAAGATGCTGGATTTACATCTTTCGCAACCGCTGTTTGACCGTCAAGGTGACAAGTCTGACATCGGTTCCGCCTACGATTCGTTCGTCGGTACAACAAACAGGTTGAACGGCTTCATTCAGCAGGTCGCTGAACGCGCGATCAATGAAGCATTCGGTATTCGCTATGGAATGACACTTCGCATCTCAAGAGGTGGTTCCCCTATCGTCATCAAGATGGTGTCTGCAGTGATTGCCAATGGCGACGAGTTGTTTTCGTCACCTGAATGTTGGGAATGGAGACTCATCGGTGAGAGCGAAGCTCATGGCGCAATGGTTGAGCTTCCGTTGCGCGGCGAGCTTGCGATAGAGCGACTTGCCTTGAATGGTCAATGGATGTCTGTCGTTTCAAGTTTGAAGCAGGATGCCATCGTGATAAACCAGTAGTTTCCAAAGAGCCGGGTTCCCCGGTTCTTTCAATTTTGGTTTTGGGATTTGAGTCGTTTCGGTATAGTTAAATCAACCGAAAGAACTGCTAAATGTCTGAAGCCAGTCGCAACATCAAAACACCGTGGAACCCATCAAAGAAGGCCATCCAGCGCGTCAAGAACCCGTTGCCAACCCCTGTTGTGTGCCCTCGTTGTGGTGGCAAGGTTGCTATCGTTGAGAACAAGGAAATCTACGGCAAGAACTATGGCGAGTGGCCCTGGACGTTCCGCTGTGAATCTTCGGATTGTGACTCGTTCGTTGGGATGCATCCTTACACCAATATCCCGCTCGGCACGCTTGCCACCGCAGAGATCCGCAATGCTCGCAAGCTGACGAAGGAGCTGTTCCAGAAGTTGTGGCTCGGTGATGGTGCCCCCATGACTCGCACTGAAGCTTATCAGTGGCTGGCCGTTGCGCTGGAGGTTCCGGCTGAAGAATGCCACTTCGGCTGGTTTAACATCGAAACCTGCCGCCGCGCATACCGCATCCTGCGTGATCGTTTAAATAAGGAGCACCAAGAGGATGATACGATGCGGCATAATTCTTACTGTAAGTCACAATTGGAGAAATAATGAGTCGCACCTCTGTACCTCGTAAATTCAACTATCAGGTTCGTCCCTACCGTGCTGAATGTCTGCAATGGCGTGGAGACAATTACGATGCTATGCATGCTTTAGTCAGCGGCTCCAATGGGGTCAATAGCGTAGAGTTGTTCCGAGAGCAGTACATCGTAGTCCGGCACGAGAAGGGGGTCAGCACCCTTTCGCACGGATGCTGGGCGGTCAAGGGAGAGGATGAGGAAGTCCGCATCTACACTGAATCCGAGTTCATCATCAAGTACGAAGTTCTGGCGCAGGAGAATTCTGGTGTCTGACCCGGCCATCAAAGATTTCACGATCATCTGTGATAGCCGGGAGGCGCGTAGTGGCATCCCAGGTCTTCTGGGTAGCTACAAAGGAGTGACGGTCGAAATGCGCGACCTTCTCTCTGGCGACTATGCAGTCGGGCGGGAGCTTGGCATCGAGCGCAAGACCGCTTCCGACTTTGTGTCGTCCATTCTGGACGGGAGATTCATCGAGCAGGCTGTGCGTATGCAGTCCGAGTTCGACCGCGCCCTCCTTTTGGTCGAGGGGGATGTCTATAACACCCGGTCGATCATCAAGGGTGAGTCGATAGATGGTGCCATGAGCTATTTGGCGCTTCTGTCTGGTATCTCTGTCCTGCACACCCCAAACATGGCAAGGTCTGCCGCATTGATATATCGATTGGCACTCCACTCAACAAATGGCCTCGGATATGAGCCGCCATTGAGAACCGGAAAGCCGAAGGACGCCAAGCTGAATCAGGTGTTTTTGCTGGAAGGTCTGCCTGGTTGTGGCAACAAAACCGCCAAGAAGCTGCTTGAGCACTTTGGTACGCCGGCCGATGTATTCTTTGCCACCGAACAGCAGCTCAGGGCGGTCGATGGGATCGGTCCCGCTTTGGCCAAACGGATCGTCGAGGCGGTCAAAGGGACACCGGCGTGAGCGAGGTGGATTTGCGAATCCAGGCTGCGGCAAGCTTTGCGTTCATCGCGCATGAGCGAGTTGGGCAGGTTCGCGAGTACACCGGCGAACCGTACATCAACCACCCTGCTGAAGTTGCATCAATCGTTGAGAGTGTGCCTCACACGCCCGAGATGGTGATGGCCGCCTGGTTGCATGATGTTGTGGACGACACAGGCGTGCCGCTCAGTGAGATCCGCCTTGTGTTTGGTGATGAGGTTGCCGATATGGTTTCCGGACTTTCTTCAGTGAGCGTTCTTGCCGATGGGAATCGTGCTCTGCGAAAAGAGATGGAACTCAAGCACATTGCAGTTGCTTCCCCGCAGACAAAGACCATCAGGCTTGCCGATATCATCAGCAATGTGAAGAATATCGCAGAGCGCGACCCTTCTTTCGCAGTGGTCTACCTCCATGAAAAGGCACGTTTGCTGGAAGTCCTTAATGACGGTGATGCCTTATTGTGGGAATCTGCCTATATACTTGTCCATGAAGGGCTTGCATCACTCCCAAAAAATCCATAGGATGCAAAAAAACAAGAAGGTTGAACACAACCTCTTTTCGGGAGTGAAGTATGAATCCAGCCACAACTCTGAGTCGGCCTGTTGAATGTATCGCTGCTGCGATCTATTCGGCTTGCCTATTAAACTTGCCTCCTATTTCCTTCAAGGTATCTGGTGGCGTCTCAAATTCGCCGCAGAGAGGGAAAGATGATTTCACCAAAGAGCGTCGCCCCACTATCTCCGATATTACTGTTTTTGCTGTTTTTCCCCAGACATTGGAATCCCCCGCTCTCGGGTTTGAAGAGAGCAATGTTGTATCGATCACTAGGAGCTATACGACGATCATCGAATGTAATCGGACGCAATCATTCGCTGTCTATTTTGGAAATGAAGGGCGTCTCGCATACCTCTTGCATTCCGCCAATATTAAACCTGTTTTTTTCCAGGATGTGTCCGATAGGATCTTGGCCCATCGAAAGGATGCCATCAAACGGTATAACGCAGTCATCAATGTATCGTCACATGAGTCGGTGATACAGCATGATGATGTCGACAAATAATCCCCCTCAAACATCCTTCTTTCCTCGCTCTTACGAAAGCGATTTGAAATATGCAGCACTCCATGCATTTAGCAATTTTAGTGCTTTTTTAATTATTGGTGCCGAGCGATATTTTCATCTGGCCACCATCCCATCCTGGTTGCTCCTCCTAGTATCTATTGCCTTTCTGGCTAGTGTTTTGTGTGCCGTATTCTTGGTTCTAACGAAGCGCTCCCCATCGATGTTGCGCATCACGACCATGTTGTTTGTTGATGTGTTATTGATAACAGTGATTCTCATCTCTACAGGTGAAATAGGTGCTTTGTTCTGGGGTGGTTATCTTTGGGCCATCATCGGTTATTCAATGCGCTATGGCACTTGGCTTTTAGCCATTTCCTATGTGTTAAGTCTCATCGGGTTTGCTTTGGTCCTCGGAGTGAACAAGTGGTGGTTGGAACACTTGTATATAAGCTCTGGCTTGTTTCTCACCTTGCTTCTTTTGCCGTTGTACCTTCATCGTTTGATGGGAGCCATACAAAGAAAAGCAGCGCAGGCCAAAGAGTCGGGTGATATTAAAAGTGACTTTTTGGCTTACATCAGCCATTAACTCAGGACGCCTCTGAATGGTATCGTCGCAGCAGGAGAGTTACTCTCAAGAAGCCCTATGGGTGTGGAGCAAAAAGAACTACTTCGTTCAATTGTCCAATCTTCCAAAATCCTCCATATGATGGTTGATAGCGCCCTAACCCTTTCGCGAGCCGAGAATAGGAAAATACCTTCCTTCAAAAGTGAATTTGACCTTTACGCATTATTCGATGATGTATATGAAATGTTTGGGCCTGTCGCTCAAGGGAAAGGCATCGAACTGAGAACCAGCATCCATCCTTCTACGCCAATGATCCTGTATGGGGATCAACAACACCTAACTCAAATAATTGTGAACCTTGTAGCCAATGCTATTAAATTCACTGAAGCTGGCCTTGTTGAGGTTGCTGTTGAGCCTGTGAGCCAGACCAATACATCTTCTTTACTGAAGTTCTCCATCAAAGATACTGGTGTTGGAATCCACGCATCTGAACAGCAAAAGATATTAAAGCGGTATTCCAAAACCGAAAGCAGTGCGGCATTCAAACATGGAGGTGCCGGACTGGGTGCTGCAATCGCTTATGAGCTGGTTAAGCTAATGAATGGCAGTATTGGGTTTTCAAGCAATGCCGGCGCTGGTAGTTCATTCTGGTTCACCATTACGTTTGAGAAAATTGCCGCACTCCCATCGGCACCTTTCGCTATTGATGATTTGTTTGTAGTTGGGCTGTGTCTTGACGAGCACGACAGCGAGATCCTTTCTCGTCATATTACAAGCTGGGGTGCAAGATTTAACCGAGAGTCGTCCATCAATATTTTCTTCTCCAGGCTTCGCCAGTTGATTATCAACAATCGAAAAAATGTCGTTGTTTTTTTCGACCCCAAAACTCTTGGTGTGGACCTGGCTGAGTTTGCTCAGATGATCTCTGAAACAAGAGCGCAAACAGTGGCCTCTTTTGTGATGATCGCAGAGGCGGAGGATGTGCTTGCTGATGCAATTGGTTCTTATGGTTTTTCTGCCACTATTAGCAGAGGTCTGGATAAAAAACAGTTGTTTGGAATTCTACATTCCGCCACATCACCAAAGGTCGACACTCCGAGGTTGCTTGAAACTGAACGTGCTTCACTGAGAATTCTTGTTGCGGATGACAACGTGACCAATCGGATGATCGTCCGGCGCATTCTTGAGTATGGTGGCCACAGTGTTGTCTTGTCTGCGACAGGGGCCGATTCTCTGGGTAAATTGAGTAAGCACGGATTCGACCTTGCTATTCTCGATCTCAATATGCCAGACATGAGTGGAATTGATGTGATCAAGGCTTACCGGAAATCGGTTGAGACTACCGCTATCCATTTCATTATTCTGACTGCAGACTCATCTCTTGAAGCCATAGAGGAATGCAAGGACGCTGGCGTTCATGCATTCCTCACGAAACCTATCGATGTGACAACCCTTCTTAATACGGTATCTCGGGTTGCTAGCCCGACTGCAGCTTTACCCAAAAGCTTTGGAAGCGCCGTGTCTATGAATCCTGCTGGTTATGGCGATATCATTGATGTAAAGGCATTGAATGAACTTATGTCCATTGGTTTGGAAGATGACTTCATGATGGATATTATTCTCGAATACCTTGATGAAACAGAGCGAAACATTGAAATGATGAAGGATGCTGTTGATTCTGCCAATGCTCATTCTTTCAAGGCTTATGCGCATATCATCAAAGGCAGTTCTGGGAACATAGGTGCGATGGCGCTGTTTTTTAAGTGTTCAGAAATCATGCGTATCGACTCCAGTGAGTTTCCTTCTGTTTGCGTACAGCAATATAACCAATTGAAACTAATTTTCCAGCAAACTAAAGAGGCTCTTTTGAGCTTCGAAGAAAAGAATGACTTGATCTGATGTGGCATATCCACAAGTATTGGCTCATCTCGGCAAATTATTTTGAACTTGTGGATACCATGTTCATTCTTTCTGTTATGGCTGGGAATCTCATTTTCAATCGCGTTGGCATGTGGCCATACAGCTTGGTGACGCTTCCTGGAACCATTACCCACGAACTCAGTCATTTTTTTATGGCTAAGTTGTTTTTCGCCAATCCGTCCTTCCCTGCTATCTTCCCAAGACGAGAAGGAGATTACTGGGTGATGGGTTCTGTGTCTTTCTCGCCCACTATCTTGAATTCGATCCCCATTGCGCTTGCCCCATTACTACTTCTGCCTGTTGGTTGGCTGTTTTCCCTTTACGTGTTCATCCCGGCTACTTCATGGGAGTACGCTATTTATGGATGGATCGCCGGCAATATGTTCTATGCCTGCCTGCCATCTTCTCAAGACTGGAAGGTTGCTGCCCCTGCGTTTGTGGTGCTTATCGCCGGGTTCGCATTTGCACTGTACTTTGACATCGTATAAATTTTAATTTAGCACTTGCAGTGCGAACTATTTACAACTAGAATGCACTCCATTATGAAAACGAACTTCTTATCCCTGCCATTGCTATCCCTCTCCCCCGAGTCATACTCGCCGGAGAGTTATTACCTGTGTGCGGGGATTGGTGGCGGAAGTGGAGATTAAGATGGACTCAACTTCCTAAGTTCGAAAGAGCTTGAGAATACCAAAACCCTGCCAACGAAAGTTCGCAGGGTTTTTTGTTTATGGGTGTGTGTGCCGAGCGGCGAAGGCAGCTGACTGTAAATCAGTGACATAAGAAACACCGTAGGTTCGATTCCTACTGCACCCACCAGTTTAAGTAGCGCAGGTTTTATCGGTCTGTAGGCAAGTGGTATGCCACCTGATTTGGGATCAGGGCGTCGGGAGTTCGAACCTCTCCAGACCGACCAGTTGACGGGTATTAGCACAGCCTGATAGTGCGCCTGGTTTGGGACCAGGAGGTCGTAGGTTTGAATCCTACATACCCGACCAGTTGATGCATCTTTGCAGGACTTGCACATACGTTAGGCTTGATGATTTATCTGTGCGTAGCTCAGTCTGGTCAGAGTTCTCGGTTTGGAACCGAGGGGTCGCAAGTTCGAATCTTGCCGCGCAGACCAGTTTAAATGTTGGCCGGCCAAATGAAAGGTTGTAGTTCGGCTAAATGAAAGGTAATGCCCCGGTGGCTAGTGGAAATTGGTACACCTAACGGCTTTAGAAGCCGTGCTTTTCAGGGTTCGAGCCCCTGCTGGGGCACCAAGTTTGTTATGTATAGAAAACACAATTTTCTATACATAACAGTGGCGATGTGTATAGAAATCGCCAAAAAGTGTACATGGCAGCTTTGAGCGCCAAAAATTTGGAAGGTTGGCCGAGCGGTTGAAGGCACCGGTCTTGTTAAATCGAGCTTTATTGTGGAAACGCGATAAATGTAAGGAGTCAAATTCGGAGAAGCCCCTAGTTAAGTTAATGTTAGCTGAGGTAACGCCGAGCGAAGTCTGACAGTTTATGTCAGAAACGTGTAGAGACTTGACGGCTCCCACCTAATGCTTGTAAAGCTATGGTGAAGGCAAAGTCCAGACCACAAACAAGGCAATGTTTGGTAGCGAAAGCTATAGTGGTAAGGAAAACCGGCAGGGTCGAGAGGCCCTCCAGGGTTCGAATCCCTGACCTTCCGCCAGATTGAGAAAGTTTAGGCAATTTATCGATAAAAGATAAACTCAGGTAAATCGTCAATACTTTGTATAGATGCGAGTGTGGTGGAATTGGTAGACACAGCAGCTTCAGGTGCTGCCGCGAAAATGGCCGAATTTCTGACCAGGTTACTTCCTCGGCCATTACTGCCAGTGCGTATGGCCTTTGGCGTGCATCATCCCGAGTGCGTAGCAGGCATAACCAGCGGCCCACAATCCGTAAATTTTGATCCAGCCCATTTCATTCATTTCCGTGCGTCAGCCCAACAAGTTAATCGAGCGGGACCATCGCTAAAGCGCCGGCCCATCATTGCTGTCGTTATGCCTCTTTGATATCACGCCAAACCGTTTCAGAGCGTTGCCGAAGCTGTGACTTTCTCAATTTCCTCTGCAATTTCCACAGTGGTTGGTTTGCTCTTTGAGTTCCATCGAATAACGTAATACCCTGCCTCGTTTGTCATTGCATCACGATCCGCGTCTTTTTTTGCATTGTGTGTCTTGTCGTCCAATTCGATGAGTGCGACAACGTTCAGTTCCTTGTCGCACACTACATAGTCAACCAATTTTTGTGCGTATGAGTTTCTGACCCGCTGGTAGTTTGACCTATCACTTTTTCTGAAGTTTGGTTCCAAAAGCGCCCCCATCCCTACCTGCGCGAAAACAAAATGATTTGGCAGTGCTGTAACAAGCCGGTTGAAAAATTCTTTTTCGTTATCTGTCATCAAAGGCGACTGTTGGTATTGCTTCTGGCTGCTTCCAGTCTTTGATCTAACCGCAATGACCAACATTGCAATGACTGCAATAATTACAATTATTACTAAAACGAAAATCCATGACATGATTTAATTCCATTGGTTAGGTATTAGAATGTTCTGTTGAGCAGTGCTCAAGCGAACGCGGTTGCGAATTGCCGCTAGTCTTCAGCAACTTGTGGTTGATGGCGTTTCTCGAAGTTTTTTCTTCCTCGCTCCATTTCCGCCATGGTGGCTGACCGGCATGCACGCAGCGCTTCGATGTCGGCAGCATTCTGGACGCAGCTCGTGTGATCGCCGAGCTTGTTCAGGACCTTCTGCTTGTGTTCAGCGAATCTCTCCTGATCACGCGATTCTCTACCATCACCACTAGCGGTTGCCGTAATTGAAAGACAGGACAGCACCATCGCTATCATCATTCGTTTCATATTTGTCTCCTTGATTGATTGCTACATTAGGCGAACTTCATAACGACGCTCACGTACCCAGTGTCCTCGCGCTTGATATGAGCAAGCAGCCAAAGCTTCAGCATGGATAGAACTGCTGTCGCTACGTTCTCGCCTTCCTCCGCCCTTTCTTTGAAGGACTCCATCTTGTGGATGAAAAGAGTGTGTTGGTGTTTGTGCTCATCGATGCGGTCATACCCGGCTTTTTTCTGAAGTTCTTCTTCAAACGCGAAGTGATTCACCGTGTATTCGATCAGTCGCCCAAGAACACTATTGACGATATTCAAGTTGTTTGAATCTCTCACTTCTGCAAGGTCGTTGATGCAGTCAACCAGGCCACGATGCTGTTCATCGATCACCGGAACCCCAATCTCGTACTCACTTGTCCATTTCAGAAACTCCATGACCTACCTCCTTTGATGGTGCTACGAAATCTTTGCGTTGCGGCATCAGTTGAAGTCTCACTCGCATAATAGGTGGCCCGTTATTCCATCTCTCGGTTGCTCCGGGGAGAAGACAATAGAGAGTCGCTGTAGGCAACGGGCCTTAACTGAAAACCATTTGCAATAGACACGCCACGGCAGACTGAAGCCTCCCGGTGTGATGGGGGAGAGACGCTGTCCAGGCGTTGTTTCCATCACATCTACGGCGTGTCTATTGCGAATGGTGGAGGTGAACACGGTTGAGCGACACCGCCAAATCCATTTCATGTTGGCTAACTAGACACCAACTGGCAGTGCTTCTGTTTCACTCTTGTGGCATTCGCGAAGCACCAGCGCGAACTGGACGATGTCCACCGTCATCCAAACCATTGCCGACAAGGCGAGGCCTGCAATTGGCCACCATGCATTGCCGCTGGCTACCGTGAATACCAGCATCAGCGCCGCAGCCATGCACATGCTGACGCAAGCGAATATCATTAAAAATATGGTTACTTTAAGTTTCATCACACACTCCTTGTCTCATTGGCAATGCCGCCAGATAGTGGCATAACGAATGAGGCGACCAATACTGGCCGCCTGCAATGTGACTATTCCTTGTTGCGCATGCCCTGCAATGCCTCGTTCATCTTGAACATGACGATCAGCAGTTCGCACCAGATGCGGAGGCCGACAGCGCCGCCAACCATAACGAACAGGCCAGTCATGAATTTTGCGAATGTGAAGCCTTCGTAGCCGCCGAACATCGAGACGATCCCGCCGATGAATAAACCCACTAGCCCGAGCCAGTACACCGCTGTGATGATCTTGGGTGTCAGCATGCTGTCGAAGAACAGAACTTGTTTCATGTATTTTCTTCCTAAAATGTCAATGTGATGGATGTATCCCTACTGCGTTGCGGATTATATCTATCGCACTGAATTGTTAAAGTAGATTTGCACTAATAGTGCGAAAAGTGCAGGAAACCCTTACTTTGCGGCTATGATTTGTTGATTATTTCGTCACTGGCTGTATTATCTGGCCGTCTACAACCTCCTCAAATGAATCCGGAAGATGAGCGAAACCAATACCCCCTCCCCAATCGCATTGACCTTTAGCAAGCTTCGCATATCCGAAATACACCCCGACCCCAAGCAGCCTCGCAAGCAACGAGATGAGCATGCTGACAAGGAATTGACCGAAAGCATCCGTAAGCACGGGCTGATGCAGCCGATCGTGGTCAGGAAGGACGGCAACCGATATGTCATCCTGGTTGGAGAGAGGCGCTGGCGGTGTATCACTGCGCTGGGATGGGAGGAAATTGACTGCTTGATTGCAGATGTTGCCGATGATTTCGTTGCGGTGCTTCAGTTGATCGAGAACGTGCAGCGCCAGGACCTTGCCCCGCTCGATGTAGCTGAACACCTGAAGCGTCTGTTTGAGCAGTTGAAGGCTGATTCTGATGACCGTGCGACCCTGCGCGCACTGGCAGGCATCACAGGCAAGTCGCTTGGGTGGGTATCTGAAAAGCTCGCATTGTCTCGCCTCCCTGAACCGGTGAAAGCCCTCCAAGACAGTGGCGCAGTCAAGAACTCCCGCGTCCTGATAGGACTCTCCAAGCTGAATGAATCAGATCCTGATGCGGCAGCAGCACTTATCAAGGATGTGGAGGATGGCAAAAAGTTGACAGTGGATCAGATCAGCGAGATTCGCGGTACCAAGCGCCAGGCGAAATCTGAAGACGCTCAAGAAGCCTCCGGATCAAAGCCGGCGCAAGCCGCGTCCGATCATGCCGCCGAGAGTGAATCCAAGCCATCTCCGCAGGCTCAAGATGAAGCCCGCACAGTGGCGACACAGGAGACTGCCGAACAATGTAGCGTCGCCCCCCCTGCTCCCCGTCCACCAAGGAAGAAGAAGGTGGTCGAGGTGGCGAAACTGATCGGCGTGCCTGAAGACATGTCCCCAGAGGAGATGCTCGAAGCTTTTGCAGAGGCATATTCAAAGCTATTGGAGCGCAGCGAAGTGCCGGCTTGAAATGAACTACTCCCCCTAATCCACTAAACGGCTATAGAGGGAGTTTCGTGGTTCTTCACGGCTAGACGACAACCGCTCCCCACCTCGGACAGTTCCTGTCCGGTGGCGTTACCAAATAACGCCCAATTCAACATCACCCTCGCCGCATTCTCATCTCGTGGAATAAACCCGTTTTTTGGAGTCGAAGTTATTGCATATTGAGCTGCGGTGGATCGCCACTATCAATCATCAAACAATACATCGAACAACAAGATTCACCAACATAGGATGCCTGCGGCATCATCGCCCTTCACCTCCCGCCAAATCCTACAGATTCTGGCAGGAGCACTAGGCGCAAATCTGGTAGTCGTCAGCCATAATAAGAAGGGAGGCAATGCCTCCCTTCTTATTGGTTAAGCGCAACGAAGTTGAAGCAGGAATCCGACGAATCGACTACTACTCAAGAGCTTGCTCATGCTTAGTGCAGTAGGAATCTCCGGCATTCAGGGCTGGGAGGACGTCAAAGCAATCTACCCATCCACCATCTTGCACCACCCGATACGGTCAACGACACACCGAGCGTCTTTTGGTAATAGCGAACCATCGCTTCGCGCCGTCTCACCATCCCTTCCATTTCCTGCTCGGTCAATTCCTGCTTGTCTGAATCCAGCTCGAATTCCAAAGGATATGGGCACAATACCATTGCGACACAATTCAGACTGAACCTGCAGTCGATGAATGCGTTGGCCAGTTTTGCCCATTTCCCATTTGCTTGATCGGGGAGAATTTCCAATCTCTGGAACTCTACAAACCTCATTCCCGGTGAGTATGTGTCTATCTGCATCAACTCATCGGCTGTTTGGCCAAGGCCGATAGCCAGTTCATAGGCTGCCTGCGATGTTTGATCTGCGTCATCAATGAATTTCTCCAGGCTAACCTCTTCAACGAATCCAAACGTCCTGAAAGAAGCGCCGCCAATCGGTGATTGGCCATCAAAGAATACGCACTTGAAGTCCTGAACTTGCACATGGCTCAAGTCATCGTCAAGGTAGTCATCAAGCAGCCTGACCGGAGGGCTTTCCTCCCATGCAATCGCCATGTCTCCAACGTGCAAGACCTTGTCCGAAGCATATTCGGCCAGAGACCGCTGATGATGGAATGCCCGGTACCGGCGTGCTCGTAACATCCCGTCAGTCTTTCTCGGTGCCAGTGAAGATCTTCTGGATGTCTTCCAGCACCAGCCCCACGTTTGTCTTGTCCGTATAGCCGCTTTGGATGTTGTGCAGCCTCACCAATCGCACCGCATGGCCAGAAATGCAATGATTCAGGTATCCGGCACAGATCAGAACAAACTCGCTGTTTCGCACCACCTCTTCGTCCAGATTTTTGGCGTGAGGAGAAAAGAATGTGCTGTTCGGCAGCGCCTTGCGGAGTTTGTGAGTCATGTTTTCGTGTCCGCCGATGATCACCCCCTTCATTCCCTTGATGTCCTGGATGGTCACTACCTTATCTTCATGCGTTGCATGGTCTGGGTCTGCCAACAGTGCAGTGATAAGCTCATCGAGCTGCTTGGTTTTCTCTTTCTCCTGCTCCAGTAAGGCGGCGATTCGCTCGTTATCCTTCCGAATTGCCGCCATTTCAACCGCCGATGGCGCAGGCTTTGCTTCATCCTGCGCCTGCGTTTTCGATTCAGATGCAGGTTCTGCCTTGTTGTTCTTGGCATTCCGCATGCTGAGAATTTGATGCTCAAGGTTCTTGATGCGCGTATTGGCGTTGGCCAATTCCTTGCGGATTCCGATGTGCTCTTTGTCCGTCTCTTTCTTGTACTTTTTTGCCTCTCGGTCGACTTCAAGATACTTTTCAGCCAAAGTGTGTAGCCGCTGGCATGCCCATTCGTTATGGAAGTTGATGTCCGTAACGAACAATGGGTCTGTGTTCAAGATTGCAAGCACATAGTCAGAGAAGTCTCCACCCCATAAATCAGACGATGCCACCGCATCCCCAGCTATTTCAATGGCATTGAGGAAACTTTCTGAAGCGCGTGCTGCTTTTCCCCGTATTTTCTCGCAGTGTTCGCAATTGCACCCTTCCGTCACCTCTGAATGGGCCAGCATGTCCGTGAGATTTGCATTGCGGTCGATCAGCATCCAGAAATACGCAACCGCAGAAAGGTATGCTGTAACCAGTGATTTGTAGATTCTCGCTACAAAGAATGTGCGGATCTCCGGAATCTCGAACAGGGCATCAGCAACATCCTCGTTCGTCCATGAATCGATTTTCTCGATATCGAGTTGCTGGATTTTCGCGGCAAGCATAGTTGGCAAAATCTCGCGTCCTGCCGAGATGTGCATCAGCATGGCGGTTCGCTCCGCTTCTCCTGTCAAATCTATATAGTCGTCAAGCCGTTCGTCGCTCGTGACTATTTGATGTGCCCAGTCGATTGCATATTTATTCGATTTGGCCTTAATCCTGTCAGCCAGTCCTATGTAAGCACCGGCAAATTCTTTTACTTCATCTGGCCCTGATCTCAGCCTTTTCCAGCGAGAACCCTCCGACAATATGTTGTCGAATTTCTTAAAACCAAGTTTTGAGTTGCCAGGTCGCAGAATTGACTTTCTGTCCATCTCAACAATTTTCTTCCACTTCTCCAATGAGTTTTTCATTGGCTCTGATGTTTTAAGGAACTCGAAAAGCTTCAGGACCGCGATTGGATATGAGGCGGCTTTCTTGTTCCCCCTCGTCAGTGCGACTTCCTTCTCTCTCCGGAAGTCGTTCATCATCGACTCTTCAGCATGCTTCATGAGTTGATGGTCAATCTCTGTCAGAGAACCCAGTGTTTGCACTACCGCCTGCAGTTCTGCTTCGGCCGGCTCAAATATATTTCGCCCCATTGCTGTTCTTTCTTGTTATCTGCTAACCAGAGGCGCAGCGGCCTCCATCTGTTCCACGGTCAAATTACTGGTCAGGTTAAGTGCGGCAGTAATGCGACGAGCCATTGCATACTTCTCTTCTTCGGTCATCGAGTAACTGTAAGCCGTTGTTGCCACGCCGCCATCTGCATCGGCAAACCTGATCGCATTTTCTCGGTAGCCACCCTTTTTCTTGTACTTACGTCCTTCGAACATAGTCTTTCCCTTGAAGTATGCTTTCCAATTAGGCTGTAACCTCTGGATTTGGCGGTTTAACCATCCAGAACTCCGGCGTGATCCCCGCCCAGATCGCCTCATCGCCTACAAAGCGACATTCGGATTCGTACTGAACCCAGTTCCCGAGACTATCCCTTCGCGCCACCCATGCCGGGCCTGATGTCTGACAGGTGTCATTCACCTTTGGAGGGAGTTCATCATTCACGTTGACCCACAAGGGGCCGTCGCGCATTGGGATGTCAGTGGATGGTCGGTCATTGACCAATTCCCATCCTGACTCTGTGGAGTAGCGGATATTCCCGTTCTGCCGCAGCTTGTGCAGCCGCTCATCGATCAAGAATGCCAGTTCCAGTGAGTTTGCATCTTCAGCGTTCTCCATGCCGGCAATTTCCTTGGCATGCAACATCAATTCCCTTGTGAACATGTCGGAGGTTTCCATCCGCGTTTCTTTTTGGGAGCCAATTGCTTTGAGAAGAATGCCGTCCAACTTGCTTATGGCATTGTCTTTGTTGTTCATCTTGATTTTGGTTCGAGTGGTTGTCGGATAAATCTTACTGCTAGTAATTTTGGCACAGTCGCCATTTTCCCAAAGCGCTGTTTTGATACAAAGCAAAATCGCGGCGGAAAGTGTTCGAAATCAGCCCTTTTCTCCTGTTCATGCGGAGTTTCGTACTTGCAGTGCCATTTTTGGGCATTTAGAATCCATTGGCATATTCCCCTAATGAACTTGGTCGCCATTTGGCGGCTGTCAGGCTAATCAAGTGTCGAATGGAAAAATAGGAAAGTTCAAAAAACTGAAGCGTCTAGGCTCCGGGTCGTCCGGTTCCGTTTGGCTGTGCGAAAGCAAGTCCGGCGAGCATGTCGCGGTTAAGTTGCTTGAGCAGAGCCTGATGCAGAACGAGAACTCGCTGATACTGGATATGTTCAGCAATGAGATCGAGATTTCAGAAAAGCTCTCTCACCCGAATATCGTAAAGATCCAGGGGCACCACATCAGCGATGACTCCGTCTTCATCGTTATGGAGTACATCGACGGCGGTGCGCTTGACCAATTCGACTCTCCTGACGCCCTCCTCTCATTCGAACAGCTTATCGCCTACGCAATCCCTTCTTGCAAGGCCCTTGAGTTTGCCGCCTCTCAAGGCTTCCTCCATTGCGACATCAAGCCGTCAAACATCTTCCTGAGTCAGGACGGGACGGTGAAGGTTTCAGATTTTGGCGCAGGACTGCAAATGGCGGCTGATCTTGTTGGCGCAACGATGAACCATTTTGTAGTGCAGGCGGCACTAGAAAAAGCGGATAAGGTTATTGAAAGCGAATCAACAATTGTCCTGACACGCAGGGAATCGTTGCTATTGCTGGAGCTGATTGAAAATCCGCCACCGATGAACGCAAAACTCAAGAAATTGATGGCTGACTACGAAAAGTCAAGGTGCCTGAACAGAAGTCGGTGACATTTGGAGTAGATCTTGCGAAGTTAGAGGAGTGGTTGGCGAGTCAGGTTCAAGCCTCTTGACATGGTAATGCAGTTGCATTACCATAACATTAGCACTAGGAGACATTATGCCCAGCACTCTACAATTTGAA